>Ga0070670_100003286_pt1 | contig 13373 bp, 9 predicted proteins | sample KBSS63metaG_FD_64665 | JGI IMG/M metagenome (GOLD analysis project Ga0070670, IMG submission 64665) | Switchgrass rhizosphere microbial communities from Kellogg Biological Station, Michigan, USA - KBS S6-3 metaG | ecosystem: Host-associated > Plants > Roots > Rhizosphere > Soil ... | reverse complement strand
CACCTGGCGCTCGTCATGGCCGTCGATGCCAGGCTGCTGGTGCTGGACGAACCGACGCTCGGGCTGGATATCCTCTACCGCAAGCAGTTCTATGACTCGCTGCTGAACGACTACTTCGATCAGAGCCGCACCATTCTGGTGACCACGCATCAGGTCGAAGAGATCCAGGACGTCCTCACCGACGTGGTGTTCATCAACCGCGGCCGCATCGTCTTCAACTCGAGCATGGAGCAGTTCGAGTCGCGCTATCTCGAGGTCCTGGTCCGTCCGGATCGTCTGGAAGCCGCCCGCGCTCTCCGGCCGATCCACGAACGTCAAATGCTCGGGCGGAGCATCCTGCTGTTCGATCTTCAGGCCGCGAGCGCCGATCGTCAGCAACTCGCCGCCCTGGGCGAAGTACGAAAACCGAGCATTGCCGATCTGTTCGTGGCGGTGATGGAAGGGCAAGGAGCGACGCCATGACTTCCGGAGCGATGCTTTGGTCCGTGCGGCGCGAGCTGTGGGAGAACCGCTCGATCTACCTCGCGCCGCTGATCGTGGCGATTGTGATCGTCTGCGCCTCCGTGGTAGCGACGCTTGCCGGACGCCATACAAGGCCGGACGATTTCGCCCGCGGTTGCGAGTTCGCCGCCGCCGCGTTGATGGGCACGACGTTGATCGTGGCGATTTTCTATTGTCTCGACGCGCTGTACACCGAACGCCGCGATCGCGCCATTCTCTTCTGGAAATCGATGCCGGTCTCCGATTGGACGGTCGTGTTGTCGAAGATGGCCGTCCCGCTCATCCTTCTGCCAGTGATCACGTTCGTGATCAGCGTCGCCATGCAGTTGACGATGCTGCTGACGAGCAGCGCAATTCTGTCGATCAAGGGGCAGGGCGCGGCGGCGCTATGGAAGTTTCCCTGGCTGCAGATGTCGGCCGGACTTCTTCATCACCTCGTCACCGTCCATGGCCTCTACTACGCGCCGATCTTCGGCTGGCTGCTGCTGGTCTCCGCGTGGGCGAAGCGCCTGCCGTTTCTGTGGGCGTTTCTGCCGCTGGCGATCATCGGCTTCATCGAGAAGATCGTCTTCAACACCACGCGCTTCGGCACCATGCTGGGATCGCGCATCAGCGGCGGAATGGAAGGGAACCCCGCAAAGGGAGGCGTGATGATGCCCTGGCCCGCCCACCCGCTGGAGTTCCTCGCCAGTCCGGGATTGTGGATCGGCCTGGCCGTCGCCGCGACCTGCCTCGCCGCCGCCGTCCGCTTGCGCCGCTACCGCGATCCGATCTGAAGATCGTTGGTGGAGCGGGCTATCGCTCCTGAAGCGCCTTCCGCCAGTTCAGCACGACATTGATCGACGGCAACCCCTGCTCGGTGCCGAGCCGGAAGAGGAAGCGTTGCTTGTCGGGAGTGATGCCGCTGATCACGGGCCGCGACACCGATCCGCTCAGGCGTGGCGCGGGGTGTCCCGGAATGCGGAAGAGCGGCGCGGGGGTGCCTGGGTTGAGCGACGCGCCGCCGCCGATCGGGACGCGCATGATGGTTTCGCCGGAGGCGTAAAACAGCTCTTTGCCGTCCGGGCTCCACAGCGGACTCTCGCCGCCAGCGTTCGAGATTTGCCACTGCTCAGGGCCGAGGGGATAGCGGCGAACGTAGACCTCGCTACGCATCGATGCGTTCGACTGATAGGCCACCCATCGGCCGTCGGGTGAGAACAACGCTGCACTCTCGTCGAATGGCGTGGCCACGAAGGGTGTCATCGCCGGTTTCGGGCCGAGGGTCAGTGTGTAGAGATCGCCCTCCGCCGACGGCGTCTGCACGAAGGTCAGGAGCGTGGTGCCGTCGGGCGAAAAGTCGTTCGGGAGTTGCCACGCTTTCGACTTCAGCACCGGAGTGCGCTCGGCACCGTCGAGTGACTTGCTGCAGACCTGGCCGATGGCGTCCATCTGAAGGAAGTAGGCGATCTGCTTCGAATCGCGGCTCCAGCACGGGAAGCCGTACAGGCCTGGATGGAATGTGAAGCGCGAGAAGCTGCTGCTGGAAGCATCGACGAGCCAGATGTCGTTGCCGTCGGGCGCGCTGCGCACGACGGCGATGCGCTTTCCGTCGGGTGAGAGCTCGGCGTCGTCGTAGTTGCCGGCCTCGCCGATCTCGCCGTCCTCATGCCCTTTGGCGTCGACCCATACCAGGCGCGTGGCGCCTTCGGGCGTGGGAAGAAAGGCGAGCGTTCCGTTCTCCGACGCGCTCAGGATGCTGAGCTGCTTCGAGCTCATGTTGGCGACGTTGCCGAAAGGGAGCGGGGCGGGCTCGCCACTGACCGCGAGACCATCGGGATCGAAGCGCTGCGACATCAACACCGTGCCGCGCGAGAAGACGATGCGATCGGGCGGAGCAAAGACGGCGTTGGAAACGTTGGTGACGATCTCCTTGTGCAGCTTGCCGTCGAGCGAGCCGGCCATGAGGACGTCGCCGGCACCGTAGAGAAAGTGCTTGCCATCCGGGAGAAACCACGGCCAGCGGTGCCGGCCCTGCTTCTGTTCAAACGAAGTCACGCGCTCGGGACGGCCGCCGCCGGCGGAGATGCGATACAGCTCGCTCGAGATCGTCGGCGAGAAGACGATCACGCCGTCGTGATTCCACGTGCCGCCGCGGCCGGACGCGGCGTCGCAGAGCGTCACGGGCGTGCCGCCTTTGGCGTCGATGCGGTGCAGTTTCTGGCCGGCGAAGAAGCCGAGCTGGCTGCTGTCGGGCGACCAGAATGGATACGACGCGTCGTCGGTACCGGCGAGCACCGTAATTTTCGTCGTGGCCAGGTTGCGGATGTACAGCGACGGCTTTCCCTGGACGTCGTCCGCCACGAACGCGATCATCGTGCCGTCGGGCGAAATGGCCACTCCTTTGGTGTCGAACGGGAACAGGGCCAGGTTCGGCGGCGTGTCGATCGCGAACTGCGCGAGGTCGCCCATAGGAGGCGTGCGCTTCCTCGCGGTGATTGCGATGACGGTGGCTGCGACGACGGCAATGGCGGCCACGATCCACGCGGCGCGCTCGCGCCAGGCGCGCCGGCGTGCGACGGGGGCCGCCACGCCGGCCGCGGAGCTGCCTTCGGCGATGAAACGCAACTCGAGCATGATGTCGTGCGCGTTCTGCCAGCGGTCGTCGGGATCCTTGGCCAGGCAGGCCTGAACCAGGCGGTCGAGCGCGGGCGGCGTCATAGGACGGAACTGCGCGATCGGCGGCGGCTGCGTGCCGAGGATGGAGGCGATCAGGCTGGCGCGGCTCTTCCCCTCGAAGGCGCGGCGGCCGGTGGCCATCTCGTAAAGCACGGCGCCGAGAGAGAAGATGTCCGTGCGTGCGTCGGCATTCGCGCCTTCGAGTTGCTCAGGCGCCATGTATTGAAATGTGCCGACGATCGTTCCTTCCGAGGTCAGGCCTTTGGCCACAGTGGCATCGGTCTGGGAGTCGCCGCCGAGCGGGCTCTCTTTGGCCAAGCCGAAGTCGAGCAGTTTCGCTCCCGACTTCGTGAGCATGATGTTGGCGGGCTTGAGGTCGCGGTGAACGATGCCGCGCTGGTGGGCCTTGTCGAGCGCGTCGGCAATCTCGATGCCGGTGCGCAGGAGCTGCTCGATCGGAATCGGACCGCGAGAGATGCGCTCGGCGAGGTTCTCGCCTTCGAGTAGTTCCATGACCAGATAGTCGTCGCCGACGTCATACAACGCGCAGATGTTCGGATGGTTCAGCGAGGAGATGGTCTTCGCCTCGCGCTCGAAGCGCGCGCGCAGATCGGCGCGATGTGCAAGCTCCGCCGGAAGTACTTTGATGGCGACGCTGCGGTCAAGGCGCGTGTCCCGCGCGCGATAGACCTCGCCCATCCCGCCCGCCCCGAGCGGCGCAACAACCTCGTATGGACCGAGGCGCGTTCCTGGGGTGATCGGCACCGAGCGGTGAGAATACACCACGCATTCGGGGCGGCGGGAGGTAAGCGATTGGGGAAATTGGTGGAGCATCCTTCCCGATTATCGAACTGCCATTCTCTCGCTCCTCGCCGCCAGTCCTGATCTGATCCCATCCGTGGAGGCGTACCGATGATCGCGGCCCTCCTCGCGGCGGCTGTCGCATTGTTCGTGCTGAGCTTACCCCTTGCGCAGACCGCGTTCGGAAGCACGCTCCGGAGAGCAGCGGCCGTGTGCTTCCTTCTCGCGCTCCTGCCATCAGTCATCGCGGGAATCTTCTTCGCGCCGGGCTCCGCTGCTCCGGTCGCGACACACGGTCCCATGCTCCTCGAACGCGGACGGAACATGCTTGCGTGTCTCGCCGGCGCAGCGCTCGTGTTGCTCGGCGCGTACGGCATCCTTACTGCGCGCAAGCGGTTCGGCGCGCCGAAGAAGGAGCCCTGGGAGGCGCTCTTCGGGCGGAGTGGCGGGAAGAAACGGGTCATCGGCTCCGCGCGAGCGAAGGCCACGGACCGGGAGGACGGTCGGTGAAGCTGCTCGATCTCCTGTTCCCGTCCGCGAGGACATCGTATCGCCGTGCTCGGGTGAACGAGGCTCGATCCGCCGCAGCGAGGAGCGGTGCAGGGGAAATCGACCGCGCGCTCGCGGCGCTCGCAGCGGGGGAGGAGCGTTTCCTTCTCGGGACGCTCGCCGATGGGCGACCCGTTCGCATGGCGCCCGAGCAGATCGGTCGTCACGGCATGGTTTGGGGCGCGTCGGGAGCAGGGAAGAGCTACTTCATCCAGCTTGTGATGGAGGGATTCGCTTCTCGTGGCCGACGCGCGCAACTTATTGACCCCAAGGGCGAGACGGTCCTTATCGCGGCGCTCCAAGCCGCCGCGGCGTACTTGCGCCTGGCTCCGCACGAGCGAGACGCATTCGCGGCGCGCTTTCGCGTGATCGACGTTCGCGACGATCGCCTCACGCCTATGAATCTTTTTGCACTTCCGATCGGCATGACGCCGTCTCTTCTCGCAACGCTGCGCGCCGCCGCACTCGCGGATGTGTCCGACCACGACTACTCCGACCTCATGGAGTACGGGGTCTACCTGTTGTTCGCGGTCGCCATCGCCCTCCAATCCGGCGGCGTCACGTCGATGTTCTCCCGGCTGTTCTTCTTAGACGGTGCGTTTCGAGCCCGCGTCGTTATCCCGAAGCTCGCGGACCGCGCACTCGTGGAGAGCGTCACGCACCTTGATGACATCCTGCCTGCGCCGACGCGCGCGGCGGTCGTCCGGCAGTTCGACAAGCTCCTGAGCTCACCGTCTGCGCGCATCCGTTTCGGTATGTCACCCGCGATGGTGCGTGCGCTGACCCCCACCGCTCCGCATGCGCCAGACATCGTGCTCGCGAACTACGGCCCGTCGCTGCTCCTTGCTCCGAACGTGGCGAAGGCGCAAGCGATTAATCACGTCGTGGACGTCGTCACCGACGCGATGGTGCGCACAGATTCCACACCCGAGCTCGACATTGTTGAGGAAGTAGGCTCAATCGTTCGGCAATCGGTCGTCGCGCAGTTCCTCCTCGATGCGTCTCGCACGCTTCGATGGAAGAACGTCTCGCTCGTCTGCTGCGCCCAAGATCCAACGAACGCCATCCCGCGCGAAACGCTCACCGCGCTCGTCCTGAATAGCCGCTGGCTTGCCGGCTTCGAAGGCAGGGAGGATGCGAACCTGCTTCTGCCATTCCTTCCTATCTCCAAAGAAGACGACGCGGATCGCCGTCAGGCGTTCCTCGCAGCCATGGCCGTTCTGCCGCCGCAGCATTGCTGTTTCGTCTGGAAGGGTCTCACCCCACTCATGCTCCGGACGCGCGATGTTGCTTCCCCGGAGAAGTCGGGCGTCTCGCTGGACGAACTTCTCGCGATCTTCAATGAAGACATCGCGGCACGCTCGATGGTTCGGATTGCGGATGCCGAGCGCCTCATTGCTGCATGGGAGCAGGATCTCGTACGGGGAGAGATTCCTCCACAAGGCTCGCAAGGGGCAACAAACGCTCGTGCGCCGCTGTCGACTGCGGAGGATCTCTTCGCCATGCTTGATGGCCTCCGCAGGCCAGGAGGGGAGGAGTGATGAACCTCCGGCTCGCGCTCTCGTGCGTGCTCTACCTGCTCGCCGCCCCGGTGTACGCCCTGCTCGGCGTCCGCAAGCTCGGCAAGATGCTCCGCGCCCGACGCGTCCTCGCCGCGGGAACGATTCGTTGTCCGCATTGTGCCGCGGTGAACGACCTCGACATCCTCGGCACCTGCTCAAATCCAAAGTGCCGAACGACGGAGTATGGGAGCCGCCTTCGTTGCTCAGTCTGCGGTGAGACCGTGAAGAGCTTCGACTGCGATGCCTGCGGCGTGACGATCAAGGTGCTATGAGTCGACCGAATCAAGCCGGGACAACGCTTCCGCGGGACCGAGCGGCGCTCGCGCTCATCGCACGGTTCCGGACGATGACGCGCGCGCAGATCCACGGCTTTGCGTTCGCCGGTCGCGCGGAGAACGTCGTGAAGCGCTTCGTCGACCGTATGGTGGCGCACGGGTTCCTCGGTGGCGAGCGGCTCCACAAATCGGGGGCGCAACTCCTCTGGTGTACCCCGGCCGGCCGCGACCACCTCGTCGAGATGGGGACGGGTGCCGCGGATGCGTTCTTCCCTGCGCGCGGGCCGGTCGCGGCGAAAGACCTCGCACACACGCTTGCGATCGTCGATGCGGCGCTCTCGTGCGTGCGACGTGGCGAGGCCGGGGACGAGATACTCCCCGCGTGGATGCTCCAGCGAGTGTTCGGCGGCAAACTCTCCGCTATCCCGGATCTCCTCTGCCTCACGCGGCCGCGAGCGGGCGGGCGCGGGACGGTGCTCGCGGTCGAGGTAGACCTTGGCGGCGAAGGCGTGCGGTCTGTCCTTCTGCCGAAGCTAACCGAACTTGCCCGCGCACTCCCGACGATTACTCCCGCGTCCGCGGCGGCAATCCTTGTCCTCACGAGCAGCGCCCGTCGGCGAGACGCACTCCTTCGGGGCTTGGCTACGGCACCACTTCGGCTCGTGGTGGCCGTGGATCTCCTTGTGGCGTTCACCCGACCTCCAGACGTGCAGGCGGGGTGTGTGGTCGCGGACACGCCATGCGATGTCTAACCGTTTGTGGTTGTGGCAATTGTGCCCCCGCGTTGGGGGCGTATTCAGGCCGAGAAATCAAGTCTCATGGAAGGAGGATGCATCCAGCAGACGTCCGTCGTTGCCAACTCGTCGCGGTTCCTAATCTCACAGCTATGTTTGGCTACCCATTCCCATCGTTTACCCTCGCGGTCATCGCGGTCATGCTTGCAGCGCTGTTCGTGCTCGCGTGGCGGTTCCTTGATCGGCTTCTCTTTGCGTGGATTCGCTGCCGGTTTCCTGATCCGCGGCACGTCGCTGGCTACTCGCCCGTATGGTCCCCTCCCTGGACCTACGGGCAATTTCCCACCGACGCGGCTCAGTATCAGCAACGGCTGCTCACGCTTCGAGACGCCGCTATCGACCTCGCCGCGCACAGCTCCAGTTCGCGCGCGCGCATGCGCGAGTTCAAACGCATCATCGGCGAGCTACTGCAATTCGAAGAGACGCACAACATTCCGATTGCTGCGTTGAAAACGTCCACTCCCACGACGAGGGCAGAGTGACGGACATGCCGCATGCTCCACTTTCAGTGAGGGCCGCTCGGAGGCGGTTCCGTGCGAACGGCGCAGGGGACGAACACGGCTCGGCCGCGTGCTCATCCTGCACATGCCGGGACCACGGACCGCCTCAGACGGTTTTTTGCGTCGGGAATCTCGGGCTCTCCGCTTGTTACCTCTAGGAGAGAGCAGACCTTTCGCCATTCCGCCAGACGCCCTCCCGACGCGTACGCGCGTTCGCCCACGAGCGATCCATCCGTGACTTCCGTGTCTCGATCGGTCTGGTGGTTGTCATCGTCCACCGGACGGGATTCCACCGCTTGTGATCAGCCCCCCCCGGACGCATGCGCGCCTGCCTCATGGGCCTTCATCGCGGGCGGGCGCCGGGATATGCAGGCGCTCGCAAACAGGTGCGGATGATCGAGTCGCGGCTCGCAAACCAAAAGAAACACCTTAGTAGATCGAGCGCGAAGCCGGCGATAGCGGAAGTTCTCGTTTCTCCTCTCAGTGTGTGAAGACCGGAGTGTTTTTCTCCTTCTCCACCATCGGGCGGAACGCAGATCGTCACCGGTCGCCGAGTGCCCCCTCAGCGAGGGCAAAGATCGCGGTGGCAATCGATATCACTAAGAAGACGTACGCAGTCATCAGGCGAAGGCGCGCTGCCCGCACGCTTTCCGGCGGCCACACCAAATCCTTTTTTGCTATACCACCGAACTTCGCGAGCAGGTCCGAGTTGCTGATACCGGGGTGATCGTCTCTATATGCCGAGGCTGGACCCGTGAGAGTTGTGCCGGCGATATGCTCCAGTTTCCTGCTGGTGGACGGATAGGGGAAGGTGTATTTAGTCGTGAGGGACCAGTACGTAAACCCAGCGGCTATCGCAACGACGAGGAAAACGCAGGCTGTAGTGATCCAGCCCCGTCGTCTTCCGCCTCTCGCCAGTGCCGCTATGATCATCAGAATGATTAATGCGATGAAGGAAGTCAATCCCACGGCAAACCGCGAATCCGCCGCTTCCGGAGGTGCAATGCCGGCGAGAAATCCCCCAAACGCGGCGAAAAGAATACCGACGACCTCGATGCTCTTTGTCAGAACGTTCTTGTTCATTTGCGCGCCTTCTCGAAGATCACAAGGTGGATTTCGGCGCGGCGGTTCGTCCGGACTTCGCTGCACTGAATGTCAGTGACGCGTGATGTCGACGTGCCGGCAACTGCCCAGAAGCAATAGTCTGCCTCAGGCAATGATTGTATGGTTGGAGACGTGAGGCGGTCAAAGCGGCGAAAAAACGTCTGGTCAGACTGCAGCGCTTCCGGAACATAGTAGACCTTCAGACTTGAAGTTTCCGCTGCTCCCTTGAAGGTTCTCACTGATACGTCCACTTCAGGCCATCGCGCCGGTGCTTCACCAGCTGCCGTTTCGCTGAACGTGCCACTCTTGACCTGAACGTCACCAGCGATTTTCAGCAGCTTGTCGCGGCGATCATCGTTGATTGGACTGCCGGAATTGACAGCATCGGCGAGGATCGTGCTCGCGATCTGCGCATCACCTGTTAGTTGAGTGATGACTTCCGGAGTCATGGGACGGCCGTGCCGCCGCCGCACGCGCCCGGCTATCTTACTAAGGCGGTCCTGGATGAGGGCGACGTCGGCGGCCACGGCGTCCCGCGAGGCACGCTCCGACGGCTGCGCTTTCTCGGAATGCGCGTAACGATCCACAACTCTGCCCAAATCGTCCACGCGCGCCACGAACTGCTGCTTCAACTCGCGGTCGACGGTCAGGGTCGCAGCATGATCGGCAGCCAAGAGCTTGGAGAGGGTTGGCCCCTCGGTCGCGATCCGCGGTAATCGCATCGTCGAAACGTTATCCAGGTCGGCAAGACTATTGACGCTCGGGTTGAGGCGGTAGACGATGTCGATCGCCTCGACGTCGGGTACGATGTGACGCGCAGCAAGGAGCTCTTCCACGCTCTTTCCGTCGACCGGCGAGGGCTCCACCACGATCGTAAATGCGTCGGCGGGCCAATCCACGGCTGCCGAAGTCTCTCCGTTTTTTATCAGCGTGGCGTCGATGGCGATCGATTCCACTTGAACACGCCGAACCTTTGCCGCGGTCAGATCTTGATTCATCACCAGGAGGACTGCCATGAACGAAGCGGCCAGACGAAGCATGCGAGTTTCTCCTGTAGGCGGTTATCACTATTTTGGTGCGCGGTACGTGAAGTCAAACAGCAGCGGATACTGCTCGTGTTTGTCGTTCGTTATGTACTTGGTCCTCAGCTCAGGCACGAGACGCTCGGCACGAGTGAGCCATTGTCCAATGTCCCATCGCTCCTCCGATGCCTTGGCGCGGACGAGCGCTTCCGTTAGGAGCGAGAGGTCGCCGAGCTGCAGACTACCGAGCGCGACCCCTTCGGCCTGTGTTGCGGCGAGAATGCGCATGCGTTTGTCATAAGCGAGTTGGCCAAGGCTGCGATCGCCCATGGGACCCGGTTTGAACTCCGATCCTGTTGCAGCTCCGGAGTGGCATGCGTCGAGGAGCAGCACCATCTCGCCAGCATCGACCTTTGTAAGCCACTGCGTGAGCTCCGTGCTGGAGATGCTGTGCTCCAGGAATCGATTGGCTGCCTCGCAGTCTGTTGCCGAGCCCTGCCCTGCGCACCGGTCAAGACGTCGCTCCGAGATGCCCGAGCGTGGCCCGACATCAGATGGGATGACGTAAAACTCGCCGGTTGGTCTGGCGTAGCCGTGGCTCGCGATGTAAAGAAACACAAGGTCGTCCGGTGTCGCCGCTTTGACCTGTGGGAACTTGGTTCGGTCGGAATCCGAGCTGTTGCCGGCGAGAACCCGCAAGGCGGCCTGCAGGTTTTGTTTTGTTGCAAGATCGTCAATCGAATCGCCCACATATTCGGTGATGAGCGGAACTTGCACAACCTCGTACGCGGGCTGCAGCGCCTGTCCTAGCAACATGGCGATAGCCCGCGCGCCGATCGGCGCGAACTCGAGCGTCCATCCTGCCGAGTTGACGCCGACGCCAACTGTGACGACGTACGCCCGACGAACAGTTGCTGAGGTATTCGATGGCGGCCAAGGGGGCGCGATTTGTGTCGTGCTCTTCACTCGATCTTCATTGAAGACGTAAGCGGAGAACCGTACTTCGGGAGCGTCGCTCCGTCGCGGAACACTGACATCGCGAAATGTGAAAGTTCGTTTTCCGCTAGCTGCGGTGATCGGGTGCAGGTCGTGATCCCGGAGCGCATTCGCCGCTCGCCAGCGGATGAGGCGCTCCTCGCGGGAGAGAGCGTTTGGCTCCGAGACGCCGTCGTTGACTGGCAGCTCGCCGACGAGCTGGCCGTCGCGAAAAAGCCGCAGGTCATAGACGCCGCTTTCACATGCCACATGGCGCGCTTGCCGCAGGCACTCGCCGGCAACCGACGAGACGTCGACGTTTACCGTAACGCGTCGGCCGGCGCTTTCAGATTGAGGTTGTACGACGATACCGCCGATTTCGGGCTGATTCCGATTCAATTCCGCCACAGAAGGAATGGCCGCTAGAGAATGCGTTTCAGCGAGTGCGCGAGGAATCAGCCGTGGCTCATAATAGTCACGCATGAAGGTCTCGACGGGGATCGGTCGAGCCGGTTCGTCGTCCATTATCCACGAGACGGCGCTAAGGCTCTCGGGATTATTCGTGTCAAAACGTCCGTCCGGCGTGACCGCCAGCCACGGCCCCCCGCTCAACACCATATTAGTGAGAAGCTCGGCACCGGTCGACCGTCGAAAAACGGCGACGCCGAGAGTCGTTGCGACAATGACGAGATCTCGTTGTGCAACGTCAGAAAACGCCGTTATCTCGCCGAGAGCGAGTGTGTATTCGACGGCAGGCGTCTGCAGCATGCCGGATTTGTCGAGCGGGATACGCAGCAGGCGGTGGTTTGCGAGGACGAAGAAGCCGTCGCCCGACTTCGAGAATCGCAAACGGGCGGACGAATTCGTCACAAAGCCGAGGAGCTCACCAAGTGGCTTGGTCCATCGCGGTTCGCCCTTTGCAACGTTAAAGAGATTGAGATCTCCGCTCGTATTGCCGTATAGAACGTATTGCGCGTCATCGGAAAATGCGGGGGGTAACCGGATGCCGAATGCACCCCTTTCGCTGAGAAGTGACTCACGATTCGTTGTCAGATCGCGGAGGAGCGTGCCTTTGGTGATGTCGATGTATGCCGCCCACAGCCCGTTGCGCGAGATGGTCAGGGAATTCTCGCCGCACGATGCGTACTCGCAGATTACGTTGTCGAGATGCGCAATCGTCGTGATCGTATCTTTGGCGAGGTCAACGGATGAGAAGTCGTAGCCGTCGAAGCGCCAGATCGGATCTCTGCCCAAGACGAGAGACAGATGCTGTTCCGCGTCGTCGAAGACCACCTGTTCGATCATTTTTTTCTTGTTGAGCACGAGGTCATGCGACTTACCTGTCGTTCGATCCCACACCAGTAGATGTTGTTCACCTCGCGAGAGCGTCGCAGCAGCCAGATACCGACCGCTCGGCGAAAAGGACAAAAGGTAGACCTCGCCTAAACCAAAGCCATCGGGGCCGGTGTACTCGTTAGTAGCGCCGCTCATCGCCGGGTCGAAGACGATGACCGTGTAGCGGCATGTCGCTGCGGCAATCGCACTGGCGTTGCTCGCGATGATCGGGTGCTTCAGGTTGCACTGCTCTGGTTTTGCGCCGGGAAGGGGAATTCTTACGAGCGAGTTTGTTGTCTCGTCACTCCCGCTGCGAAACACCACCGTACCGCGCTCCAGATCCCATAACGCGCTGGAGTGTTGACCGCTGGCGAGAACGAAGCGCGATTGTGCATCTGTTGAGACTGACTGAATCGGAACGGGCACAGCGCGGGTCAGTGAAAAAGCGTCGACGACATTGCCGTCTGGAGCCGCCACAATGACGGCGCCGAAACCAAACACAGCGACCGCGACGTGGACTCCGTCGGCAAGGAACTGCACCTTTTGGGCGAATCCTGGGAAAGTATCGGTACGTGTGTTGATGGTCTTGATGACCGTGCCGCTCTTAGTCTCGATGAAGTGAAGGTTGTCACGGTCGTCCAGTGCGGCGAGGAGGTTTCCATCGCGATTGAGCGTCATTTGAGACATGACTACGTTATCTGGCAGGCGTCCCCGATGACTTCCTGTGGGTATGTCCCAGATGGAAGCGTGTGCCATATCGCGAATGGTGACGGCCACTGCACCATTGGCAGACAGTGTCCCCATGTATACGCCGTATCCGCGCGATTCATCGAGGTCGACAGTGCGGTGGCCGTTTCTGCCATCGAGGATGCAGGAGCCGCCCTTCATCGGGTTCGCCGATCCCCCCGCGCCCGTTCCCCATCCGACCAGCACGCGTGACCCGTCGCTGGACGGGGAAATAAACTCGATCTTGTCCGGCAACTGTACCGTCCACGCAAACTGGCGTGTCGAAATCCGCCACGCGGTTACATTGCCAAAGGAATCACCACTGATGATGACGTCGCCCTTGCTGCGAATGATCAGGGACGTGATTGCGGCCTGCTTCGGGCTCAGTGGTGAGTACTGGCTTGCGGTCCAGAGGAATACTTCGCCTCTCGTCGTCCCTACACCAGCAATCGATCCGTCCTCGGCTAGCGCGACTGCCCCACGATGTGGCAGTGCGGCGATCGTCCAACCGGTCTTTGCATCGACGATCTGCGTGACGCTGGATGTTGTTGCAGAATACGCGACCGTCCTG
>Ga0070670_100003285_pt1 | contig 13375 bp, 10 predicted proteins | sample KBSS63metaG_FD_64665 | JGI IMG/M metagenome (GOLD analysis project Ga0070670, IMG submission 64665) | Switchgrass rhizosphere microbial communities from Kellogg Biological Station, Michigan, USA - KBS S6-3 metaG | ecosystem: Host-associated > Plants > Roots > Rhizosphere > Soil ... | reverse complement strand
GCGCGTGAGGAAGGCGTGCGGCGCTTCCCGCCTTTGAGCCGCGCCATGGCTGCTCAGGCTTCGCCCCAGACGCCGTCGGCGCGCATCATCTCGACGAGCATGCCTTCGCGCAGGCCTCGATCGGCAACGCGCAGGCGTTCGCAGGGGAAGGCGCGGCGGATGGCGTCGAGGATGGCGCAGCCGGCAAGCACCAAATCGGCGCGCTCGGCCCCAATGCAGGGATTGGCCGCGCGCTCGTCGAAGCTCATGGCCATAAGCTCGCCGACGACACGTGACACGTCGCCATCGGACAACCAGCAGCCGTCGACCCGCCGGCGGTCATAGCGCTTGAGCCGCAAGAACACGCCGGCGATCGTTGTGACCGTGCCGGACGTGCCGAGCATATGAAAATCGGCGAGGTCGCTGCGGTGCGCATCCGCGAACTTCTCCACGAACGCCGCAACCTCCTCCACCATCGCTTCATAGACGTCGCGCGGCACCGCGGTGCCGCCGTACCGTTCGGCGAGCGTGACCACCCCGACCGGCAGCGAGGCCCAGCCGACGATTTCCGCTTCGGGTGGTCCGCGGCTGGCGCCGTTCGGCCGGGCGAGCCGCACCAGCTCTGACGAGCCGCCGCCGATATCGAAGAGGATGACGCCGCCGGCAGCAGGGTCCAACAGCTCGGTGCAGCCGGCTGCCGCTAGTCTGGCCTCGGTCGCCGAATCGACGATCTCGAGTTCGACGCCCGCCTCCTCGGCGACGCGAGTGCGGAATGCTTCGGCGTTTTCCGCCGCGCGGCACGCCGCCGTGGCGATGAGCCGCGCCCGTGCCACGCCGCGCGCGCGCATCTTGTCCCGGCAGACCAGCAGCGCTTCGACCGCGCGTCCGATTGCCGCCTCGCTGATCCGCCCTGAAGCGGCGACGCCCTCGCCGAGCCGAATGATGCGAGAGAACGCGTCGACGACGCGGAACCCGTTGGCGGTCGGGCGGGCGACAAGGAGCCGGCAATTGTTGGTGCCGAGATCGAGCGCCGCGTAGGTTGCATCCCCATGCGAGTCCGGGGGCATTCGCGCTTCATCTCGGTAGGGACCGTCACGGCGGATGCCGTAGGGTGTCCGGCGAGCCCAGCGCTGTCGCCGTCGCGGCGGTCGGGGCCTGTCGCGATCGTTCTGCCGGGCCTCCTCGTTCATAGACACCTTTCTGCCTGGCCGGACTCTGCTCGACCGCTGAACTTCGGCGAAATGTATCAGGCGCGGCCAACAGGGCCAATACTGTGCTTTTCGCGCCTATGAGCCATGCCCTGGCCCAGCTTGTCGCCCACCGCCAACTCAACTATGTGACCCCTTGGTTTTCGTGGGATTGGACCAGCCATGAATCTGCACGAGTCTGCCGAGCGGAGGGCGGACACTTTGGCGACAGGCGAGTTGTCGGCGGACAGATTGGCGGTCACGAAGTTTGCCATCGGACAGTCCGTGCCGCGCAGCGAAGACCCGATGCTGTTGCGCGGACAAGGCCGCTACACGGACGACGTCAGCATCCCCGGCCAAGCCTATGCGGTGATGGTTCGCAGCCGCAACGCGCACGGCATCCTTCGCGCGATTGCGCTTGAAGCCGCGGCCGCGATGCCCGGCGTGCTCGGCATCTATACCGCCGCCGATCTGCAGTCCTATGGGCCGCTCAAATGCGTCGTGCCGTTCAAGAATCGCGACGGCTCGCCGATGAAGAAGCCGTGGCGCGGGGCGTTAGCTAAGGACAAGGTGCGCTATGTCGGCGATCCGATCGCCTGCGTCGTCGCCGAGACGCTCAATGCCGCCAAGGACGCCGCCGAAGCAATTGAGCCCGACATCGAGGCGCTGCCTGCGGTCGTCCTGGCCGAAGACGCAGCGCGCGCCGACGCGCCGCTCATCTACGACGACGTGCCCGGCAATGTCGCGCTCGATTATCACTACGGTGACACCGGCGCCGTGAACGCGGCCTTCGCCGCGGCGGCCCACGTCGTTCGTCTGAACCTTGTGAACAGCCGCGTGGTCGTCGCCACGATGGAGCCGCGCGCGGCCGTCGCTTCCTACGACGGCAACCGCTTTACGCTTTATGTCAGCTCGCAAGGCGTATTCGGCATGCGCGCCAACATTGCCGACGCGCTCGGCGTCGCTCCCAAGGACGTGCGCATTCTGACCGGTCAGGTCGGCGGCTCCTTCGGCATGAAAGCGGCGGTGTTTCCCGAATACATCTGCCTGCTGCATGCCGCGCGCGCCCTCGGCCGTCCGGTGAAGTGGACCGACGAGCGCTCGGGCAGCTTCGTTTCCGACAGCCACGGCCGCAATCACGACGTCGCCGGCGAACTCGCGCTCGCCGCCGACGGCACTTTCCTCGCGGTGCGCCTGACGAGCTTCGCCAATATGGGCGCATTCCTTTCGCCGGTCGCGCCGATGCCGGGAACGCTCAACGCCGTCAAGAACGTGCAGAGCATGTACCGCACGCCGCTGATCGAAGTCTCCAGCAAGTGCGTGTTCACCAATACGTCGCACGTCTCCGCCTACCGCGGCGCCGGCCGCCCGGAGGGCAACTACTACATGGAGCGGCTGATCGATGCGGCTGCAGCACAGATGGGCGTCGACCGCATCGCGCTGCGCCAACGCAATCAGATCCGCCCTCAGGACTTGCCGTGCAAGACCGCCTCCGACATGACCTATGACAGCGGCGACTTCGCCGCCTTGACCAAACAGGCTTTGGAACTTGCCGACGGCAAGGGCTTTGCTCAGCGCAGGCGCGAGAGCCGCAAGCGCGGCCGGCTGCGCGGCCTCGGCGTCGGCAATTTTCTCGAAGTCACCGCGCCGCCGTCGAAGGAACTCGCCGACATCGCCTTCAACGCCGATGGCACGGTGACGCTGACGACCGGCACCCTCGACTTCGGCATGGGACACGCGACGACGTTCGCGCAAGTGCTGAGCGAGAAGCTCGGCATCCCGGTCAATAAGATTTCGCTCGTGCAGGGCGACAGCGATCGGCTCGCCGCCGGCGGCGGCAGCGGCGGCTCGAAATCGCTGATGCACAGCGGCACCGCGATTGTGGAGGCGGCGGCAAAGATCATCGAGAAAGGCAAGGATATCTCAAGCCACGTGCTCGAAGCGTCTGCCGCGGACATCGAATTCAGCAACGGCCGCTTCGTCATCGGCGGCACCGACCGCGCGATTTCGCTGCTTGAGCTTGCGCGGCTGCTCAGGAACGGCGCCAAGCTGCCGGCGGACGCGCCGCAATCGCTCGACGTCACGCATGTCAGCGACGGCCCCAGCGCCTCGACCTTTCCCAATGGCTGTCACGTCGCCGAGGTCGAGGTCGACCCGGAGACCGGCGTGGTCGAAGTGGTGAAATATTGCTGCGTCAACGACTTCGGCATTGTGGTCAACCCGATGGTGGTCGAGGGCCAGCTTCACGGCGGCGTGGTGCAGGGCATCGGCCAGGCGCTCATGGAGGTCGCAGTCTACGACGCCGACGGTCAATTGCTGACCGGCTCGTTCATGGACTACGCCATGCCCCGCGCCGAGGACGTGCCACCATCCTTCGTCGTCGCCGATCATCCGGTGCCGGCCAAGACCAACCCCCTCGGCGTCAAGGGATGCGGCGAGGCCGGTTGCGCCGGCGCGCTGACGTCGGTGACGAACGCGGTGATTGACGCCCTTGCCGATCGCGGCATCCGCCACATCGACATGCCGCTGACCCCGTTCCGCATCTGGCAGGCACTTAACGCGGCGAACGGCGCCGGGCATTCCGCTCCATGACGCAAGCCGTTTCGATCCCGGCCGGACGGTTAGGCGAGTGGCGGGTCGTCGGGCCTGTCTGTGCGGCGCACTTTCTCAGCCACTACTACATGATCATGCTGGCGCCGCTGTTCGTGTTCGTGCGTGCGGACTATGGCGTGAGCTATACCGAGCTTGGCCTCGCGCTCACCGGCTTCAACGTCGCCTCGGCCTTGTTTCAGACGCCGGCCGGATTTCTCGTCGACCGCATCGGCGCGCGCAGCGTGCTGATTGCCGGCGTTGCTGTCGGCGCCGCGGCCTTCGCAGTCGCCGGCATCGTCAATTCCTTTGCGGTGTTCATCGCGATGTATGCCGTCGCCGGGATCGGAAACGCCGCGTATCACCCGGCCGACTATTCGCTGCTGTCCGAGTATGCCCCGCCGTCGCGCCTTGGGCAGGTGTTCTCGTACCACACCTTTGCCGGCATCCTCGGCTCCGCCGTGGCGCCGGCGACGCTGTTGGCGATGGCGAGCCACTACGGCTGGCGCGGCGCCCATGTCGGCGCCGCGATCCTCGGCGTTGCCGTGGTCGCGCTTCTGCTTGCGCAACGGCCGACGCCCGAGGACCGAGCAACGGAGAGACGCCGCGCCGCCACGCGGACCGCATCGTCGGGCCAAGACTACGGGTGGCGTTTGCTGCTGTCGCCGCCGATCATGCTCAATCTCTGCTTCTTCATCCTGCTTTCGCTCGGGGGTGGGCTGCAGACATTCCTCGTGGTCGCTCTCGCAGCGCTCTACGGCACCTCCAATGCGCTCGCCAATGTCACGCTCACCGCCTTGCTCACGGCGAGCGCGCTCGGCGTGCTTGCGGGCGGCGTGCTCGCCGCGCGCGCCCGAAACCATGTCGCTGTCGCCGGCCTCGGCCTGGCACTCGCCGGCGCCACCACCGCCCTTGTCGGCTTCATCGATTTCTCGTCCTTTGCGCTCGTGTTGATGATGTCGCTGTCCGGCTTCTTCGGCGGCCTGGTCGCGCCGTCGCGCGACCTTCTGGTGCGCTCGGCGACGCCGGAAGGCGCGTTCGGCCGCGTCTTCGGCTTCGTTTCCACCGGATTCAATATCGGCTCGATGATCGCGCCGATGATCTACGGCGCCTTCATGGACCGCGGCGAGCCGCGCGCGCTGTTCCTGCTGTCGGCGGCTTCCAGCATTCTCTGCATCGGCACAGTGTTTTTAGGATCGCAGCGCCGGGCACGGTACTGAGCGAGACGCGCCGAGAGCGACCGGTTGTATTGTATTACCAAGTCGTTCGCGCACAGAATGGCGAGGCGTCGCAAGGCTGAGGTAGCGAAAGCCTGTGGTTCACGCGGCCACGTCGCCCATTTCGCTCGCGGATGCGAAGACCGGTACAAATTCTACAAAATGAATGACAAAACGGTCCGGCGAGTCCAACAGCAAAAGAGAGAAATCTAGCCGGATCAATTGGCTGGGGAACTAGGATTCGAACCTAGATTCTCGGAGTCAGAGTCCGATGTTCTACCGTTGAACTATTCCCCAAGACCGGCGATGCGGGACACAGCGACGGGCCCGTCGCGACGGGGTCACATCTAAGGCATATCGCATCTCTTTCCAAGACCGATGGCCTCGAAGCCGCCGCGCCAAGCGCAGCTAGTCCACCCGTCCGCAAGCCGGCGCCGGGGAGCCGGATATCCGGCGCACGCCATCCCGATATCGCTTCCGGACTGCCGTGGCCGCCACTGCGGAGATTGCACGCCCAAACGTCCGTCGCCGCCCGCCAGGCTAGGTGTCAGCCAGCTGCGTGAGAATTCGGTCGCGCGCGGTGAAATCGCCCTCCTCATGCACCGGTTGGATACAAACGTGCGTAGCGCCAGCGGTGAAGTGGGCGCGGAGCTTGTCTTTCACGGCCGCGGCGTCGCCCCACAACACCATCGCGTCAATGAAACGATCGGAGCCGCCGTTGGCGAGGTCGGCCTCGGTGAAACCAAGGGTTAGCCAGCAGTTGCGATAGTTGTCGAGGACCATGTAGCGCGCCAGCTCCTTGCGGCCGAGCGCGCGCGCTCGCCCGGCATCGGTCTCCAGGCAGACTTTTTGCTCGACCGCCAGCCACTTGTGTGGTCCGAGAATCTTGGCCGCACGCGCCGTGTGCTCCGGCGTCACGTTGTACGGCAACGCACCCTGGGTCATTTCCCGACCGAGTTTCAGCATCAGCGGGCCGAGTGCAGCGATTGCGATCGGCCATTCCCCGGAGCCGGACTGGCCCTTGGCTATACCCTCGAGATAAGCGCGCATGGCAGGAACCGGCTTGGCGTAGGTGTGGCCGCGGACGCCCTGAACCATCGGCGCGTGGCTGACGCCGAGCCCGAGTATGAAACGGTCGCCGTAGAGCGAATTTAACGACAGCATGCCGCGACGGGCGGTGAATGCGTCACGGGCGTAGACGCTGGCAATCGAACTCCCGATCTTCAGCTTCGTGCTGTTGCCCAAAAGGAAGCCCGCGAGCGACAGCGACTCATATCCGCGCGATTCCGGGTACCAAAGAACGTCGTAGTTCAGGCGCTCAAGCAGCGCCAGGAAAGGCGGTATTTGTGCGCCGTTGAGCTTGTCCAAGGCGTACCAGGCGCCAAGTCGTTCAATCTTCATTGCACCGCTCCTTGTCCCTCTCGAATTTTTTCGCGCAAGAACTGGCGGGGTTCACCCTCATTCTTGGACAGCCCACCGCGCGAATCCGCGCGCGCACGGTCATGTACATCCCTACCGCTTCACCGTCCAGAAAGCGTCTCGTAGTTGTCGTTGCGCTCACCCGGGGGGCCGCCGGGGGCCGGGCTTCGCCCGAGCTCAGGCTTAGCCGTGCATCCGGCACCTCGCGCGTCCCCGAACGGCGCCTGCCGGCAGGGCCGGCCAACCTTGCCGCATGCTTGAGCGGCGGCCCTCGATGACTGCTCTGGAATTGCTGTCGGCGGCCGGTGATGGTCCAATCGCTATCAGTCGAGGGGACCTCCCCGCTTCGAGGAGACGACAATGTCGGGTGCCAATTCATTCAAGTTCGTGCTGTTGCCGCCGCAGTCGGACACGACCCGCAACTGGGCGAAGCGTCTGGCGGAAATCGTGCCGGAAGCCCGTGTCATTGTCGCTGAGGACGCCGACACGGCGGCGCGCGAGATCGTCGATGCGGAGGCGGCGTTCGGCTGGTTGAGCAGCGACCTGTTGTTCAAGGCGAGGAACCTGCGTTGGTTGCAGGCGCCGCAGGCCGCGCCCCCCGCGGGCTACTACTACCCGGAGCTGATCGCGCATTCCGTGGTGGTGACGAATTTCCGCGAGATCTTCAACGACCATATCGGCGCCCACATTCTGGCGTTTGTGCTGGCCTTCGCACGAGGGCTGCATATCTTCATCCCGCAGCAATTCCGGCGCGAGTGGAAGAAAAGCCCATCAGAAAGCGGCGGCGTGGTGCACCTGCCGGAAGCGACGGCGCTCATTGTGGGTGTCGGCGGTATCGGTACCGAGGCGGCGCGCCTCCTGTCGGCATTCGGTGTTACCGTGCTGGGGACCGACGCACGCCGGACGACGGCGCCCGACGGCGTTGCGGAATTGCACCGGCCGGAAGCCCTGGACGAATTGCTGCCTCGCGCCGATTTCGTGATCCTCACGGTGCCTCACACCCCTGCGACCGAGGGCTTCTTCGATCGTGGCCGGTTCAAGCGCATGAAGCCGACCGCGTTTTTCATCAATATCGGCCGCGGAATGACGACCAAGTTGGACGATTTGGTCACAGCGCTGGAGGCAGGCGAGATCGCCGGTGCGGCGCTCGATGTCTACGAACAGGAGCCGCTGCCCAGTGACCATTGCCTATGGACGCTGCCGAACGTCTTGCTGACGCCGCATATGGCCGGGCACGGGCCCTACCTCGACGACCGGCGTTTCCAGATCATAGTAGACAATTGCCGTGCTTTCGCGGGCGGGCGTCCATTGCGCAATGTCGTGGACAAGTCGTCCTGGTTCTGAGCCCCAGGGTCTGGAAACTCGGAAATCGAGCGGCCCTATCGCTTGACGCGCAGCAAACTCATTGCATGTGGTAGAACATCGGCCGGGGATTTTGGTCGGTTCGGGGTCGACGAGAGTCCGTCACGGTGCCCAAGCGATTGCGCTTTAGCCGCGCGCAAGAGGAGGAAGCGTCATGAGCCAGCCGTTCCCCGCCGATCCATTCTTCGCCGGCAATTATGCGCCGCTTACCTTCGAGGCTGACGCGGCCGACCTGCCGCTTCGCGGCGCGCTGCCGAAGGACCTCGCCGGCACGCTCTACCGCAACGGCCCCAATCCGCAATTCGCGCCGCGCGATCCCAATCATCACTGGTTCATCGGCGACGGCATGATCCACGCCTTTCATATCGCCGACGGCCGGGTGTCCTATCGCAATCGCTGGGTGCGCACGCCGAAATGGGAGGCCGAACATTCTGCGCACCAGGCACTGTTCGGGAGCTGGGGCAATCCCGCCACCACCGATCCGTCCGTGCTCGGCAAGGACGGCGGTGTCGCCAACACCAATATCGTCTGGCACGCCGGCAGGCTGTTTGCTCTGGAGGAAGGCCACCGCCCGTTTGCGCTCGATCCGCAGACGCTCGAGGCGCAAGGCTATTGGGATTTTGCCGGCGCGTTCAAGGGCGCGCGTTTCACCGCGCATCCCAAAATCGACCCGGAAACCGGCGAAATGATCTTCTTCGCCTACTCCGCCGCCGGCCGGTTCTCGCCGACGCTCGGCTATGGTGTCATCGACTCGACGGGCAAGCTCACCCGCTACGATCAGTTCGACGCCCCTTATGCCAGCATGGTCCACGATTTCCTGGTGACACGGAATTACGTGTTGTTCCCCGTGCTGCCGCTGACCGGCAGCATGCAGCGCGCGATGTCAGGCAAGCCGGCCTATGCCTGGGAGGCAGACAAGCGCTCCTATGTCGGGGTGATGAAGCGCGACGCCGAGGTCTCGTCGATACGCTGGTTCGAGTGCGATCCCTGTTACGTCTTCCATCCCATGAACGCCTATGAGGATGGCGGCAAGATCGTCGGCGACGTCATGCAATACGAGGCAGCACCGCTGTTCCCGGACCCTGAAGGGCGCCCCTGTGACCCCGCCAAGGCGGCCGCGCGTCTCACGCGCTGGACCTTCGACCTCGCCGCCAATACCGACACGTTCAAGCAGGAATGGATCGACGATCTTGCCGGTGAATTTCCGCGCTTCGACGAGCGCTTCGCCGGCCTCGATTATCGTCATGGCTTCTTTGCCGCCAGCGGCGACCGCGGCCATTCCTTCGATACGCTGGCGCATATCAATCTCAAGACCAACACGCGGGCAAACTTACCGGCTGCCACCGGGCGACGCGGTATCGGAGCCGATCTTTGTGCCGCGTAGCGCGGATGCGCCTGAGTGCGACGGCTATCTGCTGGCGACCATCTACCGCGGCGCCGAGCACCGCAGCGATCTTGCGGTATTCGACGCAACGGCATTGGAAAAGGGCCCGCTCGTCATCGCTGAACTAACCCACCGCGTGCCGTTCGGCTTTCACGGCAACTGGCGCACGGCGGCGTAGCGGCCACTCTCATCGCCAGTATTTGCTCCCGCGGATTCGGTCGAAGGCCCTTGGTGTCGGTTCGGCAATTACGGGTGCGGCCCCCAAGGCGCCTCTCGGAGGAGCTTCACTTCCTGCGTTATCAATAGTGGGCGAAGCTTTACCGCGAAGCCCTCGACAAAGTCCTTGTTCGCGTAAACAGCGGCCCAATGCGCGCGACGATCGTCATCATCGTCGAATTTCCAAAGATGCAGAAGCTGATTGATCGTTCCGGTATCGGCCTGGAAGTATCCCACCAGCTTCTTGTCGTGATTGCCCTTCTGGAGCGCGGGGAAGCCAACCTCCTGATAAAGCTTCACCGCCTCGGCCATTGTGCCAACGCGGAGCGTATACATTCTCAATTCATAGAGAGGCATCGGACATTTCCTTTTCGTAAACGATTTGAGCCGCCGATCACGTTCGCTATCATAGGCAAACTTCTAGCGCTCGTAAGCCGACAATGACCGCACGCGGCTTGCGCGCCGTCGGGCATTGTCTTAGAGCGCAAGAGCGTTATCGTTGTCGAGAGGCGCCAACTGTCTTTGCCGACTGACATCCGGAGGACTACATGAGGTCTTGGCCGATTTTCCTTTTCCTGCTTTCCACGCTTTGGTCGCCTCCCGCGGCGCGTGCGCAAGAAACCGTCGACGCGGCAAAAATTACATGCAACCAATTCATGTTTGGCAGAATTGCAGATTCAAGGACCATTTCGATTTGGCTGATTGGCTACTACAGCGGCATGCGCAACAATAGCGTCATCGATACCGCTTTGGTGCAGAAGCAGGCTCAGGAACTGGTCCAGTATTGCATGGCTCATTCCGAAGCAAGCGTGATGGACGCCGCCAAAATCGTGTTCAACGTAAGCAAATAACGATGCTTCGAGTCACGAGCCCCGCTCGAAAATGATCGAAGGGCCGGTTCCTCAGGGACCAATCGCGCGTCGAGCTGCTTCGAGCTCTTGCTGACAAGCGGCGTTGTCGCCGGCGCGATCGGCAGCGCGAGCCCGCATCATGGCCTGGTTGACTTGTTCGATCGTGTCAGCCGATATTTCACCGAGCTTTTCTTCGGCGGCTGCTATCGAGCGCGGCGTTGGTTGAATGTGCCTTCCACCGACGGTCGATTGTTCTTTGGCGCCCGCGCCAGCACCCGCCCGCGCTTCCACGGCGGCGTTGATGCGAGCCATAATAGCGTCTATTTCCGCTGAGCAAGAGCCGGCCAGACTCGCCGATATTGAAGCGGCGAGCCCCGCCGCGCTCAATGCCAACTTTCTTCCAATTTTCATTGCATTCTCCCTAGTTCGGCGTGCTGCGGGATGATCCAACGATTTCCTTAAATACAATTCACCAGATGTAGATCAAGCCTATGAGGGGCACGTGTCGGGCTGCGCGCGGGAGCCGAATCAGCCCGCCAAAGGGCGAACGCGATCTTCGCAAAGCAGCGTGACGACGCGGCCCTGCCCAGCTTACCAGTTGAAATATGGGGCAGCGAGCCGCGGGGTCCCAAAGGGAGAGCCACTGGAGCGCCGATTGCGGGCTTCGCTGTCTGGGCGGCGTCGGCTCTTGATGCCCCCTTGAGGCTCACCGCTCAAGAGCACCACAAATTCCGTGCCCTGACCCGTCTCCGAGCTCAGCGGTTCATCCGAAATGATGAGGGACGATCGTGGCGAGATCGTCTCAGCTATACGGTCCAATGTCTCCGCTGGAATTGAAAGGCGGTCGAGCGCTTCTTTCGCACCCGCCAGGGTATCGCGCGCTTGCGGGTTTCCAGGACTATGCCTCTCCACGACATCTTCCGGATCGCTCGCGCCCGTAGCCGAATGTCCGCCGACCAATGAAACTACGCTCCATCGCAAATTGAGGCTGTCTTGAGCGCGCTGCACGGCCGTAAAGACATGCGTACCGATTGGACGGTCAGGGTCTTGGATAGCGACGGGGACGTCGAGGATGGTTTCAAAGCCCTGACGGATATAAAGGTGCTGGGTACTGCGGCTGATGAAGACCGAGATCGGCTCGAAGTTGCGCGCCGCCTTGCGGGCCTCCTCGTCCGCTGCCGCACGCTCCGCCTCGGCTGCCACCAGGGCTTCGCGCGCGGGCACAACAGCGTCGAGCTTCGGCTGCACCCCCGATTTGGCGGCCGCCGCTTGGGCCGAAAGTGCAGTAACTAACGATGCCGCTTTCCTTCTCGCCTCCTCCGCCTGCTCCTTGGCCTCAACCGTTTCCGCCGCGGCGAGCGCGCGCTCGGAAGCATCCAGTTGCGCCTCGGCTCTAAGCTTCAAATTTTCCGCGACCCGTACCGGCACCATCGCCTGCGCTGCTTCTCGCGAGGCTTTGAACACGGCGAGTCTCGCCTCGTCGGCCTTTTTCGTCGCCTTCTCAGCTGCGGCTGTTAGGGCGCGCGCGGCTGCGCCGGCATCGGCCTTCGGCTGGAACAGAGCCGGGTGAACGATCGAGACGGGCGCAACGTCGCCGGGCGCCACAATGACGCGCATGCCTAGCTTGGTCACGTCGAACAAGCGTTCGGCAAACTCGTAGGGCAGTCGAATGCAGCCGTGCGACGCTGGGTGTCCAGGAACAACTCCACCATGAAGGGCGATCCCCGACCAGGTGAGGCGCTGCATGTGGGGCATAAAGGCGTCGTCGTATAAATTGGAGTAGTGCTCGGCGTCTTTCTGAATGACGCTGAAGATTCCCGCGGGTGTTTCGCGCCCACTCTGCCCGCTCGATACCGGCGCGCGCAGAATCCAACCCGCGGCGTCGTAGATCGTGATCTGCTGGCGGCGCAGCGAAACGACTGCCATGATCGGCTCGCCGGCCGCGCGCGCTTCGCTGGAGATTGCCGATCGTTCACTGCGGCTCCCGGCGGCGCCTGCTGCGCCACCGAACGCGAGCGTCAGACCGAGGCCAGCAACGATCAGCGCGGCAAGCGGGATAGTCTGTCTGCGCCTCGGCTGTACGAATTGGCAGGTCACGTATCGGACTTTCCGCGTGAGGCCGGCTGGCAGGCCAACAATACTCCGGACGCCCCTAGGTTCCAGTACCCAAATCCGCCCTTTTGCCCATGTCTCTCGCATCGCCCGGTCTCGCGCATCGCCCGGTCTCGCGCCTCTCACGCCTTAAACGGTTCAAAGCAATAGCCGCTAAGCGGTATAGGCATTAGTTTGCCTTGAGGTGGTCACATACGCTGATGGTGATCGAATGAGGCCCATGAAACGGAGCATGCGCGCTGGAATGCTCGTGATGCTGTTGTGCGTCCCCTGGCTGGCCGCAGATAGCGCGACCGCGTGGGCGAGGCACTACCGCGTGGTGGCTGAACCATGCCCTGACCGCTGCAAGTCCACCCGGCTCAGTCTTTGCTCTGCCTGTATCGGCGGGATAATGACCTGCGCACAGCACCTCGTCTGCAGTAACAATCGCGCTGTCGTCTGTGGCGAAGAGAGTACCGTTTCGGTGCACTGCTGGAGCCGGCGCGTTTGGTGGTAAACGTCCGGCTGCCACCACGGATCTCTCCTCAACCTCGTTTCATCGGCGCAGTTGCCTTGATTTCGTTGAATTTCGCCAAGGCTCGCTCAAATACTCCGTTGAAGAGCCACATCGCATCGAGAATTTCCCGAACCGTGGCCGAGGTTCGTGAGCGCTCCGTTTGCCCAAAGGTGAAGATGTTATTGTTACGCAAATACCCCATCACCCTTTTGTCCGAAACTCTATAGTCGAGCAAATCGCCAGACCGTAACGCTGAATTGGCCGGACTGGGAATGATTTGGATGAGTTCGAAAAATTTCATCTGCCCGATCGGATTCGGCAACACCTTGGCGACTGCGGGTATTTGCGGGAAGAGACTTGCATGGGCGTTCATCAGGCCATCTCTCACCGCCGTCCAGTGATTGAGACGGTGATCGAGGGTCCCTATCCGCGCCTCTTCCTTGGCATCGCGCTCGCCTAGCGCTGGATCAACCGCAGTGATCGTACTCCGCATCGCAGCCCATTTTCTTTGACCATTGCGATCCTCCGCGGCACCCGTTTGCAAGCTCCCCTTGTAAGTATTT
>Ga0070670_100003284_pt1 | contig 13375 bp, 7 predicted proteins | sample KBSS63metaG_FD_64665 | JGI IMG/M metagenome (GOLD analysis project Ga0070670, IMG submission 64665) | Switchgrass rhizosphere microbial communities from Kellogg Biological Station, Michigan, USA - KBS S6-3 metaG | ecosystem: Host-associated > Plants > Roots > Rhizosphere > Soil ... | reverse complement strand
AGCGAGTGATCGAGCAGCGAGCCGTCGCCATCCGGCGTCGACGCCAGCTTCTCGATGAACTTGGCGAACAGCGCCATGTGGTGCGTGTTCACCTTTACCAGGCCGGCCAGCTTCTCCGGGTTGTTGCCGTGATGCGACATCGCATGGTGAGGCTCGGTCACACCGATTTTGGGATAGACGCGCTGGCTGGCATCGCGCGACTTCATGTAGGTGACGACGCGCGTCAGATCGGCCTCGTAGGCCAGCGCCATCAGGTCGTACATCAACGCGGCGTGCTCTTCGAACTCCTCCGGGATGCCGACCGGCGCGTCAGGCACCTCCACGTTCGTCGCCGACTGCCGCTCGGCCTTCTGAATCCGCTGCTCGATCTCGCGGACGTTCTCCGTGTAGTCGTTCAGCCGGCTGGCGTCCTTGCCGTTGAGCCCCTTCTTCAGCCCGCCCAACTCCTCGAGCAGCGAGTCGAGGACGCTGCGGTCGGTGGCCATGCGCGCCTTGCGCTGCGCCGCCGTGCCGGGGCGGCCGAACATCCGCTCGAACACGCTGCGCGGGTTGATCTCCATCGGCATCGGCGTGGTGGCGTTCTTCCACGAGATGGTGTTCATGTAGGCGCAGCTGTAGGAGGGGTCGCAGCCGCCGATCCAGCCGGTGAAGTCTTCGGTGGCGAGCTCGAGCGACCGCATCGGCGTGTCCTGGCCAATCTGGTCGGCAATCACCTGATCGACCGTGACGCCGGCGTGCACGTTCTCGGCCAGCGTGCGCTTGGGGATGGCGCCGCTCAGCCAGGCGGCCACCGTGGTGGCGTGCCCGTCGAGCGGGTCGCACAGCTGCGACACCACCGTCATGTGGCTCTGCCACTTCTCGAGCGGCTTCATGATCGGCGCCAGCTCGAAGTTGGCGCCGGTCTGCACCGGCTCCCAGAAGCCGGGGCGCTCGCCGAGCGGCACGAACACCGCGCCGAAGCGGCGCACCGGAGCGCCGGCGGCTCGGGCCCCGAACACCGGCACCATCGCCTCGAGCACCGGTAGCGCCAGCGCGGCGCCCGCCCCGCGGAGGATCGTGCGACGTGAGAGCGCTCTATTCGTGATGAACATCTCTACTCCTCGCCGGCCGGCGCGCGATGCGTGAGGAAGGCCGGGCTCGTGACGATGCCGTCGATCAGGGAGACGAAGCGGTAGTTCTGCGGCGCCGTCGCGCGCACGATGGCGCGGACGGTGGGCATGTCGCCGGCGGCGACGCCGCGGCCGAGCCCATAGGTCATCAGCTTCTCGACCACCGTGCCGACGAAGATCTCGGGGTCCTTCAACAGCGCCTTGCGCAGCGACACCACGCCGTCCACGGCCGTGCCGTCGAGCAGCACGCCCGACGAGTCGATGGCCGTCCCGTGCGTGCCCCCCTCGACCGTGCGCCATGCGCCCACGGCGTCGAAGTTCTCGAGCGCCAGGCCGATCGGGTCCATGATCTTGTGGCAGTTGGCGCACACCGGGTTGCGGCGGTGCGCTTCCATGCGCTCGCGCATCGTCAACACGCGGCCGGCCTGCTGGCCGTTCTCGTCGAGCGGCGGCACGTTGGCCGGCATGGGCGGCGGCGGGGCGCCGAGCAGGTTGTCGAGCACCCACTTGCCGCGCACGACCGGCGACGTGCGATCCGTGTGCGACGTCACCATCAGCACCGCGCCCTTGCCGAGAATGCCGCGCCGCGCATCGTCGGTCAGCGTCACCCGCCGGAAGTGGCTGCCGTAAACCTCCGGAATGCCATAGTGCCGCGCCAGCCGCTCGTTGACGAAGGTGTAGTCCGCCGTCATCAGGTCGAGCACGCTGCGGTTTTCGCGCAAGACGCTGGCGAAGAACAGCTCGGCCTCGGTGGCGAACGCCCGCCGCAGGTTGTCGTCGAAGTCCACGAACTCGGTGGACAGCGGCACCATGTTCTTCAGGTTGCGCAGGTAGAGCCACTGCCCGGCGAAGTTGGCCACCATCGCCTCGGACTTCGGGTCGGCGAGCATGCGCCGCACCTGCTGCCGCAGCACCACCGGGCTCTTGAGCCGCCCCTGCTCCGCCACCTTCAACAGCTCGTCGTCGGGCAGGCTGCTCCACAGGAAGAACGAGAGGCGCGAGGCGATGTCGAGATCGGCGAGCGGATACACCGCGCCGGGCGTGGCGCCGGCCGAATCGCGCTCGATGCGCAGCGCGAACTTCGCGCTGGCAAGCAGGCGCTGCAGCGCCAGCTGCACGCCGCGCTCGAAGTTCCCGCCGCGCCGTCCGTCGGCGTAGAACGCCATCAGGCGCGTGATGTCTTCGGGCGTCGCCTGGCCGCGATACGCGGTGCGCGCCAGGCGCGTCACGATGCTCCGCGCGCACGGTTCCTCCTCGGCCGCCGTCCCCGGGTGGCAGGAGAAGATGCGGCGGCGGCTCGGCGTGTCGCCGGGCCCGCTGGCGTTGTAGGGGCCGGTCACCGAGAACACGTCGATGTGCGGATAGCCCGTGGGATCAAAGGTGTCGTGCGAGCTGCGGATGAACGGCTGCAGCCGCCAGCTGTTCTGCGCCGCTGGCTTCTCGATGAACGCCACGCCGATGGTGTGGGGGCCGGCGGTGAGCGTGACGCGGGCCCGGGCGCGGCTTTCCACCTCGTCGCCCGCCAGCGTCGGATTCCGCAGCGACGCCTTGAAGTCCTCGTCGCCGCCGAAAGACGCCAGGTGCACGCGCGCGCCGTCCACCGTGATCTCGAGCTGGTGCGGATACTCGAGCCCGCGCATCGCGCCCAGGTTGGTGCGGAAGAGGCGCGGCTGGATCACGTATTCGCCGTCGAGCGGGAGCGTGGTGCGCGCCAGCATCCCGCCGACGGTGCCGATCGGCAGCCCCTCGACGTGCTTGTCCTGCGACGCGTCCTGGCGCACGCGGAAGGTCTCGCTCGCCTCGCCAATCTCCGGGTCGCCGACGGCGAGCGCGGTCACCTTGCCGGCCGCCGAAATATAGCGCTCGAGCAGCAGCGGCGAGACGCCGAGCACGTCGGCGACGTTGTCGAAGCCGTAGGCCGAGTCGTCGGCCGGCAGCAGCGCGGCCGGATCGACCTCGAGCGCGAGCAGGTCGCGGATGGCGTTGCCGTACTCGGTGCGGTTCAGGCGATGGACGAGCGAGCGACCCGGATCGGGCTGGGCCTTCGCGTTGGCGTCGAGTGCCGCCGTCAACGACGCGACGAGCGCGCCGCGGGTCTGGGCATCGGGCGCCGGTGACCCCTGCGGCGGCATCATGCCGACGCGCACCTTGCGCACCACCTTCTCCCACACGTCAGGTGCGGCGCCCACGTTGGCCAGGTCCGCGGTTTCGAGCGACAGCCCCGCGGTCTTCGCCTTGTCGTTGTGGCAGGAGACGCAGTACCGATCGATCGTGGCCCGATGCGACGCGGGCGGCGCCGGCACCGGGGCGGCGCCCCGCCCGCGCGCTTCCACCCAGGTCCACCCGCCGATGGCGACGACGCCCGCCAGGGTCAGGCGACAGAGCCTGCTCACATCCCGCACGTGCGTGAGGATCGGGCCCCTTGCACCATCTTGTCAATCACTGGGCTGGGGGATTGAGCTCTGCGCTCTGCGCAAATCTGCGTAGCTGCGGATCTTCGGGTCCGCCTGCGGTTACGTAGTTGCGGACTTGAGGTCCGCCCGGGGTACGTAGTTGCGGACCTTGAGGTCCGCCCGGGGTCCGTAGTTGCGGACCTTGAGGTCCGCCCAGCAGCGCGCTCTGAAGACTGCACTTTACGCTCGCGTGCGCCTCAAGCCCAGTAGCAGGGCGCCAGTGGTAGTCTTCGCGTGCCATGACCCGCCCTGGACTCCTGCTGGCTCTCGCGACCTTGGCGCTCGCCCAACCTGCCAGGGCCCTCGACGTCAACTACTGGCGCGGCGGCTGGCGAACGCCGCTCGGCAGCGAGCCGCACATCTACGAGTTCGTGATTCGCGGCGCCAAGGTCACCGGCGTCTACTGCCGCAACTGTTCCGATGCCACCACGATCGGTTTCATCGACGGCACGTGGAACGAGAAGACCGGGATCGAGTTCACGATCACTTTCCCCAACCCGAACGGCAGCGTTAGAACCGTCGACAGGCAGCATGCGACGCTCGTCGATGGGAAGCTGATCGTCACGCGAGCGGCCGGACCAACAGGCGGCGCGCGGCTGATTCTCGTGAAGGACCCGCGCGGCGCTGACCCCGGCGGCGCACCCGCGTATCACCTGCCGCCGGGCACTCCGCCCGCGCTGCCAGCGCCGCGTCGTGGTGGTGGCGGCGGTGGCGGAGGTGGTGGGGGCGGCGGCTTCGGTCCGCCAACGGCCTACTGGCAGGCGGGACCGTTCAAGACGCTGCGGGCGGCGGACGTGGCCGGTTCCTGGATCGCCTCGTTCGGCCTCGGCATGAACCGGCAGATCTTCACGTTCATGCGGGTGGGCGACGGACTGCGCGGCGTCGTGTGCGGGCGCTGCGACAACCCCTACACGACCGGGCCGATCGAGAACGTCCACCTCGTGGGCGACACGATGTACTTCGACATCGTGCACGAGGACTGGGGCGAGTCCGACCCGCCGACGTTCGTGCGCAACATCGTGGCGCAGATCGTCCAGAACGAAATGCTCGCCGCCGTGCTTGGCAAGGATCTCGTCGTCGATCCGGCGAAGCCTCCCGCGCGACCTGCCGGACGCGGCTTCACGCTGCTCGGTCCGATCGCGCTCGAAAGCACGCGAGGGAATACCTCCGAAGGCATCGACGTGTGGGGCCCCGGCACCGGCTCCGCCAGTCAGCCACCGCCCGGCCGAACACCGATCCACCCGTAGAGGCGGGTCGTCAGACCCCGCCTGCTTGCAGGCGGTCTAAAGACCGCCCTCTACGTGCTGCGCAGCAGGCGCGCGGGATCGACGCGCAACGCGCGACGCGCCGGCACCCACGTCGCCAACATTGCGACCGCCAGCACGACGACCAGGGGCACCACGAAGGCCGGCCACGCCGGGTCGTACAGCGAACCCTCTCCCCCGGTGGCGCGCACGACCCGTGACAGGCCGAAGGTCAGCGCGATGCCCGATGCGGAGCCGAGCGCCGCGAGACGGAGGCTCTGCGCCATGACGAGCCGCACCTGCGTGCCCCAGTCGGCGCCGATGGCCATCCTGACCGCCAGTTCACGGGTCCGGCGCGACACGGCGAACGCGAGCACACCGTAGAGGCCGCTCGACATGAGCAGCATCCCGATGACGATGAGCGGAAACAGCGGCGCCGTGCCGACCAGCATCTCCAGGCCTGCCACCGTCCGAATCTGCTCGAGCGTGAAAGTATTCGACACCACGAGGCCCGGAACGGCGTTGCGAAGCGATCGCCGGACCGGCTGCACCAGGGCGGCCGGGTCGCCCGAGGCCCGCACCAGGAACCGTAGCGTTTTCACCTCGCGCGCCCCTTCCGGCAACGCGAAGAAGATCTGCGGCGCCGTCGTCCGGCGCTCGATCGGATTGCTCGTGTAATCGCTCACGACGCCAATGACGTCGTAGCCGTCGCGGCCGAGCCAGAGCCGCCGGCCGATCGGCGACTGCGCACCGAACAGGCGTCCGGCAAGCGTCTGGTTGATTACGACGGCACGTGCCTCCGGCCGGTCTGCAGTAGTAAACGACCGGCCCACCTTCATCGCGACCCCGAGCGTGGAGAAGAAGCCGGGCCCGATCGAAATCCGCTCGGCGAGCGTCCCGCCTCCGCCCGTGGCTTCCGCGCTCACAGATTGTCGGGGCGCCCCGCCCGCGAGCGGCACCGCCGTCGCCGCGGCGACGGCGCCGACACCGGGAACCTGCCTGAGCCTGTCGGCGAGTTGCGCGACAGGCACTCCATCGGCACGTTCGACGGCGGCGGCCATCAACGGCCGCATGTCAAACCCGGTCTCGGATGACATGGCGCGCGTCACGCCGGCGATCATCGACGAGGTGACAACGAGCAGGGCGAGCGTGAGCGTGATCTCGAGCACGACGAGCGTGTGGCTCCAACGTTGCCGTACGCGGTCCGACGCGGCAATGCCCCGCAATGGATCGAACTGCAGCCGTCGCGTTTCCACCAGCGCCGGCGCGAGCCCGGCGACGACGCCGGCGAGAAGGGTGATGGCAATGGACTTGATCAGCACGCCGGCGTGGATCGAGACGTCGAGGAAGGCAGGCACGACCGAGGCGCCGCGCAGCATGATGGCGTGCAGCGCATAGGCGGCGCCGATTCCGAAGGCGCCTGCGAGGGCGGCGAGCAGCAGCGACTCGGCCAGGAACGCGCGCACCAGCCGCGGCCGGCTGGCGCCCAGGGCGGCGCGGACCGCGGTCTCGGCCTCGCGCCTGGTCCACTGCGCGATCATCAGGATCGAGACGTTGGCGCAGGCGATCAGGAGGGTCAACCCCACCGCCACACCGAGGACGAACGGCAGGAGGGCCGACATCTCCTCGCCCATCGGCGTGCCCTTTACCTCGGACACGCGCATGTGAAGTGGTCCCAGTCCCGCCGCGAGACGGCCCGAGTACTGCGAAAGCACGCTCTCGAGCCGCGCGGAGAGCGCGGCCGGGGTCTGACCCGCCGGCCGGCGCACGACCACCTGCAGGATGGTGTCCGAAGCGAGCACCGGATCGAGGCGCGTCCACACCGGGTCGTTCATCGAGCCGAACCAGAACCGCTCGGGCATGACGCCGACGATCGCATGTGGCGTGTTGTCGATCCAGAGGGTCTGGCCCACGACGTCGGGACGCGCGTTGAACCAGTCGCGCCACAGGCGGTGGCTGAGCACGGCTTCGCGCGACGCGCCCAATCCGGCGCCGCCCGCGGTGAAACCGCGGCCCAGCGCAGGTGCCACACCGAGCAGCGGAAAGAGGTTGTCCGAAACCGGCCGGACGGGTGTGGGCTCCACACGGTCCGCGATGCGCACATCGGTAACGCTGTCGCGCGCGCCGGCCGCGGCCACGCTGGTCCCGAGGGCCTGCGCCCACTGACCGTACAAATCGCCCGGCACGTAGCTGCCGGCCGGTCGAATGGGTCGATCCTGCCGGTTGACCTGCACCTTGGACAGCTGCTGCGGGTACTGATAGAGCGGCGGCGGGTTCTGAAACACGATGTCGCGCAGCGTCAGCGACGCGGCGGTCGCGGCGATGCCGGCGCCGAGCGACAGCACCGTCACCGCTGCTACCACGGGATAGCGGACGAGGCCGCGCGCGGCGGCGCGCAGATCCTGCCCGAGATGGTCGAGCCAGAGCCGCCGCCCCGCTTCGTAGTAGCGCTCGTGCGCCAGCGTCAGGTTGCCAAATGCCTGGCGCGCGGCCCGCGCGGCGTCGTCCGGCGGCATCCCCTCCGCGATCAGGCGATCGGTCTCGAGCGCGACGTGCGCCTCGATCTCGTGGGCAAAGTCCAGGGTGGAGCGGCGGCGCCAGCGCATCGGTCTCCCTCTCTCAGGTTGACATTCGACCTGAGCATACGGATACTCGGGTCGAATGTCTATCCGAAAGCGGGCCGACCGCGAGTACGCGGCGCACCTGCAGGGGACGCTCGACCTGTTGATTCTGCGGACGCTGCTGTTCGGCGCGCAGCACGGGCAGGCCATCGCCCGCGCCATCCAGAGCCAGTCCGACAACGTGCTGATCGTCGATCACGGGTCGCTCTATCCGGCGCTGCAGCGGCTCGAGGAACGGGAGTTCATCGAGGCCAGTTGGGGGACGTCGGACAACAACCGCAAGGCGCGGTTTTACACGCTGACGCGCAAAGGCCGGAAGGAGCTGACGCGCGAAGAGAGCGAGTGGCGGCGCATTGCCGCCGCCATCATGCGCGTGCTGGGCCCGAACGAAGCCTGACGCTCCGTCCGTTGCGGCGGACGTTCCGCCGTCTGGCTCGATAGTTGCCTGACTGAAGCTGTGGCGCTCTCCCGACTCAACCTCATCGGAGTGGCGGCCGTCGGCGTCATCCTTATTTTGTTCGGACTCTCGCTCCCCATCACGGTCGAGCCTCGCATCAAGCAACGCCTCGTGAAAGCGCTGGGCGAACGCTTCGACAGCACCGTAGAGCTGGATACCCTGACCATCTCGCTGCTCCCCCGGCCGAGGCTCTCGGGCCGAGGCCTGGTGCTCCGTCACCGGGGGCGCACGGACGTCCCGCCGCTCGTCCTCATTGCCTCGTTCTCGGGAGACGCCGGGCTGGTGGGACTGCTGAGTGATCCGATCACGGTCAACGCCATTCGCCTGGAAGGCTTGGAGATCAACGTCCCACCCGGCGGTCTGCACTTGCCCGACGACAAACCGGATCACCACGAAGGGTCGGATCAGAAGTCTCCGCTCATCGTCGGCAGTCTGCAGTCGCGGCGGGCCGTGTTGCGAATCCTTCGGAGGACGCCCGGCAAGGCGCCGCGTGTGTTCGAGATCGGGCAGCTCGACATGAAAGATGTCGGCGCGGACCACCCATGGCCGTTCCGCGCCAACCTCACCAATCCAACACCGCCTGGCCGCATCGCGACTGAAGGCACATTCGGGCCCTGGCAAGCCGACCAACCGTCCCGGACGCCGCTGGCGGCTTCGTACCGTTTCGAGAACGCTGACCTTGGTGTCTTCGACGGGATTGGGGGAATCCTGAATTCGTCCGGCGCCTTCGAAGGTGTGCTCGAACGCATCGAGGTGGATGGCACGACCAGCATGACTGCGTTCGAGCTCGCGGACGTCAGGAATGGCATGCCGCTCGAAACGCGGTTCCACTCAATCGTGGATGGCACCAACGGCAACACGTTGCTGCAGCCCGTGGAAGCCACCCTCGGCGCCACCAAGATACACGCGGCCGGCGGCGTACTTGAACGTGAAGGCGAAGATGGTCGCAGTGTGGAGCTCGACATCGTCATCGACGCCGGGCGGTTGGAGGATGTCCTCCATCTGGCGGTGAAGGGCCCCCGGTCGCCGATGACCGGCGTGATAAACGTGAAGGCGAAGTTTGTCCTGCCGCCGGGGCATCGCCACGCGATCCAGAAGCTCCGGCTCGATGGGAACTTCAGCGTAGACAAAGCCGAATTCACGAAGGCGCAGGTTCAGGACCAGGTCGATGCGTTCAGCACCAAGGCGCGGGCGCTGAGCGACGACACGCCCGATCCCGTCGTGTCGAACTTCCGGGGCACGTTCAAGATGCGCGACGGCACGATCCACTTCTCCGACGTGACCTTTGCGATGCCGGGCGCGCGCGTGAACGTGAGCGGCCGGTTCGTGATGGAGTCGGAGGTGCTCGATTTTCGCGGCACCGTGCGCCTTGACGCGAAGCTGTCGCAGTTGACGACCGGGGTGAAGTCGTTCTTCCTCAGGGTCGTCGATGGACTGTTCCGTCACGACGACGTCACCATCGTGCCGATTACCATCGGGGGCACGGCCGGCGAGCCGAAGGTCGGTCTCGACTTCGGGAAGGCCATCAAGGACCGGTAACGACCGGGCGGTCTGAAGTGCAGGGCGGTCGAGAGACCGCCCTCTACATCAATAGGCTTTCGCGAACCAGGCGTGCACGGTGGCGGGCGTCCCGCACTTGATGCACGTCTTACCCGTGGCGGGCGCGGCGCTGAACGGGATGTTGCGGATCGTCGCCTGCGTCTCGTTCTTGATCGCGGTCTCGCACTCGGCAGACCCGCACCACGGCGACACGACGAAGCCAGGCCGCCCGTCCATCGTCGCCTTGAACTCGTCGTAGGAGTCGGTCTCGCTGGTGTGCTCGGTGCGGAACGCGAGCGCGCGATCGAGCAGCGCCTGCTGAATGGTGCCGAGCAGCCCTTCGACGTGCCCGGCCAGGCCCTCCATCGGCACGAACGACTTCTCGCGCGTGTCGCGGCGCGCCAGCACCACCGTGGACTTCTCGAGATCCTTCGGACCGATCTCCATGCGCAGCGGCACGCCGCGCATCTCCCACTCGTTGAATTTCCACCCGGGCGTCTGACCCTCGCGCGCGTCGAGATGCACGCGGATGCCGCGGGCCACCATCGCCTTGCGGAGCTCCTCGGCCTTCGGCAGCACCGTCTCTTTCCAGTTGCCGCGCGGAATCGGCACGATCACCACCTGATAGGGCGCCACGCGCGGCGGCAGTATCAGGCCGCCGTCGTCGCCGTGCGCCATGATCACGGCGCCGACCATGCGGGTGGACACACCCCACGACGTGGTCCATGCGTACTGCACCGACTTGTCGCGCGCCTGGAACTTGATCTCGTAGCTCTTCGAGAAGTTCTGCCCCAGGTTGTGCGAGGTGCCTGCCTGCAGCGCGCGCCCGTCGCGCATCAGCGCCTCGATCGAATAGGTGCGGTCCGCGCCGGCGAACTTCTCGCTCTCGGTCTTCTGGCCATCCATCACCGGCATCGCCAGCTCGGATTCGGCGAAGTCCTTGTAGACGGCGAGCATCTTCCGCGTTTCTTCCTCGGCTTCTTCCGCCGTCTCGTGCGCGGTGTGCCCTTCCTGCCAGAGGAACTCGGTGGTGCGCAGGAAAAGCCGCGTCACCTTCTCCCAGCGCACGACGTTCGCCCACTGGTTGATCAGGATCGGCAGGTCACGCCACGACTGCACCCACTTGGCGTACATGGTGCCGATGATCGTCTCCGACGTCGGACGCACCACCAGCCGCTCTTCGAGCGGCTCGTTGCCTCCCTGCGTGACCCAGGCGACCTGCGGCGCAAAACCCTCGACGTGCTCCGCCTCGCGCATCAGCAGCGACTCGGGGATGAATAGCGGGAAGTAGGCGTTGACGTGCCCGGTTTCCTTGAAGCGGCGGTCGAGCGCCTGCTGCATCAGCTCCCAGATCGCGTAGCCGTACGGGCGGATCACCATGCAGCCCTTCACGGGCGAGTAGTCGGCGAGCTCCGCCTTGCGGACGACGTCGATGTACCACCGCCCGAAGTCCTGCGACTGCTTGGTGATCTCGGTGGGCAGATCTGGAATGTCGGTTTCGTTGTCTTTGGCCATGATCAGTCGGGCGGGTCTAAAGACCCGCAACCACGTACGTCTAAAGACTCGCAACCACGTACGTCTAAAGACCCGCAACCACGTACGATGTGGAGGTTATGCCGGCAACCCGGGAACGGGGATCGCGCGCGCCGCACTCATGTCGCGCGCGTCGGACACGCGGCGGTTCCAGTGTAGATCGTCGCGGCGGGGGAAATCCTCTCGAAAGTGACCGCCGCGACTCTCCTCGCGGCGCAGCGCCGCCAACGCGATGAGCCAGCCGACGGTGGTGAGGCTGGCCAGCCGGCGCAGGCCGCGATCGTGCGGACGGTCCACACGCGCCGCCGCCACGCCCTGCGTCCACGCCGCCAGCTGCCGCGCCGCCCGGTCGAGGCCGCCGCGCGACCGCAGCAGGCCGGCGTCGTGCCACATCAGCTCGCGCACCTCGTCGGCCCCGCCCGACGACGGCCGCACGTCGGCCGGGGCCATGGCCGGCATCGCGTCGGCGGCGAGCACCGCTACGCGCGTCGATGCCTGCATCGCCGCTGCCGCGCGCGCGCCGAACACCAGCCCTTCGAGCAGCGAGTTGCTGGCCAGGCGGTTGGCGCCATGCACGCCGGTGCAGGCCACCTCGCCCGCCGCGAACAGGTTGGCCACCGAGGTCCGTCCATCGAGATCCGTCTCCACGCCGCCCATCACGTAGTGCGCGGCCGGGCTCACCGGAATCGGATCGACGGCCAGGTCGAGACCGACGCCGCGGCACGCCTGCGCGATGGTCGGGAACCGCGCTCGGACGAACTGCGGATCGGCGTGCGCCATCGACAGATACACCGGTGCACCGGTGGCGATCTGTTCACGGACGATCGCGCGCGCCACCACGTCGCGCGGTGCCAGGTCACCGGCCGGGTCGTAGCGCTCCACGAAGCGCTCGCCCGCCGCGTTGATCAACTGCCCGCCCTCGCCGCGCAGCGCTTCCGACAGCAGGAACCGCGGCGCTCCTGCGACGCTGAGCACCGTCGGATGGAACTGGACGAACTCGAGATCCGCCACGCGCGCGCCGGCCTCGAACGCCATCGCCATGCCGTCTCCGGTGGCCACCGCTGGATTGGTCGTCTCGCGGAATACCTGCCCCGCGCCGCCGGTGGCGAGTAATGTGCGCCCGGCGTCCACGTCGTGCACTTCGCCCGAGCGGTCGATGAACGTCGCGCCGCGGCAGACACCGTCCTCGGTACGCAGCGCGAGGACCATCGCCACGTCGAGCACGCGCACGCGCGCCGCCTTCGACGCGCGCGTCCAGAGCACGCGCCCGATCTCGCGGCCGGTCGCGTCCCGCGCGTGCAGCACCCGGCGCACGCTGTGCGCGGCCTCGCGGCCGAGCGCCGGATCCCCGGCCGCATCGCGATCGAACGCCGCGCCCCAGTCGAGCAGCTCCTGCACGTAGCGGGGACCGTCGTGCACCAGCACGTCCACCGCCTCGCGGCGGCACAGGCCGTCGCCTGCTTCGATGGTGTCGCGCGCGTGCAGCGCCGGCGAGTCGTCGGCGCCCACCGCCGCCGCCACGCCGCCCTGCGCGTAGCCGGTGTTGCTCTCGCCGGGATCGGCCTTGGTCAACACGAGCACGTCGCCCACGTCGGCGAGCGCGATCGCGGCGCGCAGCCCGGCCACGCCGCTGCCCACGATGAGGAAATCAGTGCTGATCCGCACGATACTGATGCTGTTATCCTAACAGCCTGTCTGACAGTCCAGTGACCGACGCTATCCTCACAGCGACACAGATCGACGTCGCCACCGCGAATCAGCACTCCACCATCCTGGTCGGTGAAGGCCTCGGCGAGCACCTGGCGCCGCTGCTGGACCGTCACAAGGTCGGCCAGAAGCGTTTCGTGGTCTCCAGCCCGGTGATCTGGCGGCACCAGGGCGCCCGGATCCAGCGCGCCATCCCGGTGGACCCGATCCTGCTGCCCGACGGCGAGCGCTTCAAGACGCTGGCCTCGGTGTCGCGCGTGTACGACGCGCTCATCAAAGGGGGCGCGGATCGCGGCAGCGCCATCGTGGCCGTCGGCGGCGGCGTCATCGGCGACACCGCCGGGTTCGCGGCCGCCAGCTTCCTGCGCGGCATCACGCTGGTGCACGTGCCGACGACGCTCCTCGCCCAGGTGGACAGTTCCATCGGCGGCAAGGTGGGCGTCAACCACCCGCTCGGCAAGAACCTGATCGGCGCCTTTCATCAGCCCGTGCTCGTGGCCGCCGATCCGCTATGCCTGGCGACGCTGCCGCGCCGCGAGTTCCGCTCCGGGCTCTACGAAGTAGTGAAGTACGGCGTGATCGCCAGCCGCTCGCTGTTCGAGTTGCTCGTCAAGGACACCAAAGCGGTGCTGGCGCGCACGCCGTCGGTGCTGGTGCCAGTCATCGTCGAGTCGTGCCGAATCAAGGCCGACGTCGTGTCGAAGGACGAGCG
>Ga0070670_100003282_pt1 | contig 13380 bp, 9 predicted proteins | sample KBSS63metaG_FD_64665 | JGI IMG/M metagenome (GOLD analysis project Ga0070670, IMG submission 64665) | Switchgrass rhizosphere microbial communities from Kellogg Biological Station, Michigan, USA - KBS S6-3 metaG | ecosystem: Host-associated > Plants > Roots > Rhizosphere > Soil ... | reverse complement strand
GAGTCGGGATCGATCGACGCGTTCGCGAGCGACAAGATCAAGCTGATCGGCCTCGCTGCGCAGGCAAAGGATCCGAAGCCGCTGGCGATCCTGCCCGACGACCTGTCGATCGAGCCGCTCGCGTTCGCACTGCCGCGCGGAGACTCGGCCATGCGCCTCGAAGTCAACCGCGCGCTGACCCAGGTGTACGCGGGCGGCGACATCGAAACGATCTTCAACACCCATCTCGGCGCGCTCGGACGGCCGTCCGGACTCCTGGCCGCGATGTACCTGTTGAACGCCATTCCTCAATAGCACGCGCCCGCGGCGCGCGTATAATCCGTGCGCCGCGGCATTCGCCGCGCGTCCCGGCGCGCCAGATTTTTCCCCGCGCCCGATCCCAGGAGACCTTACATGCTGAAAAGAATATTGCGCGTTGCAACCATCGCCTTCGCCGCCGTCGCATCCCTTGCGCTGTTCGCGCCGGCGGCGCACGCGCAAACCGAGCAGCAGAAGCTGATCGCCGACGCGGAGAAGGTGCTGTCCAATTTCCTGCGCGACCCGGACATGACGTGGCTCCAGCGCAACATCGGCCGCTCGAAGGCGCTCATGATCTCGCCCGAGATTCTCAAGGCCGGTTTCATTTTCGGCGGCTCGGGCGGGCGCGCTCTGGTCGTCGCCCGCGATCCGGCGAGCGGCAAGTGGGTCGGGCCCGCGTTCTATGTGCTCGCCACCGGCAGCGTCGGGTTCCAGGCCGGCATCTCGGTCTCAGAAGGCGTCACGATGGTCATGACGGACAAGGGCTTCAACTCGCTGCTCGCCACCACGTTCAAGATGGGCGGCGACGCAAGCGTGGCGGCAGGCCCGGTCGGCGCCGGCGCGAAGAGCGACATCATCGCCGACATGATCACGTTCAACCGCGCGAAGGGCGTCTACGGCGGGCTCAATTTCGACGGCACGGTGGTCACCGCGGCGGACGACTGGAACCAGGCGTACTACGGGAAGAAGGTGCTGCCGCCGGACATCCTGGTGCGCGGCGGCGTCAGCAACAAGGGCGCGGACAAGCTGCTCGCGCAGGTCACGGCCGCAACCAGCAAGCGATAGCACCGAAGCACGATCTGCTTCGCGGCCGCGGCGCCCCGAGTGAAGCGCCGCGCCATCTCCCTAGGGAGTCGTCCCTCGGCCTTGGGGAGTCGTCCCTCCGCCTTGGGGAGTCGTCCCTCCCCCTCAGGGAGTTGTCCCTCCGCCGAGCAGCTGCACGGGCAGCGACACGATCGACTGCAGCGTGCCGATGAGCGCGCCGGCTATTGCGCCGGCGGCGGCGCGGCTCACGCGGGGGTCGGAGACATCGCCGGTGACGCTGATGGGGATGCCGATGACCGGATCGCCGATCACGTTGCCGATGACCGGCACGCTCTTCAGCACGTTGTTGACGATGGGCAGCGCAACGCCGTTCAACGCGAGCTGGCCGTCGTCCAGCCGGATCTCCCCCTGCATCGCAACGTTCAGCGCCGGGCTTGCGACGAGCGCGCGCTCGATCGACAGGCGTTCGCCGGCGAGCGAGGCGTCGACTTCGAGGCTCGAAAAAGCGAAGCCCTCGCGCGCGGAATCGACATCGGCCTTCGGCAGGCGCGCGCTCACCTCGTCGACCTCCACGACCCGCGACAACGCGTTGACCCCGCCGATGCGCCCATCGCGTGCGCGGAGCTTGCCGTTCCCTTTCACCGACGCGATCAGCGACGACGGCGAGCCCGTCGACGAGAATTCCGCGGTGATGTCGATCGTGCCGGAGGCGCTGAGCCTGCCTTTCGAAAGGCACGTCGCGGTCGCGGCCAGCGGAAGATCCGTCGCGCTCGCCCGACCCTTCAATTGCAGCACGCCGCCGCTCGCCGTCAACGTGAGCGGCACGGCGATGCCGCAAACGCTGGCGTCGGTGACGTCCGCCGTCACCTTGTTTTCGCCGAGCAGCACGGACACGACGAACGGCTCCAGCCGGTAGCCGCGAATATCGAGGTGGCGCGCCCGCAGCGCGATCCTTCCCGACAATGACCGCCACCATGGTGGCGCACCGGCGGAATCGCGCGCGCGGTCCAGCTTCGCGAGCCACTGCTCGGCATTCACGCCCTCCGCGCCGATGGTCCCGTCGAGATCGAGGCGGTCGCCCGCGCGAGCGATGCTCCCGTCGATGCGCAGGGGATCGTCGCCGAATCGAAGGACCGTGTCGCGGACCCGCAGGCGCTCGCCGTCGGCGTCGACCGACAGGCGGCCGATCGTGACCGGCACGTCGAACGTCGCCGGCAACACGACATCCGACCCTTCGATCTTGCCGGTTGCGCGGGAAAGTGCCGGCTGCCGGAAGTCGAGCGTCGCGTCGAAGTCGCCACGCAGCGTGCCCGACGCGGCGATCGGTATCGCCAGCATTCGCGCGATCGATCGAGCCGCAACGACGCCGTGATATCCGACGACGGCACGGTCCGGCTGCCAATCGACGACGAGACGGGCGTCGCTGTCCTGGTCCTTCAACGTCAGCCGGCGGACGTTCACCTGGCCGGGCCGGGACAGGAGTTCGACCTCGGCGCGGCCACCGTTTTTGAACGATGCGGCAGCGGACGCCTCGAACAACCATGGCGCCGGCAGCGGCCAGCGGATGCGGGCGCGATCGAGCGCAAGCGGCGCCTGCAGACGGGCGCCGGGACCGATCCCCGCTTCGTCCTCGAGCCGCTCGAGCCCGCGCGGGCCGATCGTCGCACGCGCAAACGCGAGATCGAGCGTTCGCCGCTGCGTCGCGTAGCTCCGAATCGAGCCTGTCACGAGCCCGCGGGCGTCCTGTACCTCGACGTCGACACCGTCGAAAAAAAGATCCGCATTCTCGAGGCGCAACGTGCCGCCGTCGAGCGCGATGCGATCCTGCAAGTGCGGGGTCGCGACGCCCACTTTGCGCGGCGCCATCGTCGCCGTCAGCTCGAGCCGCTCCGGTGCTGCAAGCGGGCCCGCGGCACGCGACAGGTTCACGTCGATCGTTCCCTGCAGCGCCGACACTTCGCCGCGAAGTCCGCGCGGCGGCGGCGACGCGACGATCCACGGCGTCAGTTCCTCGAGATTCACCGTGGCCGCGCCGGATGCCGACTGCACGACCGGTCCGGAGGCAAAACCGACCTCCGCATCGAGCGTCTGGATGCGCGACGAGCCGACGGCGCCGGAAACGGCCTTGAGCACGAGCGCGCCTCCCGTGTCGAACGAGAAGCGTCCGCCGTCGATCGCGATCGGCAGCGGCGCGGCGGGGTGCCGAAGGGTGACATTCACTTTCGTGAAATCGTAGCTCTCGCGCAGGCTTCCGCGCTCTTCGCGCAGCTTGATCGTGCCCGACGCGCGCCCGCTGATCGACTGGATTCGATCGAGTTCGGCACCGAGCGCGGTACCTCGCGACAGATAGTGAGCGCGCGCCCGGTTCTCCGCGAGGTCGAGATCGACCGCGGTGGAGAGCGAGAGCAGGGCTACGGAAGGCGCGAGCGCGAGGATGAGCTCGCCATTCGAAAGCTTCGACGCGCCGAACGTCGCCGCGACATTGCGCGCATCGAGCACGCTTTTCGCGATGCGAACCCGGCCCGAGGTGCCCTCGAGCTCCATCGGCGGCACCGGAACGTCGAAGCTCGCCTTCTCGACGTTCATCGACACGTCGTACGCGGAGAGGCGGGCGAGCGCGTTCATGTCGTCCCCCAGGCCGACGACGCGAACGTCGAGTGCGTTGCCGCCCTTCACGATCGCAAAGACCGCACCGACGGCGGCAGCGTCCGGAACGATGGCCATCAACGTGGCGCGCATGCGGCCGGCGTCCACGCGCGCCGCTTTCGCTTCGACCGCGGCGACGGCCGGGCTGCGGGTGAGCTTCACGTTTCCGCTGACATTGGCAAGCCAATCGCCGATGGCCAGTTCCTCGACGACGAGCGAGGAATCGCCGGGCATGTAGCTCGCTCTCAATCGCGCCCGGACGGCGCCAAGGTCGGCGCGCGTCGCGCCGCGCGCGAGCGCGAGCGCCGGTGTTGTGACCGAGAGCGCCGCCGTCAACGAGCGCTCGCCGTCCGTCTGCACCGATAGCGTCGCATCGGTCGCAGCGGGATGAAGGCGCACCGTCGACGCGCCGAGAAGCGAGAGCAGCACCGCATCGGCGTCGAGATCGTCCACCGCGACCTCCAGGTTCGTCGCCTGCGAGGCCGTCACGATCGTCATGTTCGCGCGCGCGTGCTTCCACGAGTCGCCGCGCGTTGCGATCCTCGCCTTCACCGCATCGTCGGACACTTCGCCGTCGAACGTCAGCGCTTCGAGCCTGAGCGGCGCTTCGCCGCCGCCGCGATGCAGCTCGACCGTTCCCTCGCGCAGCGACACCTCGAGCCCGCCCGCCTGCTGCGTGAGCCACGCAAGCGCCGGGGCGATCGCCGTGCGGTACGCCACGAGCGGATCAGAAAACCGGGCGGCATCGAAAGCGGGAACCCGCACGACCGCGACCGGCCGCTCGAGTTCGAGCTGCGAGATCTTGAGCTCGCCTTTGAGAAGCGGGAGCAGCGCGAACCGAAGCCGCGCGCGCTCCGCCGTTCCCTCGACGACCGGCGCGACGTGGAACGAGATGTGCCGGAGGTCGGCCGTGGGTCGTGGCCACGAGCGGAACTGAAGCGTTGAATACCGGAACTCGCCGCCCGTGAGGTCCGACAGCTGCCGCTCGATCGAAACTTTCGCAGCGTCGCCTTCGATGTAGAACGGCAGGACGGCGATGATGCCGGCGAGCACGGCGATGATCGCGCCGCCCGCGATGAGCGCGAGCCGGACAGCGCGCCGGCGCGCGCGTCTGACGCCATCAGGTACGGACGCGTCTTCGCCTTGCATCGCCCATCATAACCGCCGCGGCGAAAGTGTCGAGACGGGACGCGCCGGCCGCAGCACGGCCGTCGCGCCGCCGATGATGAGCGCGCACCCGGCGATCATCGCGAGCGTGATGGGCTCACCGAGGAAAAGCGCGCCCCACAGCATGCCGAACACCGGCATCAGAAACGCCATCGTCAGCGCCCGCGTCGGGCCGATGTCGGCGATCAACCGGTAATACAGCACGTACGCAATCGAGCTGCAGAAGAGCGCCAGCATCAGGACGTTGAACGCGATCAGCGAAGTGAGCGGCCCGCTCGGCTGCGCGAACGGCAAGAGCGGCAGCAGGACGACGCCCGCGCAGATCTGGCTCCAGCCGGCGATGGCAAGCGGCTTCAAGTGCGCCGCGCGCTTCTTCATGTAGATGCTGGACAGCGCGTAGCACGTCGTCGAGCCGAGGCACGCGAGCACCGAAATCCAGAACCACAGGTCCGGCACGACGGGCCCCGCGCGGCTCACGAGCGCGACCCCCGCTGCGCCGGCCAGCAGCCCGGTCAGCTTGAGCGGCGTAAGTCGCTCGTCGAGCAGCGGTACTGCCCACATCGCGGTGAAAAGCGGCGCCGTCGAATTGAGAATCACCGAGTACGACGCCGGCAGATGCAGCGCCGCAAACGCGAACAGCATGAACGGCAGCGTCGAGTTGACGAGCCCTATTACCGCGTACTGGCGCCAATGGCGGTTGACCTGCGCGTCGAGCCCGACGATCCGGCAATACGCGACGAGCACGGCGCCGCCGATGAGAACGCGCGTCGCGACGGTGAGCAGGGGACCAAGCACCGGCGCGATGACCCGGATGAAGATGAACGACGAGCCCCAGATCGCCGACAGCGCAACGAGCCGGACCGCGTCGGATCTTCGCATCGTGCGCCTTTCGTCGTCAGGCCGCGCGCCGCGCGGCGGCGGGTGCATCGCGCTCGAGCGCGAGCAGCGTTCGCTTGCGATCGAGGCCGCCGGCATAGCCCGTGAGCGCGCCGTCCGCGCCGACCACGCGGTGGCAGGGAACGATGATCGACAGCGGGTTGCGGCCCGTCGCGGCGCCGGCTGCGCGGATGCAGGACGCGCGTCCGATGCGCGTCGCGAGATCCCGGTACGCGGCCGTGTCGCCATAGGGAATCGCCGCGATCGCGTTCCAGACCTCGCGCTGAAACGCAGTGCCGGCTGGCGCGAGCGCAACGGTGAACGCCGAGCGCGTGCCCGCGAAGTATTCGGTGATCTCCGCACCCGCTTGCCTGAGCACCGGCAGGTCGGGTCTGCGCTCCCACCAATCGCCGCGCACCGGCTCGTAGCGCTGGCCTTCGAACCACGCGCCCACGAGCGCTTCGCCGTCGCTTGCGAGCAGCATCGTGCCAAGCGGCGTCGGCAGGAAATCGAAACAGGTGGTCTTCATGCGGCATTTCTCCAGAGGTGGATGACAGCATACGCACGCCAGGGGCGCCACGCTTCGCTGCGGCGCAGCGCCCGCGCGGGCCGCGTCTCGTCGAGCGCTTTCAGCACGCCGAGATCGCCTGGCAGGAATGCATCGGGCCACCGTAGCGCGCGCATGGCGATGTAATTCGCGGTCCAGGCGCCGATGCCCGGCAGGGCCATGAGCCGTGCGATCGTCGCTTCGACATCGCTTTCGGGTTCGAGACGGACGGCGCCCGCTTTCACGGCGCAAGCGAGCCCCACGAGCGTTCGGGCCCTCGCATTCGTGAGCCCGAGCGCAGTGAGGTCTTCCGGCGCCAGACCCGCGATTCGCGGCGCGCCTGGAAAGAGGCGCCACCAGGCGTCGCCGTCCGCGAGCGATTCGCCAAATGCGCGGGAGATTCGCCCGAGCATCGTCCGCGCGGCGCGCACGGAGATCTGCTGGCCGACGACCGCGCGCACCGCAAGCTCGAAGCCGTCGAACGTGCCGGGCACGCGCAAGCCCGGGCGGGCGTCGGCCAGCGAACCCAGCGCGGCCCCGACGAGCGCGGGATCGCACGCGAGATCGAACGTGTTCTTCACGCGCGACAGCACGGCGGGAACTGCCCGCGCCAGAGAAGGCGACATGGCGACGGACAGCGCCGGACGGCGGGCAACGCGGCGCACTTCGACGCGGCCGACGTGCCGCGCGCCGCGGTGCTCGATCGCCACCGTGCGGGAATAGCCGTTCTCGTCGACTCGCTCCACGCCGTCGATCGCCCGGCCGCCGAGGAACGCGAGCATCGACTCCCAATCGTACGGCGGGCGGTATGCAAGCTCGAACGTGAGCACCGAAGGAAGTGTTGCCGAAACCCGCGCATCGCGCAGCCGGCCGGGCGCCATCCGATAGCGTGCCTTGAACAGCGCGTTGAACCGGCGCACGCTCGCGAACCCGCTCGCGCCCGCGACCTCCGTCACTGGCAGCTCCGTGTCCGTCAACAGGCGCTTCGCGAGAAGCAGCCGCTGCGTTTGTGCGTATTCGATCGGCGAAACGCCGAACTCGCTCTCGAAAATCCGCCGCAGGTGGCGGCTCGTCACGCCGACTCGGTCCGCGAGGTGCTCGATCCCGCCGTCTTCGAGAACGCCGTTCTCGATCAGGTCGATCGCGCCCTGCGCAAGACGTGCGACGGAATCCACGCTCGCATTGCCAGGCGCGAGCTCCGGACGACAACGCAGGCAGGGACGATAACCGCTCACTTCCGCCGCCGCTGCGCTCGCGAAGAAACGGCAGTTTTCGCGGCGCGGCAGCCGCACGCTGCACACGGGGCGGCAATAGATCCGCGTCGATGCGACGCCGACGAAGAATCGGCCGTCGAAGCGCGGATCGTGCGCGGCGAGGGCGCGATAGCAGGCGTCGGCATCGAGGGGCATGGACGCATTATGCCAGCCGCCGTCGGCCTGACTCGCCGTTTTCGGACGTCGAAACGGGTACTGCCGCCGCTTGCGATCATGCGCATAATGGCGCCTGCCGCGGGACTGCTTACCGTCGATGCCGCGCAGCGATCTACTTCCGGAGCATCCGATGACTCGCATCCTTATCGTCGCAGCGCTCGTCTTCGCGACCGCGGTTCCGTCTGTCCATGCCATCGCGCAGGACAACATCACGTTCGCGACGGACTGGCTCGCGCAGGCCGAGCACGGCGGCTTCTACCAGGCCGTCGCGGAAGGGACGTACCGGAAGCACGGCCTCGACGTGACGATCCGGATGGGAGGGCCGCAGGTGAACGGCCTGCAGCTCCTGGCCGCGCGGCAGCTCGACGTCGTGATGTGCGACGCGCTTCAGGTGCTGTCCGCCATCGAGCAAAAAGTCCCGGTCACCAGCATCGCCGCGACGTTCCAGAAAAATCCCACGGTGATCATCTCGCATCCGGGCGTGGCGAGGCTCGAAGACCTGAAGGGCAAGCCGATTGCCGTCGCTGCCGCCGCGAACACGACGTTCTGGCCTTGGTTGAAGCAGCGCTACGGCTTCACCGACAGCCAGAAGCGGCCATATGCGTTCAGTGTGCAGCCGTTCCTTGTCGACAAGAACCTTTCGCAGCAGGGCTTCGCGACGTCCGAGCCGTTCTCGATCGAGAAGGGCGGCGTGACGCCGGTCGTCTTCCTTCTCGCGGAGCAGGGCTATCCGCCGTACTCCGAAGTGCTCGCGGTGCGCCGGGACGCGCTCGCCCGTCGCGCCGACGCGCTGAAGCGGTTCGTCGCTGCATCCGCCGAAGGGTGGAAAAGCTATCTCGAAAATCCCGCCCCCGGCAACGCGCTCATCAAGCGCGACAACCCGCAGATGACGGACGAGCTGCTCGCGTACGGCCACGCGAAGATGAAGGAGTACGCGATCGTGACCGGCAACGACACCGCGGCGCTCGGACTGCTGACGATGACGGACAGGCGCTGGCGGCAGACAGTCGACTTCCTGCGCTCGGCCGGGCTCGCGAAGGGCGGGGTCGACTATGCGTCCGCGTGGACGCTCTCCATCGTCAACGACGTGAAGGTCTACCCCTGAGCCGGAAGTGGCGCTGCCGAGCGAAGTGCCCCGAAGCGCGACGTGCCCCGAAGCACGGGCGCGAAGCGTAGTCCAATGAGCCCGCAGCGGGGAGCGCAGCTTCCGTGACAACGGTTGTCGTCGCGGCCTCCGGCGCCGACAAGGTCTACGCCAACGGCACGCAGGCTCTCGTGCCGGTCGATCTCGTCGTCGAAAGCGGCGAGTTCGTCACTCTGCTGGGACCGTCGGGCTGCGGGAAGACAACGCTCCTCAACCTCATCGCCGGGCTCGTCGCTCCCACGCATGGGTCGTTGTCCTGGTGGGGCGGCGATTACGCTGCGACGGGCGGACCCGGACGCCGGGTCGGCTTCGTGTTCCAGTCGCCGACGCTGATGCCATGGGCGCGCGTTCTTGCCAACGTGCGGCTGCCGCTCGACCTCGCAGGCACCGACAAGGCGAACGCGTCGGCGGAGGCTGCCGCCGCGCTCCGGCTCGTCGGGCTTGCCGATTTTTCCCGCCACCTGCCGCGCGAGCTTTCGGGCGGAATGCAGATGCGCGCGTCGATCGCGCGGGCGCTCGTCACCCGGCCCGACCTCCTGCTGATGGACGAGCCGTTCGGCGCTCTCGACGAATTCACGCGCCAGCGCCTCGACGCCGAGCTTGCCGCACTGTGGCTGTCGCGGAGGCTGACCGTCGTGTTCGTCACCCACAGCATCTACGAAGCGGTGTTCCTGTCGACGCGCATCATCGTGATGTCACCCCGGCCCGGTCGCATCGTCGCAGACGTCGCGATCGACGAGCCGTTTCCGCGTGGCGACGACTTTCGCGTCTCGACGACGTTCGCCCGCCACTGCCAGCAGCTGTCCGCGCTGATCGCGGATCCCGACGTTCCTGCAGCCGTCGCATGAACGAACGCGAGCCTCCGTCGCGGCTGTTGCGGTTCGCCGCGCCGGCGCTGGTCGCGATCCTGCTGCTCGCGGCGTGGCAGGGACTGGTCGTCGCGTACGACGTGCCGGCCTACATCGTGCCGTCGCCCCGGCGCGTCTTCGAAACGCTCGTCACCGATCGCGCGTTGCTCGCGACGTCGCTCGTCGTCACGCTGCAGATCGCGCTGACCGCCCTGGCCCTCGCGACGGTCGTCGGGACGGTCATAGCCCTCCTGTTCGTGCAAAGCCGCTGGATCGAGATGAGCTTCTTTCCCTACGCCGTGCTGCTGCAGGTGACGCCGATCGTGGCCATTGCCCCTCTCATCATCATCTGGGTCAAGGACACGCGCATCGCGCTCGTCCTGTGCGCGACCGTCGTCGCCATCTTTCCGATCATCTCCAACACGACGCTCGGACTGCGCAGCGCGGACCACGGGCTCGTCAACCTGTTCCGGTTGTGCCGGGCGAGCCGCTGGCAGGTGCTCGCGCGGCTGCGCATCCCCGGCGCGCTGCCCTACTTTTTCGGCGGCTTGCGCATCGCGAGCGGCCTCGCGCTGATCGGCGCCGTCGTCGCGGAGTTCGTGGCGGGAACGGGCGGACAAGGCGCGGGACTCGCGTACCAGATCCTGCTGGCCGGCATGCAGCTCAACATCCCGCGGCTCTTCGCGGCGCTGTTCCTCATCGCCGCCGCCGGCGTGGCACTGTACGCCGCCACGTTGTGGATGTCGCACGTCATGCTGTCGCGCTGGCACGAAAGCGAGGCGGCGGCGCCCGACTGACCCGACCCGCCGCCAAACGACACGATGGAACACTGACACGATGGAACACTACGACGCAATCGTCATCGGCGGTGGTGTGATCGGCACGTCGATCGCGTGCCATCTCGCGCGTTTTCGCGCCGGCCGCGTGCTCCTGCTCGAGCGTGGCATGCTCGGGAGCGGGACGTCGGCACAATCGTCGTGCATCGTGCGCACGCATTACTCGGTGCCGGTCAACGTCGCCCTCGCGCAGGCGGCGCTCGCGATCTTCGAGGATTTTCCGAGCTATCTCGACGACGCGGAAGCGGAATGCGGGCTCAATCGCTGTGGGCTCATGCTGCTCGCCCCGGAAGGCGCGCGCGCGGCGGCCCTGCGCGCAACGCTCGCCGTCCAACGCGCCGCCGGAATCGCGGCGAGCGAGATTACGCAAGCAGAGGCGCGGCGCATCCATCCGCTGCTCGATCTCACCGACGGTCCCGTCACCGGCTGGGAGCCATCGGCCGGCTATGCCGATGTGTATCTCACGCTGTCGTCTTATGTGCGCGCTGCGCGCCGGGCCGGCGCGGTGCTGCGCGAAAACGTAAAAGTTACCGGTCTCGTTCGCGACGGCGCGCGCGTGACGGGCGTCGAGACGGCGCAGGGTCGGATCGGCGCAGGCGTCGTGATCAGCGCGCAGAACATGTGGTCTCGCGAGCTCGCGCGGTGGCTCGGGATCGACGTGCCGCTCACGCTGTCGCGGCACCGCGTGATGACGCTCGAAAGCTCCAGCCCCTATCACAACCGCCTTCCGGTCGTGATGGATTGGACCGTGCCGAACGGCATCTACTTCCGCTGCTACGGCGGGCGGCAGGCGATGGTGGGCGACACGGCCGACGGCGAAGTCATCCCGGAGCCCGACAACGAGCAGGCCGACGTACCGCTCGAGCATGTGGCCGACATCGGCGAGAAGCTCGCCCGTCGCATGCCTGCCTTCGCCGACGCCGGGCTCGCCGCTTCGTGGACGGGCATCTACGACGTGACGCCCGACTGGAACCCCGTGCTCGGCGCTTTGCCCGGAATCGGCGGGCTGCACGTCGCGTTCGGGTTCTCCGGCCACGGCTTCAAGCTGTCGCCGATGATCGGCCGCATCGTCGCGCAAGCGGCGCTCGACCTTACGCCCGACCTTCCCCTTGCGCCCTACTCGATCGAGCGCTTCGCCCGCGGGAATCTGCTGCTCGGCGGCTACGGCGCATCGGTCGTTTCGTAGCTTTGCCCGCGCCGGTTCCTCGCGTTCTTTCATTCCGGTCGCATCGTCTTTGAAAAATTTACGCGGCGCACGGGCACGTTTCGCGTCGCGCGGTCCGATTTCCGCTGCCGCGCAAGGCGCGGGACAGGATACTATTTCACGCCGGAAAGATTTCACGCCGGAAAGCCGTCCTCGCCGTCATGCGACTCTCGCTGCGTTTCGTCATCCCGCTGTTGCTCGCGATCGCCGCGTTCGCGTACATCGCCGTGCTCGTCGCCGACACGCTGATGCTGCGCTGGTTCGTCCGCGACCTGGACATCCGCTCGAACCTGATCGCGACGACCGTCCAGGAACCGCTCTCCAACATCCTCGTCACAGGGTCCGTCCCGCGCATCACGCTTTACTTCAACCGGATGCTGCTCGACGAGCGCCTGTACGCCGTAGGGCTGTGCGCCGACGACCACGCGACGCCGATCGCCACGGCCCAGTTCCCGCCGGAGATCAAGTGCTCGTCGCTCGGCAAGTTCAGCGACGATGGCGACCACGTGCTGCGGTCGCCGCGCGGCGTGCTGCACGTCTCGGTCCGCCCGATCGAGACGGGCGCGACGCCCGATCCCCGGCTCGTGCTCGTCCACGACATGAGCTTCGTCGAAAGGCGCACGGAGGAAACGCGCCGCTACCTGTTCTACTTCTTCATCGCGCTCGGCGCATCCATCGCGCTCATCACCGTCGTCATTGCGCAGCTCTCGTGGCGCGGCTGGGTGCAGGGCCTGCGCGCCTTGCTGCGCGGGGAAGGCATCCTGCGGCCGGCGCGGTCGACGACGGCGCCGGAGCTGCAGCCGATCGCCCGCGATCTCAAGGACCTGATCCTCGACCTCGAGCGCCAATACCGGCCGCTCGATGGCAGCCAGCGCATCTGGGACCAGGAGGCGCTCCGCGCGACGCTGCGGAGCGAATTGCACGGCAACGACGTGATCGCCGTTTCCAATCGCGAGCCCTACATCCACGTGCGGACGCCGGAGGGCATCAAGCTCCAGCATCCGGCGAGCGGGCTCGTGACGGCGCTCGAGCCCGTGATGCGTGCGTGCTCCGGGATCTGGATCGCCCATGGCAGCGGCAGCGCCGACCGCGACACCGTCGACCGCCACGACCGGGTGGCCGTGCCCCCCGGCCACCCGCTCTATCAGGTGCGCCGGCTGTGGCTCACCGCGGAGGAAGAGCGGCGCTACTACGGCGGCTTCGCCAACGAGGGCCTGTGGCCGCTCTGCCACAACGCGCACGTGCGGCCGACATTCCGCAGCGCCGACTACGAGACGTACCGCGCTGTCAACGCGAAGTTCGCGGATGCCGTTGTCGAGGAGGCCAATACCAAGGACCCGGTCGTGCTGGTGCAGGATTACCACTTCGCGCTGCTGCCCCGGATGATCCGCGACCGGCTTCCCGACGCCACGATCATCACGTTCTGGCACATTCCCTGGCCGAACCCGGAGGCGTTCGCGATCTGCCCGTGGCGCATCGAGCTGCTCGATGGGATGCTCGGCAGCAGCATCCTCGGATTCCACACGCAGTTTCACTGCAACAATTTCGTCGACACGGTCGATCGCCTGATCGAAGCGCGCGTCGACCGCGAGTCGTTCAGCGTCGCGTACCGTGGCGGCA
>Ga0070670_100003279_pt1 | contig 13387 bp, 10 predicted proteins | sample KBSS63metaG_FD_64665 | JGI IMG/M metagenome (GOLD analysis project Ga0070670, IMG submission 64665) | Switchgrass rhizosphere microbial communities from Kellogg Biological Station, Michigan, USA - KBS S6-3 metaG | ecosystem: Host-associated > Plants > Roots > Rhizosphere > Soil ... | reverse complement strand
GCGCTCGAGCGCGAGGGACTCGTGCGCCTCCTTCCCGCGGCGGAGAGCGACAAGCGTTCCCGCAAGGTCTACGCGCTGACCCTGAAGGGCCGGCGCGCGCTCGCGGCGTGGCGGAAGAAGGCGCCGGTCGAGCGGCCGTTCCGCAACGAGCTCCTGCTCAAGCTGTTCACGGCCGACGCGCCTGCGGACGTCCTCGCGCACGTCAAGCAGCTGCGCCAGGTCGAGACCACGCGGCTCGAGGAGTACGCGCGCATCGAGGCGCGGCTCGCGCGCGAGGCGCCGAACAAGAAGCTCTGGAAGGCGACTGTTCGCTACGGCATCCACCGCTCGCGCGCGATCCTCGCCTGGTGCGAGGAGACCCTCAAGTGACCCCCATCGCGTCGCGTCGCCACACGATGGTCCTGCTCGGCATCTTCCTCGGTGTCGCGGCGCTGATCGTGTTCCAGTCGCAGGGAACGCCCGGCCCGGACGCAGGCGCAGCCCGCGCGAGCCGCGTTCCGCTCTACCTGGGGGCGATGGCGTTCGAGTGGCTGCTGTTCTGGGCGACGGTGCGCGGCCTGCGCGCGCACGGCACGCCGCTGCGCACCATCATGGGCGGCGGCTCGCTCGTGCGCGGGATCGGTCTCGGGCTCGTGGCCTGGCCGCTGGTCATCCTCGTCGGGATGGGAACCAAGTGGGCGCTCGCGCACGTGGGACTCGACGTCGACGCCGACACCGCGCGCACGGTCGCCCGCGTCGGTCCGCACGGCGCCGTCGAGATCGTCCTGTGGGTGCTGGTGTCGCTCTCGGCGGGCATCTGCGAGGAGTTCGTCTTCCGCGGCTACCTGATGCGCCAGTTCGCGGCCTGGTTCGGATCGTGGCCGCTCGGGCTGCTCGCCAGCGCGGTCGTCTTCGGCATCGGCCATGCCTACCAGGGGCTCGGCCCAGTGCTCACGATCGTCGTCCACGGGATCTCGTTCGGTCTGATCGCGCTCCTGACGCGCCGGCTCGTGCCCGGCATGACCGCGCATGCGGTCGAGGACATCGTCGGGGGACTGAGCTAGAGCGGACGGCGCAGCAGCGTGGCGTGGGCGAAGAGGTCGTTCTGCAGGTCCATGGACCGCGGGCCCGCGTCCCAGCCCAGGGCGTGGCCGAGGGCGCGCGCGGCGGGGCCGTCGTCGAGGTCGTAGGCCAGCACCTCGAAGCCCGCGCGTTCGAGCAGGCCGCGCTCGAAGGGGCAGCGGCCGTCGCTCCACGGCTGGTACGGCTGGTCGGGCTTCGAGGGCGCGGGCGACAGATTGTAGATCAGCGCGTAGCCGCCCGGCTTGAGCGCGTCGTGCAGGCGCGCGACGTAGGTCGAATCGTCGACTCCCAGGTGCACCAGCATGCGCGGGTTGGCCGGCCGCTCGGGATGGATGTACCCGCGCTTGAGCGTGTTCTTCGACAGGATGACGTCGAAGCCGCCGCCGGCCGCCGCGCGCACCTCGTCGGTCGCGGGCCACTGGCCGTCGACCAGCTTCAGCTGTCCCTTCCCCACCTTTCCCTGGTCGCCCGGCTGCGAGTAGAGCGCGCGCAGCGAAGGATCCACCTCGACGCCGACGACGTCCGCGCCGAGCGAGGCCATGAGCCGCAGGTGCCCCGCCGTCCCGTAACCGAAGTCCATCAGGCGCACGCCGTCGAACTTCTTCAGGCCGTGGGCGGCGAGGATCTCGATCGGCCGCAGGTAGGCGAGCGGCGAGCCGTAGCGCGTGTTGTAGTAGAAGAACTCGTCCACCTCGCGGCGGATGAGGCGCGCGCGCGTCGTGTCGGCGAGCGCCTTTGCCTCGGCCTCGGTCCAGGCGTGCGTGCGCGACGAATCGACCCAGACGACGCGCGGCGACACGTGCGGCAGCGAACCGGTCGCCTTCAGGAACTCCTTGCCGGGCGCGGAGGCGGCGAGCTTCGCGGCGACCTTCGCCTCGGCCCGCAACGCGCCCACGGCGGTCGTGTCCTCGGCCGAGGAAGCGAGCGCCGGCGACGCCAAAAGGAGCAGCAACGCGGCCAGCCTCACTTCGCCTCCGCCAGGGCCGCGGCCGCCCGCACCACGCGCAGGCGCTCGAGGAAGGGCTTCGGGCCCATGAAGCCGAAGATGCGCGCGGCCCGCACCTCCTGCCCGTCGGCGCCCAGGAAGACGATCGTGGGCACGCCCTCGATCGCGTAGAGATCGCGCAGCGCGATCGTCTCGGGCGCGTCGGCGCGCGTGAAGTCGACCTTGAGGCGCGTGTAGGGCGCGAGCCCCTCGGCCACGCCGCGGTCGGTGAACGTGTTCTGGTCGAGCTCGTGGCAGGGCACGCACCAGTCGGCCGAGAAGTCGAGCACGACCGGCCGGCCCGCGGCGCGCGCGTCGGCGACGGCCTGCGCGCTGTAGGGCTGCCACTCGACCGCGGGCGCCTGCGTGCGGAACGCGACCATCGTCGCCGCGACGATGCCGGCGACGCCGACCGCCCACTTGAAGCGGCGGAACCCCGCACGCTCCCGGCCCGTCGGCTCGAGGAAGCCCAGGTAGAGCCCGCCCAAAGCCAGCGCCGCGGGAACGACGTACGCCACCTTCGACGGTGCGACCGCAAGACAGAGATAGAACGCCGCAACCCCCAATAAGATCACGCCGAAGAGGTGCTTGACCCAGTCCATCCACGAGCCCGATCGCGGCAGCCGGGTGAGCAGCCCGCTCGAGACGCCGAGCACGAGGTACGGCAGCCCGAGCCCGAGCGACAGGACGAAGAACGCCCAGAAACCGAACACGGGATCGCCCTTCGAGCCGACATAAGCCAGCAGCGCGATGATCGGCGGCCCGATGCACGGCGCGGCGAACACTCCGACGAGCAGGCCCGCGAGGAACGTGCCGAAGAGCGAGGCGCCCGCCGCGCCGCCGAGCCTGGTCAAGAGCCCGCTCGGCGCAGTCATCTCGTAGACGCCGAACATCGAGAGCGACATCGCGAGCAGCAGCAGCCCGATCCCGGCGAGCACCCACGGGTTCGCCAGCCAGCCGCCGAAGAGCCCGCCGGTCATCGCGGCGACGACGCCGAGCGTGCTGTACATGAGCGCGATGCCGAGGACGTACACGAGCGCGCGCGGCAGCGCCCGCATGCCGCCGCCCGAAGTGCCGCCGCCCGAGCCGCCGCCGAACAGCGAGATCGTCACGCCCATCATCGGGTAGACGCAGGGCGTCAGGTTGAGCGCCAAGCCCATGAGGAAGATGAGGAGGAACGCGAGCAGCATCCCGCGCTCGCTGAACCACGAGCCGACGAGATCAGCCGAGCCTGGCGCCGCGCCAGAGGCGCCCGCGGGCGGCGCTGCGGAGAGCGGCTGCATCGTGCCCGGCGCGGGCGCCGGCTGCGCCGGGGCGGGCTCGATCTTCGGGGCCGGCGTCTCCTGGATGCTCTGCGGCTTGGTCGCGGTCGTCGCCAGCGGCGCGGCTTCGCCCTCGACGTCGACATCGACATGGAATGCGATCGCGGCCGGCGGCAGGCAGATCTGGTCGTTGCACGACTGGAAGCGCAGCGTCCCCTGCAGCTCGTACTCGCCCTTCGCCGCGTCACGCGCGGCCTTGAGCGGCACCTCGACCGTGAACTCGTTTTCGTAGACCGCGAGCGGCGACTCCGAGAACGAGAGCTTCGCCTCGACCGGCTTCGGGTACACCGGCTTGCCGGGCTTGACCCCGCCGGCTTCGTTGAGCGTCAGCACGGTGGGCACGAGGAAGTCCTCGTGCGGCACGTGCGCGTTGACGTGCCAGCCTTCCTTGACCTTGAACTTGAGCACCGCGTGCGCGACGCCGCCGGGAGCGATCGCGACGTCCTTGCCCTTGTCGTAGTCGACGAGCTCGGTCGGCTTCGGTGGGCCGTCGGCGCGGGCGATCGTCGCCGCGCCGAGGACGAGCGCGAGTGCGAGCAGGATGCGGCGCATCAGCTCTTCCGGCCCGGGATCTCCCCGGGCAGGCGCGGCGGCGTGAGCTGGCGGAACGGCACCAGGTTCTTGACCGGCTTGAGCGCGGCCAGGTAGGCGAAGATCGCCTTGAGGTCCGAGTCGGCGAGCTGCCCGTAGGTCAGGGGCATCGGCGGCTTGAGCGTGCCTTCGCGCAGGACGTTGATGAACGCCTCCTCGTTCCAGCCGCCGATGCCGGTCGTCCGGTCGGGCGTGAGGTTGCGTCCAAACGTCACGCCCCACGGTCCGGCGAACGCCGTGCCGCTCGTCGAAACCAGCATCCCGTAACCTTTGGTGTAGAGCGAATCATTCCACGTCGGGAACGGGTCGTCCGCCTTGTGCCCCGCGAGCAGGTAGTTCGGATCCTGCCGGCCCTCGGGCAGCCGCGGCGTGTGGCAGTCGTTGCATCCCAGAACGGTGACGAGCCACTTGCCGCGTGCGACCGCGTCGGCGCCGTCGGGCCCGCCCGCGAGCGCGGGGCTGGCAGCGGTTGCGTCCGCGCCGGACGCGGGTGTCGTCGATCCGGCGCGGACCGATCGCGCGCATGCGGCGACGCCGGAGGCGAGCAGCGCGCCGGCGAGCAAGAGGGCGAGACGACGCGTGACGAAGCGCGAGGGCATGGGAACCATTCTCCGGCATGGGTGGGAACTCGAACAGCGGCGGGCACGCGTCGAACGTATATTTTGCAAGTTGGTGCGCGCGCGGACCAGCCAATTCTCTTGCAACTCCCTGCGCGATGCGGAACCCTGAATGCGCATCGTTTTTCGGCGCCAACGAGCGCCCATCCTGCCCCAAGGCTTCCAGGAGGTCGTGTCCATGCCGTTGCTCCCCGGTATTCCCGCGCGCGCATTGGTGGTCGCGCTCGCGCTCGCGACCGTCGCGGGTCCGCCCGCCTTCGCCAAGTCCAAGCCGATGCCCGACGGCGCGCCCCCGGGCAACGCCGCGAAGGAGGGCGACAAGAAGGACGCGAAGTCCTCCGCTTCCCCGGGCGAGTCGCCGTTCACCGACTGGAGCAAGGTGACGAAGGACGCGACGAAGAAGGAAGGCATGTTCAACGCCTGGACCAAGCGCGAGAACGTGTACTGGGAGATCCGCAAGGACCAGCTCCAGAAGCCGTTCCTGCTCAACGCCTCCTACGCGCGCGGCATCGGCCTCGTCGGCCAGCTCGGCGGGTTGCCGATCACCGACGGCCTCGTCCAGTTCGAGCGCCAGGGCGACCACATCTTCCTGACCGTGCCGCAGTCGCGCATCGTGTCGAACGGCAGCGACTCCTCGTACAAGCGCGCGGTCGAGCTGACGTTCGGCAACTCGGTGCTGCAGTCGCTCAAGATCGAGAGCGAGAAGGACTCGACCGTCCTCGTCGACATGGCGCCCCTGTTCGTCTCGGACGCGCTCGACCTGACGACCCGCCTGCGCGGCGCGACCAGCAAGAGCTTCCGCTTCGACAAGGAGCGCTCGACGGTCACCTCGTTCAAGGCGTTCCCGAAGAACATGGAGGTCGAGGCGCTGCTGACGTTCTCGCCGAACGAGCGTGAGGGCCTGAACCTCACCACCGTCTCCGACATCCGCTACGTACCGATCAGCGTGCACTACAGCTTCCTCGAGCTGCCGGCCGAGCCGATGCAGCCGCGCCTCGTCGACGACCGCGTGGGCTACTTCCTCGAGGCCTACAAGGACATGAGCCGCGACGGCAAGGACGACTACTGGGTTCGTTACATCGACCGCTGGAAGCTCGAGAAGAAGGATCCGACGGCCGCGCTGTCCGAGCCCAAGGAGCCGATCGTGTTCTACGTCGAGAACACGGTCCCGGTCGAATGGCGCCCGTACATCAAGGCCGGCATCGAGGAGTGGAACAAGGCGTTCGAGAAGGCCGGCTTCAAGAACGCGATCGTGGCGAAGGACCAGCCCGACGACCCGAACTGGGACGCCGAGGACGCGCGCTACTCGACGATCCGCTGGATCACCTCGTCGGAGCCGGGCTTCGGCGCGATCGGACCCTCGCAGGTCGACCCGCGCACGGGCCAGATCCTCAACGCCGACATCCTCATGGAAGGCTCGATGGTCGTCGGCTACTCGAACCAGTACCGCCGCTGGCTCGGACCCGAGACGGTCGAGCAGATCATGGGCATGCCGTCCGCGGACCTCGAGAAGCGCGGCCTGGACGGCCGCTTCATGTGCGAGGCCGGCATGGGCATGGCCGACGAGGGCGCGTTCCTCGCCACCTCGATGCGCGTCGACGGGCTGCTGCCGCCCGGCGAGCCGGTGCCCGTCGAGTTCGTCGGCGCCGGCCTCAAGTCGGTGACCATGCACGAGGTCGGCCACACGCTCGGCCTGCGCCACAACTTCAAGTCGAGCGCCGCGGTCCCGCGCCAGAAGCTGCACGACAAGGCGTGGATCGCCCAGAACGGCATGACCGGCTCGATCATGGATTACGACACGCCGAACGTCTCGCCCGACCCGGCGACGCAGGCGCAGTACTTCTCGCCGACCATCGGCACCTACGACCTGTGGGCGATCGAGTACGGCTACAAGCCTTCGGGCCAGTCGGGCATCGACGCCGACTACAAGACGATGGTCCCGGTCGCGCGTCGCGCCTCCGAGCAGGGCAATTACTTCGCGACCGACGAGGACACCTACCCGGCGGACGCGCTCGACCCGCGCAACAACATCTACGACCTGGGCGACGATCCGCTCGCCTTCAGCAAGGAGCGCGTGGCCTACGTCCAGAAGCTGTGGAAGGACCCGGCGCTCGAGTCGAAGCTGATGAAGGACGGCGACAGCTATCTCGCCCTGCGTCGCGGCATGGACACGATGCTGCTGCAGTACGCGCGCGGCCTGTCGCACGCCCGCAAGTACGTCGGCGGCCAGTTCGCATCGCGCGCGCACAAGGGCGACCCGGGCGCTCCGGCGCCCTTCACCGTCGTGCCGGCGGCCGAGCAGAAGGACGCGATGCACTTCCTCGCCGAGCGCGCGTTCTCCGAGAAGGCGTTCGACGTGCCCACCTCGATCCTGGCGAAGGTCGGCAAGGAGCAGAACTTCGACTGGGGCAACAACCTGTTCACCTACGGCCGGCAGGACTACCCGTTCGTCACGCGCGTCCTCAACATCCAGACCGTGACGATGAACGGCCTGCTCGACCCCGCGCTGCTGTCGCGCGTGCGCGAGCAGGAGACGCGGCAGGTCGGCGCGTTCCGGGTGCAGGACGTGTTCACCAACCTGACGAACGCGATCATGAGCGAGCTCGGCGTCAACGGCCCGGCAAGCTTCGCGTCGCTGGACGGCCCGATGCCCCGGCGCGAGCTGCAGCGCGCCTACGTCGACCGACTCGCCGACATGGTCGCCTCGCAGAACGGCTACCCGGAGGACGCCGCCGCGCTCGCGCGCCTGCACCTGACGCGCATCGCCGACGTCGCCCAGAAGGACCTGGTCGCCGCGACGCCCAAGAGCGACACCGTCCGTGCGCACCTGATGGAGATCCGCGCCCGGGCGCGCCGTGCGCTCGAAGCGCAGCGCGACGTCGCCGTCCCCCGCGGCGGGATGAACGCGGCCCCCGCGGCCGCGAAGTAACAGCGGGGCGCTCCGGGGCGATCCCCCGGGGCGCCCTTCCAGCGGCCCGCCGAGGCCCCCTTGCCGTCCCCCAAACTGAACGAGTGACAAAGCTTCGGGCGACGCGTTACAATCCTGCGCAGGCGGTGAGCCAGCCCCGCCCTGCCATCGTATGGCGGCACCGTTCGCGACGCACGGTAGCGTCCCGACCCCGGCCCGCCCGGACCGCAGCTCCAGCGGTCTTCGACGTCCCTGCTGTTCGAACGAGAGAGATTTCGTGAAACGCACGTCCTCCGGCCCCTACGGCCGCCGCCCGTCTCCAAGGCAGAGCACCACCGGTTCCGCGCCCCGCCCCCAGAGTCCCGGCAGTACCGACGGGCCCCGCGCCGAATCCAGCCGTCCCGAAAATCCGCGCCCGCAGATCGAGCGCCCGCGCGACGACCGTCCCCGGGAGGAGCGTCCCCAGGGCGACCGTCCCCAGGCCGATCGTCCCCGTGACGATCGCCCGCGCGGCGATCGCGATCCCAGGCGCGGCGACGAGCGCTCGGCCGACCCGCGCCGCGAGCGTGGCCCCCGTCCCGACGGCCCGCCCCGCGACGGCAACCGGCAGCCCAACCGTCCCCCGCAGCGCGCGGCGGCCCCCGGCGGACCGGGCGCGCAGCAGGGCGGTGGCCGCAGGCAGTCGAGAAGGCGTGGCGGACGCCCCGGCGGCCCGGTGGGTCCGAACGACGCCCGCGTGCCCGACAGCGCGCGCAACAGCAACCGCGATCCGCGCATGGCGGCGAACGCGAGCCGCCCGGCGTACAGCGGCAACGGCGGCGGCGGCGGCGGCAACGGCTACAGGGGCGGCGAGCGCTCGCGCTACTACGGCAGCGACTCGCGCGGCTACGCGCCGCGCCGCACGCGCGAACGGCGCGACATCCCGTTCACCGACCTGCTCAAGGAACTGCAGCTGCAGACCTCGGTCGACCCGACCGAGCGCCTCAAGCTCGAGACCACGCCCGACGTGGTGTCGATGCGCGCGCTCGAGATGATCGCGCCGATCGGCAAGGGCCAGCGCTGCCTGATCACGGCGCCGCCCAAGGCCGGCAAGACCACGCTCCTGCAGGAAATCGCGGTCGCGCTGGCGAAGAACCACCCCGAGGTCGAGGTCGTCGTCCTCCTGGTCGACGAGCGCCCCGAGGAGGTCACGCACTTCCGCCGCTCCGTGCCCTGCGAGGTCATGGCCGCCTCGAGCGACCAGACCGCGTCCGAGCACGTCGAGATCGCCGAGCGCGCGCTCGCACAGGTGCTCGTGCCGGTGCTCGAGGGCAAGGACGTCGTGCTGCTGCTCGACTCGATCACGCGGCTCGCGCGCGCCTACAACACGAACTTCCAGGGGATCGGCCGCACGCTGTCGGGCGGCCTCGACGCGACCACCATGCAGGTGCCGCGGCAGATCTTCGGCGCCGCGCGCAACATCGAGAACGGCGGCAGCCTGACGATGCTCGGCACCGCGCTCATCGACACGGGCTCGCGCATGGACGAGGTCATCTTCCAGGAGTTCAAGGGCACCGGAAACATGGAGCTCGTGCTCTCGCGCTCGCTCTTCGAGAAGCGCGTCTTCCCCTGCATCGACATCAAGCAGAGCGGCACGCGCAAGGAAGAGAAGCTCTACAGCGTCGACGAGATGCGCGCGCTCCACGCGCTGCGCCGGCGCCTCGTCGACCGCGATCCGGAGACGGCGATGCTCGAGCTGCTCGAGCTGCTCCGGATGTATCCCAGCAACGAGGTCCTGCTCTCCAAGCTGATGTAACCCGGAGGTCTCGATGCGCCGCATCCTGGCCGCGGCCCTTCTCTGCGGCCTCCTGGGCCCGCCGTCTTCGGCGCGCGCGGCCGAGCCCGCCTACGTCCTGCTCAAGGGCGCGACGGTGATCGACGGCTCGGGCGGCGCCCCGAGGAAGAACGCCGACGTCCTGGTCAAGAACGGCCGGATCGAGACCGTCGGCACGGGACTCGCCACCCCCGCCGGCGCGACCGTCGTGGACCTCGCCGGCTCCACCCTCCTGCCCGGCCTGATCGACTGCCACACCCACCTGACGCTCAGCCCCGACGGCCCCGGCGCGCTCACGCGCGAGGTCACCGAGGGCGCCGCCGACGCGGCGATCCGCGGTGTCAACGCGGCGCGCAGGACGCTCGAGGCGGGCTTCACGACCGTGCGCAACGTCGGCGCGGCCGAGTTCGTCGACGTCGCGCTCAAGCACGCGATCGATCACGGGGACGTTCCCGGACCGCGCATGATCACCGCGACCAACGCATTCTCGATCGTCGGCGGCCATGGCGACGTCAACGGCCTGTCCCCCGGCGTCCAGGAAGGACACCTCGACTACACCGCCGGGCTGCCCACCGGACCCGACGAGTGCCGCAAGGCGGTCCGTTACGCGCACAAGCACGGCGCGGGCGTGATCAAGATCATGTCGACCGGCGGCGTGCTCTCCTCGGGCGACGCGCTGTCGGCACGACAGTTCTCCGACGAGGAGCTGCACGCGATCGTCGATGAAGCCACGCTGCTCGGGCTCAAGGTGTGCTGCCACGCGCACGGCGCCGCGGGAATCAAGGCCGCGGTCAAGGCGGGCGTCGCCTCGATCGAGCACGGCACGTTCCTCGACGACGAGTGCGTGCGCCTGATGAAGGAGCACGGCACGTATCTCGTGCCCACCCGCAGCGCGGGCGAATGGGTGTACTCGCACGCGAAGACGGGCGCGCTGCCCCCTTACGCGATCGCCAAGGCGCTCGAGGTCGGACCGGTCATGCGCACGTCGTTCCAGAAGGCCTACAAGGCGGGCGTCCGGATCGCCTTCGGCACCGACGCCGGCGTCTTCCCGCACGGCGAGAACGGCAAGGAGTTCGGCTTCATGACCGACCTCGGGATGAAGCCGATGGAGGCGATCGTCAGCGCCACCGGCGCGGCCGCCGAGCTGCTGGGCTGGAACGAGGTCGGCCGCATCGAGAAGGGGCGCTACGCGGACTTCGTGATCGTGCGCGGCGATCCGATCGAGAACATCCGCCTGCTCGAGAAGCCGGACGCGGTGATCAAGGGCGGGCAGTTCGTGCTGGATCGGCGGGCCCGCGAAACCGCCGCTCAAGTCGGGGCGGAAAGCGGCCGATAGTCCGGGAGAGAACCCGGAGGACGGCCCGATGAACCCGACGAACGCGAGCGCCGAAAACAACCTCGTGGTCGCGCGCTACCGGAGCGGCGAGGTCGTCAAGGGCTACACCCGGGACTTCTTCCCCGATCGCCCCGTGTTCCACGTCCTGCCCAAGGGCGGCCAGATCTCCGTCCAGGTCAAGACGCCGGAGCTCAAGGGCCTGTTCTTCGTCCGGGACCTGCTGGGCAATCGCCTGCGCAACAAGGGCCGGCGCTTCCCCGCCGTCGACCAGGGCCCGCACGCCGGGCGCCGGGTCGCGGTGCTGTTCGAGGACGGCGAGCTGCTGGTCGGCTACGCGCAAACCTACAGCGCCGAGAAGGCGGGCTTCTTCGTCTTCCCGGCCGATCCCAACAGCAACAACATCCGCGTCTACGTGCTGCGCGCCGCCACGAGGCAGATCAAGCTCGGGCCTGCCGCCGACGAGCTCGCGCGCACCGCGCCGCCGCCCCGCCCGAAGCCGAAGGCTGCTTAGGCGGTTTCTTCCAGCCGTCGATGCAACACGGCGTAGGCGCACGCCTGGAACGTTCCGATCAGGACCCCACCCAGCAGGTTCGACGCTGCCCGCACGAACAACGCGGCCGTGTTCCCGTGCGGCAGGATCATGTTCAGGAAGAAATAGGGCGCGTAGAACGCGTAGGCCGTGATCCCGACGAGCAGGCAGAAGAAGGCGACGCGCCACCAGCGTCCGCTCACCAGCGCGCGCGCATCCTGGAGCGCGTCGAGCGGCCCGACCTCGCGCGTGGCCGCGCGCGGCAGGGCCGGCAGGAGCATCACGCCGAGCCAGATTCCCGGCAGCACGCAGAACACGGTGCCGATCATCACCGAGAGCAGGTAGAGCAGCTCCGTGCCGAGCAACGCCGGCAGCCGCTCGATCGCCCCGGAGTAGGCTGCGCCGAACCCGGGGACCGGTTCCTCGCCCATGGCGGCATCCGCCACGCGATAGATCGCCGCCGCGGACCAGAGCCCGAACGTCAGCGCGATCACCAGCGTGCCCGCGAAGGCGAGCCACTCGTTCGCCGGAATCGTGAACGGCCGGCCCGGCTCCGGGCTGGCGTCGGTCAGGGTCGGGGCGCCCAGGTAGAGGCACAGCGTGGTCACCAGCGCCACCGGCAGGTTGATGGCGGCGAAGAGCGGCAGGTGCCGGACGTGGATGCCGATCGCCCGCAGGTAGAGCGGATAGGCCTCGATCGCCCGGTCCTGGGCGGGAAGCTCGAGGTCGCCGCTCACGAGCGGTACCGCGCGAGCGCGAGGTTGACGATCTCCTCGATCAGTGCGGCGTGATCGCGGCCCGACTTCTTCGCGGCCATCGCGAACTCAGCGGTCGAGTGCAGCCAGGGGTTCGGGTTGACCTCGAGCACGTAGACGCGGCCGTCCGGCGTGAGCCGCATGTCGATGCGGCCGTAGTCGCGCAGCTCGAGCGCGCGGAACGCCTGGACCGCGGTGTGCTGCAGCGCCTGCACGGTCTCCTCCGGCAGGTCGGTCGGCAGGATGCTCTTGGTCACCTTGTAGGCGACCGTTCCCTTCTCCCACTTGACCTCGGAGCCGGCGATCTTCGGCGTGCCTTCGGGCAGTCGCGAGAGGTCCAGCTCGACCACCGGCAGCGCCTCGGGCTCGCCGTTGCCGAGCACGGCGACGTACATCTCGCGGCCCTCGATGTACTCCTCGATCAGGACCGGCGAGTCGAACTGCTCGTGCAGCTCGTGGATGCGCTCCATCAGGTCCTTGATCGACTCGCACAGCGCGTTGAACGAGATCCCGATCGAGCCGTCCTCGCGCGCGGGCTTGACGATCACCGGGAACTGCAGGTCGTGCGACCAGTCGAGCCGGCCGCGGTGCACGGAGGCGAAGTAGGGCGTGCGGATCCCGTGGAAGGCGAAGATCTTCTTGGCGAGGGACTTGTTCTGCGCGAGATGGAGGCCGCCCGGGCCCGCGCCCGTGTACTTCTTCTGCAGCAGGTCCAGGTAGGCGGCGAGGTTGATGTCCTTGGTGTCGTCGCCGGCCCACGACTCGGTCAGGTTGAAGACCAGGTCGGCCTCGAGGTCGGCCAGCGCCTTGAGCGATTCCGACGTGCCGTCGATCTCGAAATAGATCGGCGAGTGCCCGTTCGCCCGGAGCGCCTCGTGGATCTCCTGGCGATCCTCCTTCTCGGGCTTGCGGCGGCCGCGCGCAGGCGCGGGCTCCTCCGGCTCCGCGCCGTCGTCCCACACGTCGTACAACACCGCAACCCGCAGCTTGGCCATCGTTCCCCCGCGTGCTACACGTGGACGAACTTCCCTCGCGTCAGGTAATTCATCGCCAGCGTCGTGCCGTAGGCCGTGAGCTCGACCAGCACGGACGTCTCCTTCGAGCGCTCGATCCAGAGGTCGCGCTCCTTGGCATGCCGCGCCATGGTCTCGAGCAGCCCGCGCACGACCGGCCGCTTGACGCCCGTCCAGTACGTGATCTTGTCGGTCAGCACGAGCCGATGCTCGTGCATGAAGTCGCCCGCCGGGCGCAGGTTCTTGCGCCGCCGATTGCGCGAGACGAACATGTCGCGCAGGTCTCCGTCCATCGCGAGGTCGACGGCCGCCTGGTTCTGCTCGAGCACCTGCCGGTAGAACTCCTCGACCGTCAGCTCCATCTCCTCGACGGTGATGTCCGTGTCGCCCTTGCCCACCACCGGCTCGAGGTTGCCGACCTTCTTCACGATGCGGTCGATGTAGCGCAGCTTGGCG
>Ga0070670_100003276_pt1 | contig 13395 bp, 9 predicted proteins | sample KBSS63metaG_FD_64665 | JGI IMG/M metagenome (GOLD analysis project Ga0070670, IMG submission 64665) | Switchgrass rhizosphere microbial communities from Kellogg Biological Station, Michigan, USA - KBS S6-3 metaG | ecosystem: Host-associated > Plants > Roots > Rhizosphere > Soil ... | reverse complement strand
GCCTGCGCATAGCCGTCCGCCATGCCGACGACCACGGACTCCTGCAGCCCGAGCACGTAGCGGAAGTCGTCGGGGAAGTTCTTGAACAGCGGCAACTCGGTGGATCCGGGGTTGCCGAAGATGGTCGTCATCCCGGCGTCGCGGAGGAGGCCGATGACGGCGTCGCGGACTGTAGACGTCTTCAAAGGTACCTCTCAAGTGTGACGTGCATATCAGTCAAGACGTCTACGCCCGCCCGAAGGGCGGGCAATTGAACACTGGGTAGCGAGGCGGAGCCTCGCTACCCATGCGCGGGGCATTATGCCCGACAACGCAATCGGGGTATGGAGATTCGCCCGGATCGCACGGTACAGTCGCCGCCGTGCGTCGATTCCTTCTCGCCGGCAGTCTGTTGTGCGCGTTCGCGGCGGTCTCGGCAGCGGTGCGTCCGCCGGCGACGTGGAGCGCGTACCTGGGCGGTGCGCATTCGTCGCAGTACACGCCGCTCGATCAGATCAATCTCTCCACCGTGTCGCGGCTCGAGGTGGCGTGGAGCTTCCCGGCCGGCCAGCGCTCGTTCATGTTCGGCCCGTTGATGGCCGATGGCTTAGTGTTCGTGCTGGCGGGGGCCAACGACCTCGTGGCGCTCGACGCGGCGACCGGCGCGAAGGTCTGGAGCCGCCCGCATCCCGGCGCCGTCGGCACCCGCGGTCTCAACTACTGGCGCAGCGCCGACGGCCGCGATCGGCGTCTGCTCTACATCGCCGGCGGATTCCTCACCGCCGTGGATGCGCGCACGGGGCAGACCGTTGCCACGTTCGGGCAGCAGGGGCAGGTCGATCTGCGCGCGGGGCTGGCCGCGTCGGGCCGATCGATCGACGGGCTCAACCCGCTCCAGACCAGCAACCCCGGCCGCGTGTTCGAGAATCTCGTCATCGTCAGTCTGCCGGCGCAGGCGGCGGGGTACGACTCGAACCCGGGCGACGTGCACGCCTACGACGTCCGCACCGGCGCGCTGCGCTGGGTGTTTCACTCGTTCCCCGCCGACGGTGAGACGGGTGCCGACACGTGGCCCAAGGGCGCGCGCGCCGACCACGGCGGCGTGCACAACTGGAGCGAGCTGACGATCGACGAGGCCCGCGGCATCGCCTACGTGCCGTTCGGCACCGGCCGCTTCGACTTCTATGGCGGCGACCGCCCGGGGCGGAACCTGTTCGCCAACAGCCTGGTGGCGCTCGATGCGCGCACGGGCCGCCGCCTGTGGCACTACCAGATCGTCCATCACGACGTCTGGGATTACGACCTGCCGGTGGCGCCGAAGCTGCTGACGATTCGTCAGAACGGCCGCCGCCGCGACGTGGTGGCGCAGGCCACCAAGCAGGGGTTTCTGTTCGTGTTCGACCGCGTGACCGGCGAGCCGATCTGGCCGATCGAAGAGCGGCCGGTGCCGCAGTCCGACGTGCCGGGCGAGCAGACGTCGCCCACGCAGCCGTTCCCGACCAGGCCGGCACCGTTTGCGCGCCAGTCCTTCACCGAGCAGGACATCAACCCGTACCTGCCGGCCGACGAGCGGCGCGCCATCGCCGAGCGCCTGCGCAGTTACCGGAACGAGGGGCTGTTCACGCCTCCCAGCTTCCGTGGCTCGATCGAGATGCCAGGCCATAGCGGCGGCACCAACTGGGGCGGCGTGGCCGCCGATCCGGAACGCGGTGAGCTCTACGTCCGGTCGATGGCACTGCCGGCCATGCTGCGGCTGTTCCTGCCCGGCGGCAACGCGCCGGGCAGCTCGCGCACCGGTCCGGCCACCATCATCTCCGCCGAGGAGTCGGCGCGGCTCACGCGACTGGCGACAGAGGCGCTGGCGAAGGGGCCGTTGCGACTCACCTCGCCCTACGACTTCATGTTCTCGAGCACGTATCTGTCGCCGATCGGCCCGCCATGGTCCGAGATCACCGCCTACGACCTCAACACCGGCGAGATCAAGTGGCGCGTGCCTCACGGCACGGTGGCAGCCCCCGCGGAACTGGCGATTCCCGCGGACAGCGGCGCGCACTGGCCGCGCGGCGGGCTGCTGGCGACGCAGGGGGGCCTGCTGTTTGCCGCGTCCGGTTCGGACAAAACACTGCGCGCCTACGACCGCAAGACGGGGCGCGTGGTGTGGACCCATGCGCTGCCCGCGGCATCGGACGGCGTGCCCGCCTCGTATGAAGCGAACGGGCGGCAGTTCATCGTCGTGCCGGTCGCGGCGGGACACGGGTGGAACCCCGCGCGCTTTCCCACGCTGCCGCCGCCCCCGGAAGGCGCCTACATCGCGTTCGCGCTCAAATAGGGCGGGTCGGGCGGGGTAAGGGGCGTGAGGCGGATGGGTCGTACGTAGTTGCGGGTCTTTAGACCCGCCCGGTCACGCAATAAGATCGCCGCATGGATACACCGAACGGCAAGCGGCAGCTCACGCGGCGCCGCGTTCTGAAGACCGGTGCCACCGCGCTCGGCGGCGGCGCGCTTGCCCTCGGAAGCGGTGCGGCCGGCGGCGCGGCGCAGGCTCCGGCGATCACGACGGGCACGCAGACCGGCCGGACCTTCCGCGGGCTGGTGCGTCACGACGCCACGCTCGACGTGCAGGAGATGCGGCTGTTGCCGATCGATCCACGTCAGGTGGTGATCCGGTCGCTGGCCGTGGCGCCGTGCTACACGATCGTCCGTGGCGCCCTCGCCACCAATCCGATCCGGCGCGCCGAAGTGCCGAACCACTGCGGCTTCGGCGTCGTCGAGGCCATCGGTCCGATGGTCAAGCGCGTGCAGGTGGGCGACCGCGTGGTGGTGGCTGGCACCTCGCAGTGCGGCCAGTGCTACCAGTGCCTGCACGGCCGTCCGGACTACTGCCAGTTCACGTTCTTCTCCAACCCGCCAGGCGTCGAGCCGTTCGCGCCGTTCGCGCAGTTGCGCGACGGCACGCCGGTGTACGCGCAGGCGGGCATCGGCGGGATGAGCGAGGTCATGACCGCCTTCGAGGAGTACTGCGTGCCCGTCTTCACCGACCTGCCGGCGGCGCAGCTCACGCTTTTGGGCGATCAGCTCGCGTCCGGATTCGCCGCGGGCCACGCCGACATGGTGTTCCAGCCGGCGTCGGACGTCGTGATCTTTGGCGCCGGCCCCGTCGGTCTGGGGGCGGTGCAGGCCGCGCGCGTGATGGGCGCCGGGCAGGTGATCGTCGTCGATCCCATCAAGTACCGGCGAGAGTTCGCGATGAAGTTGGGAGCGACGACGACGCTCGATGCCAACGCCGAGGGCGACGGCATCGTGGAGCGCGTCCGCGAGCTGTGCCGCGGACCCAACGATCGGCGTTTCGCCGGCGGAACGACCTGGGGACGGGCCGGCAACGCCGTGATGTCGCGCGGTGCCGATTTCGTGGTCGAGGCAGCGGGGCTGGAGGCGATGCCTCCGAAAACCGAGCGCCAGCCCGACCCGACGAACGTGAAGACCGTGCTGCAGGCGTGGGACTGCGCCAGGGCCGGCGGCCACGTGATGCTCATGGGATTCACGCTGCAGCCGGTGCCTTTCCCTGGCGTGTCGCTGGCGCTCCTCGGCCGCACGATTCACCCCGGCCAGCAGGGCGGGTTGCACGTGATGCGCGACATCCCGCGCTACGTGAAGCTGATCGAGAAGGGGAAGATCGACGCGCAGTCGGTCATCACCAAGACGTACACGCTCGATCAGAGCCGGCAGGCCGTGCAGGACACGGCCGACCGGACCATCATCACCGGCGTGATCGAGTTTTCGTAACACCGGCGGGTCTGAAGACCCGCAACCACGTGCTCCTCAACGTGCGCCCAGGCGGCGAAGCGCGGCCTGCATGGTCGCATTCCCCTGGGCCATCGACAGCAGCGACCGGTTGTCCTTGTTGCCGACCGCGGTGATGTCGGCGCCGGCGGCCACGAGCCGCTGGGCGACGGCGGGGTAGTCGGCGCCGCGCGCGCGGCGGTGGACCGATCCAAACGCCGTCCACCCCAGCGGCGTGCTCTGGTGCGTCGGGTCGCGCGCGTCGAGTCCCACACCGCCGCGCTCCAACAGCCGCTCGACCATCTGCACGTTGCCAACCCAGCACGCCGCGTGAAGCGCCGTTCCGCCGTCCACACCAGGCGCCGCTGGATCGAATCCGAGACGGAGTATCAGCTCGGCGGCGGCGAAATGCTCGTAGAAGATCGCCTGAGCCAGGTGCCCGTGCTCCTTGGGTGCCAGCGATGTCAGGAGCGACGGCTCCGCAGTCAGTACTGCTCGCGCGGCCGGTTCGTCGCCCGCCAGGAGCGCCGTGATCAACCGGACGCGTGCCGGGCTACGGGCTGCCAGCAATTCCGCGACGTTGGCGTGGGCATACTTCCGTGCCACGTCGTGTGGCGAGAGGCCGAAGCCGAGCGTCCAGCAGTAGATGTGCAGCGGCGGCACCGGTGCGTAGCCCGGCTCGTGGATGCGGGCCGACACGCACTCGGGTTCCGCGTCGATCAGGCCCGTCGCCAGTGCCATGTCGCCGAGCCGGGCGGCCATGTAGATGTCGGGCGTCGCCCCGCGCTCGAGCAGACGCTGACAGACGTCCGGACGATCCACCAGCGCGTACTGCGCTGGCATCGTCTTGTGATCGATGCACGGCACGTCGATGCCGGCGCCCCGATCGAGCAGGTAGTCGGCGATCGCGACGGTCTTGGCCTGATGCAGCGGCTGCTGGCCGTCGCCGCCGCGCGCGTGCACGAGCGATGGGTCGGCCTCTATCAGCCGTTTCAGATCGTCGAACCAGCCGAGTCGCGACGCGACATTCGCGGTGAGCGTGGCGCCGCGCGCCAGCAGGTACCGCGCGGTCTGCTCGTCGGCGTTGTCGAGGACGGTGAAGGGACCGTTCTCCCACTCGCTCTTCAGATCGACGTCGGCGCCAGCGTCGAGGAGCGCGCCGAGCATCTGCTCGTTCTTCGCCGCGATGTGCGCCGCACGCTGGCCGAACGCGAACGTTGGATCGTTGACGCGCGCGCGGACGTGCTCCAGCACCAGCTGTTGCCGCGCACGAGCCGTGTCGCCCTCCTGCACGGCCTGGGCGAAGGCGGTGAAGTCACGTTCGTGAAAGTCGGCGACCAGCTTCGGCCACGAGTCGAAGCCGGCTTCCCGCGCCAGCGTCAGCTGCGCATCGGCGAGCCGGAGCGGCCGCTCGGCGCCGCCGGCATCCGCGCGCACGGTGCGGACGCGGGCGAGCGCCGCCGCATCGCCCTCACGCGCGGCGCGGAGCAGATCTTTCGCGAGCTTGTGCTGTCGTTCGAGGTTGGACACAGACGACCTCCTTCATCACGCGCCCGTGTCCGCATCATGGGCTGAAGAAAGGTCGGTGGAACGAACAACCGGACCGTCTTGAACAGGTGGGCGCTGCCCTTCCCGCGGACTGGAGGCGTCCTGTGCACGCCGGCGGAAGCGTAGTCCGATCGCTCCGCCGGCTGCAACCGCCGCTACTCAGCGGCTCTCGGCGCGGGCCGTGGTGATGACCCAGCCCGTATCACGCTCCTCGAGCGCAATCTGGGCATCGCGCGTCTCGATGCTTTGAGCGCCGCCGCGATCGCGAAGGGTGAGCCGCGCCGTGGTGCGGACGGAAGCCGTATCGCCGTTGACGGCCACCTGAATGTCCGAGAAGGTCAGTTCGACGGTGGCCATCACGGCGCGGAGCCGCCCCACGGTGGAGACGATGTCCTGTGCACCGTCAATCGCCCTGAAGGGTGCGCCTGGCTCGAAGGTGACGTCCGGCGCCAGATAGCGAGTCAGCCCGGCGACTTCAGCCAGCCCCACGACGCCGCCGGCGCCTTCCTCCTGGGTGACGGCGGCGGCCACGCCGTCGAGCAGCCGGCGGATCTGACGCTCGTCGCTCGCCCAATACAGGTAGCCCGCCAACACCGCGCCCAGCGCGACAACGATGAGGGCGGTGCGCTTCATCGCAGCCACTCGCTGGGCCGGCCCTGAACCTGGATGCGCGACGAATCGATCGTGTCGTCGTGCGGCTTGAAGAACCTCGTCGGCGGCGCACCGGCGAAGTCGCGGAACTCGTTGATCATGTGGGCCTGGTCGTAGAAGCCCGCCTCGGATGCCACCGACGCCCAGTGCGACACGTCGTTTGCCAGCAGCGCCTGCACCAGTCCCTGAAAGCGCACGATGCGGCCGAAGAGTTTCGGCGACAGCCCGGCGGCCTGATGGAAGCGATGCGCAAACCGCTGGCGGCTGAGGCCGTAGTGCGCCGCCATCTGCTCAATGGACAGACGACCATGCCGAGCCGCCAGCAGCCGGGCCGCAGCCCCTTCGACGGTGTCGAGCCGCGCCGCCGGATCGAGAGGTCGCAACAGCGCACGTCTCAACACGGCGAGGCCGTCGTGAAGCGGCAGGCCCGCACGTGCGGCGTGCAGCCGCTCGACGCGCTCGCGCGGCCACAGGTCCTGAAGCGGAACGATCTGGTTCACCAGATCCGGTGCCGGGACACCGAAGACCTCGGACGCCAGGATCGAGGGCAGGACCGCGCCCACGGCGCGCACCCGCCGTCCCACGCGGAGGAACTGCGGCCACGTGAACGGACCGATGACCGCGAGATTCGGCAGCAGCCGCGACGCCGGGAGCGAGCGGCCGGTCGCCCATGGGTCGCCGAGGTTGACGACGATCGACACGTGCGTGCCGGGCAGCATCGTGTTGAGCAGCGGATCGGATCGGTGCAGCCAGTGCTGGTGAGGCGGGTCGAAAGGCCCGCGACTCCGCACGGACGACTCGTACGACCACAGTGACGCCAGCGGCGTGCCGACCACCAGCGCTCGATGGTCGACGTAGAGCACCCCGAGGTCGAAGGGATCAGACATCAGCAATCGTGAGCGGACGTGGGCTCTTGCCGTCCACGTCGGTGACCCCGTAATCCTTCGCCACCGCAGCTGCGACGAGCACCTGACCGGTGTGGCGCATGACATCGGGATCGCCCGCCAGCGCCGCGACGGCCCGTCCGACGAACTCGGGCGACTCGGAGTTGCTCAAGTCGAGCCACTGCGCCGCTTCCATCACCTTCTCGGTCCGCACCATGCCCGGATAGAGCGACACCACGGCCACGCCGTGCGGCTTCAATTCGACCGCCATGTCCGAGGTGAGCTTGTCGGTGGCCGCCTTCGACACGCCGTAGGCCACGTTGCCAAGGTGCTTCTGCGCGGCCCAGTGCGAGATGTTCACGATGAGCCCGCGGCGCCGCGCGATCATCGCCGGCGCGGCCAGCTGGCTGGCGCGATAGTGCGCGCGGACGCCCGCCTGGAACATCTCGTCCCAGCGCCAGAGCGGCTGTTCCCAGAACGGCTTCGGCCACGTGAACTGGCCATTCTCCATCATGTTGTCGTAGCCGCCCCAGACGTTGTTCACGAGGATGTCGATGCCTCCGGCCTCGCGCGCGACAGTGGCAAACGCGGCGTCCACCTGCGCGTCGTCGCGGTGATCGCAGCGGATGGCGGTGATGGAGCCGGCAGGCTCGCCGGAGCCGTCGGCGGTGCGGCCGGTGATGAAGACGCGTGCTCCCGCCTGCGCGAGCGCCAGTGCCGCCCCACGCCCCACGCCCTTGGTGCCCCCGGTGACGACGGCCGTTTGTGTGTCGAGTGTCATGCCCCTCAGCCTACGGGCGCCCGCCGCCGAGCGTATTGGAAAAACGGAACGTGGCGCGACGAGGCAGCAGCCTCATCCCGTGACCGCGCCGGTCAGACGTCCCACCACGGCGGTCACGATCATCGCCATTGCGCCCCACAGGGTGACCCGGGCCGCGCCCACCACCATCGAAGCGCCGCCCGCTCGCGCGGCAAGCGCACCGAGCGAGAGCAGGCACGCCAGCGTGACGACACCGATCACCGGCACGAGAGAGGCGGAGGGGGACAGATAGGCTGTGAGCACCGGCACGCTCGCCCCGACCGCGAAACTTGCCGCGGAGGCCAGTGCCGCCTGGAGCGGACGTGCCGTGAGCTCCTCGGTGAGTCCGAGCTCGTCACGGGCATGTGCGGCGAGGGCGTCCTTGGCCATCAGTTGCCGCGCCACGGCACGCGCGAGCTCCCGGTCCAGCCCTCGCCCCTCGTAGATTCCGGTGAGCTCGTCCTCTTCGGCTTCCGGCTGCGTGGCGAGCTCGTGGCGTTCGCGCGCGAGATCCGCCTGTTCGGTATCGGACTGCGAGCTCACCGAGACGTACTCCCCGGCAGCCATCGACAACGCTCCGGCAAAGAGTCCGGCGACGCCGGCAATCAGCACGTCCTGCCGGGCGGCGTTCGCGGCCGCCACGCCGACCACCAGGCTGGCCGTCGAGACGATGCCGTCGTTGGCCCCGAGCACGGCTGCCCGCAGCCACCCGATGCGTTCACTTCGATGCCATTCACGATGTGCCACCGGCTAGTGTCCTTTCTGCGACTCGACATTTCCCAGGCGACTATACCGGCTGCGCGCCGGCCCCGGGCCGTGCGGCGATTTGACGAGTTTTTTTCGAGCCACGAGCGACCGTCCGGCAGGACAATTACCCCGTGCTGCCGACGATCAGACTGCTCTGTCTGCTCCTGCTGCTGCCGGTGGTGGCGTCCGCGGCCGACGATCCTCTCGTCCGCGCCGCCGCCGCGGGTGACGGCGCCGCGATTCGCGCCCTCCTCAAGGCGGGGCACGACGTCAACGCTGCCGGCCCGGACGGCGCCACAGCACTGCACTGGGCGGTACGCGCCGACGACCTGGCCACCGTGGACGCGCTGATCCGCGCCGGCGCGCGCGTGGGCGTGGCCAACGCGCTCGGCGTGCAGCCGGTCTACGTGGCCGCGCAGAACGGCAACGCGGCCATGCTGGCCCGGCTGCTCGACGCCAAGGCGGACGTGAACACCACTGATGCCGCGGGTGACACCCTGCTCATGGCCGCCGTGCGCGCCGAGAGCCCCGATGCGGTGCGGCTGCTGCTCGAGCGGGGCGCGAAGGTGAACGCCGCCGATCCGGACGTGGCGCAGACCGCGCTCAGCTGGGCGGCGCGGCTCAACCATCCGGGGATCATGCGCGCGCTGCTGGCCGCGGGTGCCACCGTCGATGCCGCGACGCGCGTGGGGGCAAAGACCGCGGCGCGGCCGCCGGGCGCCGGCGGCGGGTCGCACGGCGTGGGCATCGTTCGCAGCGGTGTGCCGGCGCAGGGCGAGCAGCTGCCGGCGCCCGGCGGCATGACGCCGCTCTTGTTCGCGGCGCGCGACGGGCTGCTCGACGCCGCGAAGATCCTGGTCGAGGCCGGCGCGGACGTGAACAAGCCGGATCCGAACGGCATCACGCCGCTGCTGATGGCGATCACCAACGGCCAGCTGCCGGTGGCGCAATTCCTGGTCGATCGCGGCGCCGATCTCAAGACGGCGGACTGGTATGGGCGCACGCCGCTCTGGGCCGTGGTGGAGATCCGCAACCTCGATCTGCGCAGCGGCGCTACCGAGAACGGCGTCGATCGCGAGGCCGCGCTGCGGCTCCTCACCGTGCTCCTCGACAAGGGCGTCGATGTGAACGCCCGCGTCAAGGAGTTCCCGCCGGCCCGGCGCTACATGCTGCCGCTCGGTTCGCTCGAGTGGGTGGACATCACCGGCCAGACCGCGTTCACCCGTGCGGCCCAGTCGGCGGACCTCGAGGCGATGCGGCTGCTGCTGGCGAAAGGCGCCGACCCGAAGATCGCGACCTTCAACGGCACCAACGCGCTGATGATGGCGGCCGGCGTCAACTGGGTAATCGGCCAGACCTACGGCAGCCGCTGGCTCGAGGCCGTGCAGCTTTGTCTCGACCTCGGCTTCGACGTCAACGCCGTCAACCAGATGGGGCTGGCCGCCGTGCACGGCGCCGCCAACCGCGGATCGAACGACGTCATCGAGCTGCTGGCGAAACGCGGCGCCCGCCTCGACGTGGCGGACAAGGAAGGGCGCACGCCACGCGCGTGGGCCGAGGGCGTCTTCCTGGCCACCAACTCGCCGATTGCCAAGCCGTCCACCATGGCGCTCCTCGACACGCTCACGAAGAAATGAAGGCGCTCCTGTCCACGGCGGCGGCGCTGTTCGCGTTCACCACGATGATCGCGGCGGGTGCGGGCGGGCAGGCGCAACCCGCGCCCGCAGCCGCGCCGGCGCCCGACACCGCGTTCCTGAAACAGTACTGCCTCACCTGTCACAGCGATCGCGTGAAGGCGGGTGCTCTTACCCTCGCCAGCCTCGACGTCACGGCGGTGGAGGGCCACGCCGACGTGTGGGAGAAAGTCGTCCGCAAGCTCCGCACCGGCATGATGCCGCCCGAGGGGGTTCCAAAGCCGCCGGCGGCGACACGCGCGGCGTTCACGGGCGCGCTCGAAGCGTCGCTGGATCGCGCGGCGGCCCGTCATCCCGATCCCGGGACGCCGGCGCTGCATCGTCTCAATCGTGCCGAGTATGCCAACGCGGTCCGCGATCTGCTCGCGCTCGACGTCGACGTGGCGGCGCTCCTGCCGCCGGACGATTCCGCGGCCGGCTTCGACAACATTGCCGACGTGCTCGGCATCTCGCCCGCGCTCATCGAGGGGTATGCCGCGGCGGCGGCCAACATCAGCCGGCGCGCGATCGGCAGTCCGACCATCGGCCTCGATCGCACGACCTACCGCGTGGCGGGCGACGTGTCGCAGGATGCGCATGTGGACGGCCTGCCGCTTGGCACGCGCGGTGGCCTCGTGATTCGGCACACATTCCCGCTCGACGCCGAGTACGACCTGCAGGTGGGGCAGGCGGGGGGCGCCCGCCTCGGCGGGCCGCCGGCGGCCGGACCTCGCGGCGACGATCTCTACGTCACGCTCGACGGCGTGCGCCTCACCTTGCAAGGGGGGCGCGGCGCCACGCGCCTCAAGATCGCGGCTGGACCGCACACCATCGCCGCGGCCAGCGTGGTGCGCAGCCACGCGGGCGGCGCCGACGGCGTGTTCCACGTCGAGACCCGCACGCCTGGCATCACGCAGGTGACGATCGCCGGCCCGTTCAATCCCACCGGTCCCGGCGACACACCGAGCCGCCGGAAGCTGCTCGTCTGCACCCCCGCGTCGCCGGCCGGCGAAGACGGATGCGCGCGCACGATTCTGTCGACGTTCGCGACCCATGCGTTCCGGCGCCCGGTGGCGCCGTCGAGCCCGGAGCTCGACACGCCGCTACAGTTCTATCGGGAGGGGCGGAAACGGTCCTTCGAGCTCGGGATCGAGCGCGCGGTCGCGCGCATCCTCGTCGATCCCCGGTTCCTCTTCCGGTTCGAGCGCGAACCGGCGCGCGTGCTGCCGGGCGCGGTGTATCGCGTCAGCGATCTGGAGCTGGCGTCGCGGCTGTCGTTCTTCCTCTGGAGCAGCGTGCCGGACGAGGAGCTGCTCGCCGTTGCCGCCAAGGGCACGTTGAGCGCGCCGGCCACGCTCGATCGTCAGGTGCGGCGCATGCTCGCCGACCCCAGAGCCGACGCACTGGTCACCAACTTCGCCGCCCAGTGGCTCTACCTGCGCGAGCTGCAGAACGCCAAGCCCGATACGCCGGAGTTCGACGGCAACCTGCGCCAGTCGTTCCAGCGAGAGACGGAGCTGCTCTTCCGCACGATCATGCGCGAGGACCGCAGCATCGTCGATCTGCTCGACGCCGACTTCACGTTCGTGGACGAGCGGCTGGCGCGCCACTACGGCATTCCTGGCATCCGCGGTTCGCGGATGCGGCGTGTCGAGTTGCCGCCCGGCAGTCCCCGTCGCGGCCTGCTGGGGCAGGGCAGCATCCTCACGGTGACGTCCGCCGCCAACCGCACGTCGCCGGTGCAGCGCGGCAAATGGGTGCTCGAAAACGTCCTCGGCGCGCCGCCGCCGCAGCCGCCGCCCGGCGTAGAGACCAACATCGACGGCGACGCGGCGAAAGCCAAGGCCGCTACGCTCCGCCAGCGGATGGAGCAGCATCGCGCCAATCCCGCCTGCGCGTCGTGCCATCGCGTGATGGACCCGATCGGGTTTGCGCTCGAGAATTTCGATCACGCCGGCAAGTGGCGCGCGGTGGATGGGCAGACGCCCATCGACGCCACCGGCGTGATGGTGGACGGCACCCGGCTCGACGGCGCCGACTCGCTGCGCCGCGCGCTCGTGGCCCGGCCCGACCTCTTTGCCGGCGTGGCGGCCGAGAAGATGCTGACCTATGCGCTCGGCCGCGCGCTGCGGCCGCAGGACATGCCGGCGGTGCGCGCCATCACGGGTGCCGCGGCTCCCGGGCACTACACGTTCTCGTCGCTCGTCCTCGGCGTCGTGCGGACGCCACAGTTCCAGATGCGCACGAAGGCCGCGGAGCGGACAGAGTAGCGGCGGACCTTCAGGTCCGCCAGGAAGCACACGATTATGTTCCTCACCAAGAAGCACCTGTCCCGCCGCACGGTCCTGCGCGGCCTCGGCGCGTCAGTGGCGCTGCCGCTGCTCGACTCGATGGTGGGCGCGCAGACGCCGGCGCGGTCGGTGGCGCCGAAGACGCGCTTTGCCGCCTTCTACGTGCCCCACGGCGCCACGATGGACAAGTGGACGCCGGCCACCGAGGGCCCCGGCTTCGAGTACACCGAGATCCTGAAGCCGCTCGAGCAGTTCCGCGAGCGGATCACCGTGGTGAGCGGCCTGGCGCATCCCTACGTGGCCGGCGCCGGCGGCGCCGACGTGTCGGCGGGCGCCAACCATACGCGCGCGGCCGCGGTGTTCCTCACCGGCTCGGTGCCGCAGCGCGGCGCCCAGGCACACCTCGGCGTGTCGGCCGATCAGGTCGCCGCGCAGCACATCGGCCAGGACACGCCGCTGCCGTCGCTGGAGCTCTCGATCGAAGAGGCGGTGCTGGCATGCGAGGCGAGCTTCAGCTGCGCCTATCGCAACTCGATCTCATGGAAGTCGCCGACGCAGCCGCTGCCGATGCAGAGCAACCCGCGGCTCGTGTTCGAGAAGCTGTTCGGCGACGGCGCCACCGCCGCCGAGCGCCGCGGCCGCCGCGAGGACACGCGCAGCCTGCTCGATTCGGTGATGACACAGCTCCCGTCGCTGCAGCGGGACCTGCCGGCCGGCGATCGCCGCCGGCTCGATCAGTATCTGGAGGACGTGCGCGAGATCGAGCGCCGGATCCAGCGGGCCGAAGCGTCGGCGCGCGAGGATGTGACTTTGCCCGACGTGCCGGCCGGGGTACCGGCGACGTTTGCCGAGCACATCAAGCTGATGATGGACCTGCAGGTGCTGGCCTTCCAGTCCGACATCACGCGGGTCTCGACGCTGATGCTGGCGCGCGAGCTGAGCGGTGCGGTGTTCCCCGAGACGACCATCCGCGACCCGTTCCACAACCTGTCGCACCACTCGAACGACCGCGGCAACATGGACCGCTTCGCGATCCTGAACCT
>Ga0070670_100003275_pt1 | contig 13395 bp, 11 predicted proteins | sample KBSS63metaG_FD_64665 | JGI IMG/M metagenome (GOLD analysis project Ga0070670, IMG submission 64665) | Switchgrass rhizosphere microbial communities from Kellogg Biological Station, Michigan, USA - KBS S6-3 metaG | ecosystem: Host-associated > Plants > Roots > Rhizosphere > Soil ... | reverse complement strand
CCGTGCACGAGCAAGTACTCGATCAAATCATGGTGGCGAATTTCAAGGACAATGAACAAAGCTGGAAATTACTACCCGATGGCACATCGAATCGCTTAAAAGCTGCCGAGGGAGAAGAGCCCTTCAACGCTCACAAATACTTCATGACCAATCCGAGCCTGTCGGGTCGTGGCAAATCGCTCAAAGAATCATCGCCGCGTAGCCTTATACGCCGTCTCGACCGCTCGTAAGCGGCGGCGGCTCGCCATGAATATCGCGCAGGGTCGTCTCGATTATGGGCCGCCGGTGGCGGTCATCGACATCGGCTCGAACTCTGTGCGTCTGGTGGTCTATGAAGGGTTGACCCGCAGCCCGACTCCTATTTTCAACGAGAAGGTGCTCGCCGGGCTTGGGCGCGAGGTGCAGACGACTGGTCTCCTCGCCCCCGATGCCGTTGAGAAGGCGCTGGCGGCGCTGCGGCGCTTTCGCGCCCTGTGCGACCGTATGGACGTGGCTCAACTCTGGGCGATCGCGACCGCTGCATGCCGTGATGCCAAGAACGGCAAGGCTTTTGTGGGCGAAGCCGAGAGCATTTGCGGCACCAAGATCGATATCCTCTCCGGCAAGCGCGAGGCAGAACTTGCCGCGCTCGGGGTCGTGTCGGGCTTTCACAGGCCCGACGGCATCGTCGCCGACCTCGGCGGGGGCTCGCTTGAGCTGACCGAAGTCCATGGTCACCGCGTTAAGACCGGCTTGACGCTTCCGCTGGGCGGGCTCGCGCTGCAGGACATCTCGTCGAAGTCGGTCAAGAAGGCAGAAAAGATCGTTCGGTCTGCGCTGCAGGATGCCCGCCCGCTCGAAGCCGGCAAGGGTCGCACTCTGTACGCCATCGGCGGCACTTGGCGCGCGCTGGCGCGGCTGCATATGTGGCAGACCGGCTATCCCCTCCATGTCATGCATGGCTATGTGATGCCGGCCAAGGAGGCATTCGATTTCTCCAGCCTCGTCCACCGGGTCGATCCCGAGATGCTGTCCCAGATCGAGGTGGTGACCGACGCGCGCCGGCCTCTTTTGGCCTATGCAGCTTTGGTGCTCGAAAATCTGGTGCGGATCGCCAAGCCGAAGGAGGTCGTCATTTCGGCGTTGGGGGTACGCGAGGGCCTGCTCTATTCGATGCTCGACGCCAAAGAGCGCGAGAAGGACCCGCTGATCGCCGCCGCGAGCGAGCTCAATGTGTTGCGCTCGCGTTCGCCCGCCCATGGCGAAGAGCTGACACAATGGACGGACCGCTTCATGGCGTCGTCCGGACTCGATGAGACCACGGACGAACGCCGTTTACGCCACGCTGCCTGCCTCCTCGCCGACATCGGCTGGCGAGCTCATCCCGACTACCGCGGCGAACAATCGCTCAATATCATCGCCAATGCCGCCTTCGTCGCCGTCGATCACCCCGGCCGTACCTTTATTTCGTTGGCCGTTTTTTTCCGTCATATGGGACTGGTGGACGAGGAACTGTCTCCTCGGCTGCGCGAGCTTGCCACCACCCGTCTGCTCGATCGCGCCCGCGTGCTTGGCGCGGCGCTGCGCGTCGCCTATCTCGTCTCGGCGTCGACGACCGGCGTGCTGCCGAAGACGCCAATGGTGGTTGAGCGCGGTCGACTGGTGTTGCGTTTCGAGAACGGCTTCAAGGCGCTCGCGGGCGAGCGCGTGTTCGTACGGCTGCGCCAGCTCGCGCGGCTCGTCGGTCGCGAGCCTGTCATGGAAACCGCGTGATCCGGCGCCTCATGCGCCGGACTGGCATCTTCTTGGTGGCTGTGCTGCGCTGACCTCCGCCCGAGTCCGGGACAATGGCTGCCGGCGCATCCAGGCTGTCACGGTGCCGGCGTGTCCTGACGAAGATTGCAGGGAGGATGACCATGCCCCTTTGGCAGAGATTGCTGATCACACTTGCAGCGATGCTGCTCGCGAGCTACCTGGTCGGCCTCCTGTGGCATTGGATTTTCACCGCTGAGATGCCGAGCTATCTCAGCGGAGCCGTGGGCGGGATCACCGCGGTGCCGATTTGGGAGTTCTTGCGAAGGATCCGTCCCAAGCACTAGGGCGGACCATATTCGCATCGGGCGTTTCCCGCGGTCAACGAAGTCCGACTGATCGACGCTTTGCGCGATCGGGGCGCCATGCTCGAGGCCGCCTTGACTGCCATTCGGGTCGGCGCGAGACTTTAAAAAATAATCACAAATATGCGCCGATGCGCTTGATGCGTCGACGCGGTCGGAGGAGGTCCCGCATGCCCAAGCGCGCTGACAATCCGCCTGCCATCGGCCGTCGCAACTTTCTCAAGAGCGCGTCGCTCGTCGGAGCGGCGGCGCTGACACCCGGCGCGGCAGCGCAAGCGTTGCCGACCGCGGCCAAGGCCAACCTGAAAGCGGCCGCGCCCGGACCCAAGCAGATGGCCGCGGAAACGCAACCGCCCTCGAAGGATCCGGTGAATCAAACCACGAGCGGCGGCGATTTCATGGTGGACGTCTTCAAGACGCTCGACATTGATTATTTGTCGATGAATTGCGCGTCGAGTTTCCGCGGCCTGCACGAAGCCGTGATCAACCACGCGGGTAACACCAAGCCGGAAATCCTCAATTGTCCGCACGAGGACATCGCCGTTCACCTGGCCCAAGGCTACGCCAAGATCGCGGGAAAGCCGATGGCAATGATCTGCCACGGTGTGGTCGGGCTGCAGCATGCGACCATGGCCATGTACAACGCATGGTGCGACCGCGTACCGGTCATCGTGCTGGGCGGAAATATCGTGGAGGCCAACAAGCGGGCACCTGGAGCCGAATGGGTGCACTCCGCGATCGATCCCGCAGCGATCGTGCGCGATTACGTCAAATGGGACGATCAGCCCACCTCGCTGCAGCATTTCGCCGAGTCGGCGGTACGTGCCTGCAAGATCGCGGTGACCCCGCCAATGGGCCCGGTCATGCTTTCGCTCGATGCCGAGCTGCAGGAAAATCCGATTTCCGAGCCGGAGAGCCTGCGCATCCCCAAATATGCCAGAGTGGTGCCGCCGCAGGGCGATAGTGGGGCGCTAGCGGAAACCGCAAAGCTCCTGGTCGCTGCTGAAAACCCGGTGATCATCTGCGATCGGTATGCGCGCACGCCCGCTGGCATGGGGCGGCTCATCGAGCTTGCCGAGACGCTGCAATGCGCCGTTGTCGACAATGCCGGGCGCATGAACTTCCCGTCGCGGCATCCGCTCAATCATAGCTTCCGCCGCGGCACCGTCATTCCCCAGGCGGACGTCATCCTGGCTCTGGAAGTGAACGACATCTGGGGCACGCTGAACGCGTTCAGCGACCGCATTGTGCGGACATCGCGGCCGGTCACCAAGAAAGGTGCGAAGATCATCACGCTGGGCAGCCGCGATCTCTATATGAAATCCAACTACCAGGACTTCGGTCGTTACCAGGAAGTCGACCTCGCCATCGCCGGAGACGGCGAGGCATCGCTGCCCGCCCTGACCGAGCAGATAAACCGCCTGATCGATGAGGGGCGCAAGGCCGCCTATGAGGCGCGTGGCAAGAAGTATGCGGCGGCGCGGCTGGCGATGATCGAGCAGGCGAAATCGGACGCGACCCTCGGGTGGGATGCAAGCCCGATCACCACCGCGCGCATGTGTGCCGAGGTCTACGCGCAGATCAAGGACGAGGATTGGTCCCTGGTGGGAAACGCGATCCGGAATCTGTGGCCGCATCGGCTGTGGGATATCAAGAAGCCTTATCAGTGGAACGGCGGCTCCGGCGGCGCCGGTGTCGGGTACAACTTGCCGGCTTCGCTGGGGGCTGCGCTCGCCAACAAGCCGCACGGGCGATTGACGGTGGCCTTCGGCGGCGATGGCGATTTCCTGTTCAACCCGGGCACGCTATGGACCGCGGCGCATCATCGCATTCCGATGCTCTACATCGTGCACAACAACCGCGCCTATCACCAGGAATACATGTACCTGCAGGCGATGGCCGCTCGTCATGGGCGCGGTATCGAGAAGGCAGACATCGGCACGACGATCAAAGATCCGAATGTCGACTATGCGACCGTCGCACGCGGCATGGGCGCGCATGGCGAAGGGCCGGTTGTCGATCCGAACGATCTTGCGCCGGCGCTCAGGCGCGCCATCGCCGCGGTGAAGGCGGGTCAGCCGGCGGTGGTCGATGTCGTCACCGATCCACGTTGAGGAGCTTGCCATGACACGGCTTTCACCGTTGGTGGTGATGCTTGCCACCGCTCTGAGCGCAAGCGGAACTGGGCTTGCGGCGCGGGCGCAGGATTTACCGCTTGGCGACATCGCCAACGGGAAAAGGGTCTATCTCGCCACCGGCTGCTTCACCTGTCACGGACGCGCGGGGCAGGGGGGCGCGTACAATGGCCCGGCGCCGACGCTCGCCAAGACCGTTGTGCCTTTTGAAGGGTTCAAAATGCAGATACGCAATCCCTCCAATGATATGCCGGCTTACTCCGAGCCGGTTATGTCCGATCGCGAGATCGCCGATATTTACGCATTCATGCAATCGCTTCCCGGCCGCGGAAACCCGAAAGACATCGCAATCCTCAACGACTGACGACTGCTCTCGGTGCAGGCTGGGTCGTCTATCGCGCCTGCGCCGGCATCGGAGAGGGAGCCAGCCGCGCCTGCATCGCTGCCTCTTCATCGAGCTTGCGTTTGATGATGCGCCGGGCGCCGAGGCCGGCGCGGTCGAAGGCAAGGCTCACCAGAGGCGCGCCGGAGGTGTCGCTGTCGATCAAAATCTGCTGCAGTTCAACGATACGTGCATCCTCGGCAAACGCGAGATCGGTCATGTCCTTGGAGATTTTCGACACATTGGCGTCGTCGAGTCCCCAGGAGCGGACCGTCGACCAGAAATAATGGGTGGTCCGCTCTGTTTCAGGCGTGAAGCTGTTGAGCACGATATGCGTCGGCGTGCCGAATGGCACCTCGCTGCCGGCTTCGCGGGCACCGAGCGTTATCCGGGCATAGATCGGCGGGCGGAATTCGAGGAATTGCCACCGATCGATTTTGCCGTGAAGATTTCTAGCAGCCTTGTAGATCGGTGCGGTATCGACATTGCGCATCAGCCGTTGCGCGCGCACGACGTCGCCGTCGATTTCGACATCGAGCGGCGTCTCCGCCACCCCGCCGCCGGCGAGCATCGTCTTATGGACAAAAACCACGTGCGTAAGGTCGAGAATGTTGTCGATCAGAAGCTGGTAATTGCATTTGACGTAAAGCATCCCATGAACGCCGGTCCAGCCGGGCTTCACGTTCTCGCCGAAGTCAGGGATCAGCGCCGGATCGGCAAGCGCACTTTCCCCGAGCCAGACGAAGATGAGTCCGTGGATCTCGCGTGCCGGGAAACTTCTGGCCCGAAAGTTGGGGCCGATCTGGGCATTGCCCGGAACGCGGGTGCAAGCTCCGTCGGGCGCGAAGCGAATGCCGTGATAGCCGCACTGAATGTCGTTCCCGACCACTTCGCCGGATGAAAGCGGCGCCTTGCGATGCGGGCAGCGATCGGTCAGCACCGCTACGTCTCCGCTCCCGCTGCGGAAGATCACCAGCGGCTCGTTGCAGATCGTGCGCGCAAGCGGCCGCTCGCCGAGTTCGGCCGAGGTCGCGGCCGTGTACCACTGATTGCGGAGGAATTTCATAGCGTTTTCCTAAGTCCTTGATGCGGACACGATTTCGGATTTCAGGCCATCTAGTCCAAGCAAAACCGGCACTTCTTATTGACGGCCATTGACGTCCCGTGACACAGTGTGTCGCCGCACACACATCTGAGTGCGGACATTTTGCGGACACGGGAGGTCAACTGATCATGGCTCAACGGCTCACCGACAAGATCGTACGCGCCTTGCCGGCGCCTGACCACGGCAACCGCGTTTATTACGACAACGACGTGTCCGGCTTCGGGGCAAGGGTCACGGCGGCCGGCGCAGTCGCTTTCGTTCTCAATTACAGGCGTAAGTCTGACGGCCGTGAGCGGCGCACCACGATCGGCCAGTTTCCCGCCTGGAACGTGGCGGCGGCGCGGGAACGTGCCGCCCAACTTAGACGCGCCGTAGACAGCGGCGGCGACCCTGTCGGCGAGCTCGCGGCAGAACGGGGCGCACCGACAGTCGCCGATCTGTGCGTGAGGTTTGCGGAGGGGCACCTGCCGAAGCTGCGGCACTCCACGGCTCAGATGTACCGCGCAATCATCAAATCCGAGATCGTGCCTGCGCTTGGCGACTTAAAGGTCACCGCAGTCGAGTACGAGCACATCGACCGGCTGCACGCGAAAATATCGAGGCGCGCTCCCTATATGGCAAACCGCGCGCTCGCGCTCATGAGCAAGATGTTTGCGCTCGCGATTCTTTGGAGGATGCGCGCCGATAGTCCCGTTCGCGGCGTGCAGCGCAATCAGGAAACGAAGCGTAAGCGGTACCTGTCGGGTGATGAGCTTCAACGGCTCACGAATGCGTTGGCTGAGTACCCCAACAAAGAAGTCGCCGATGCACTCCGATTGCTGCTCTTGACCGGCGCTCGCAAAGGAGAGGTGCTCTCCGCAACGTGGAGTCAGTTCGATTTCGGCGAGGGCACTTGGACGAAACCGAGTGCAAACACCAAGCAGAAAACCGAGCATCAGGTTCCATTAAGCACTCCGGCGCGGCAACTGCTTGCCCAGATCCGTAAACGCAACCGGGCCACGTCGTTCGTATTCCCCGGGCCCGGCCCAACTGGGCATCGCACGCACTTGAAACGGGATTGGGCGCGGGTCTGCAAGGCGGCGGACATCGTCGGCCTGCGCGTCCACGATTTGAGACACAGCTATGCCAGCCAGTTGGCAAGCGCCGGCGTGGGCCTGCACGTAATTGGCAGTTTGTTGGGGCATACCCAGGCTCAGACTACGCACAGATACGCGCACCTGCTCGATAGCGCGTTGCGCTCGGCGACCGAGCGCGTCGGGGCGATCATCTCGGGAAAGCCGGAGATCCGCAAGGGCCGGCGTCGATGAAGATCACGCCGCGATCGGTCTTCGCTCCGCTCCTCGCGCTCGAAGACCCCGAGTGGATGCGCGCCCGCCTGCTTGATCTGGAAGTGAACTTAACTTCGGCCGAGCGAGAGCATCTTGCGTGTGAGTGGGGGCCGGTGGGGCGGAAGCGCGGGAGACCAGCCCTGCCGGCAATGGTCAAGCGGAGCAGGGACTATGCCGTCGCGCTCAGCTTCATATGGTTTCGACACGGCAAGCCTGGCTTGAATCGGAAGAGTGCGATTGCCGCCGCCGCCAAGGAAAACAAATGCACCGAAGACGTGGTCAAAAACGGTTTGCAGAGCGTCAAAAAGCGGTGCGGAACGCAGGTGTGGAACTTGGCGATCAAGATGGCACGGAAGGATGAGAGGCGGAGCAAGCTGAACCGTTTTGATCCCATGGTCGCGGCTGACCACTTTAAGGGTGAGCGCGCGCCACCTCACTTCAATGCTTTCATAGCGCAGCTCATTAGATCGCGATCTAAACGGCGTAATTAATCGCGATTTAATAATTTGAATACTGGTAGACCTTCGCCGCTTTGTGCGTAGGTTGTCTTGCACTGTCCCTCGTTTCAACGCGGACTGTGCAAAATGTCCACCACCGATCTGCTCGACGACTATCTCGACTTAACGCCATTCGCCGCTGAGGTCGATCGCAACCCTCGCACTGTGCGCCGCTGGATGTTGCAGCCGGATGGCCTGCCGTTCACGCGCATCGGCAATCGCATCCTGATTCATTTGCCAACGGCCAAGGCCTGGATCTACGGCCGCATGCGTCGTCCGAATCCGCCGCGCCCCACGCGCCGGCGCCGCCAGCACTCGTCTGAAAATCAAAGCACAGCCTCTTAGCAGACGTCGGCCACGGCATCCGTCGGCCGACCGTGGCTCAGAGCATGGCGGCGCCCGTGCGTGAACACGGGAGCCGTCAGAGGCCGAAGTGGAGCACAGGAGATAAAGCCATGCTCGACCAGCTCAATACCATCGCGCCTGCTTTTCACTCCACACCCAAGCACGAGACACCAACACCGACCGTCACGGGTCGCAACCTTGCGCATAGCAAGCGGAACGCGACCGAGCGTGCGCTCCTGGCCGCCGATCTCGTCGCCGGCGAGCGCTGACGTGGCAAAAGTTCTCGGCGTCGATCCCGGAATCTATGGTGGCCTCGCAATCGTCGACATTGATTCCGCCGGCGCCGGGCGGCTGATCGAGGCTATCGACATCCCCGTTCACGGCGTGGCCGCCAAGGAGCGCGTTGACGTTGCCGCCGTCTGCGCCTTCGTCGTTCGCCATGAACCGTCGCACGCTTACGTCGAGCGCGCGCAAGCGATGCCCAAACAAGGTTCGTCGTCTGGATTCAAGTACGGGCGCGCTGTCGGTGCCATCGAGGCGGCGATCGTGTGCTGCGATATCCCGCTCACGATCGTGGAGCCGTCGCTGTGGAAGAAGGCTCACCGATTGCCCGGGGGGCGACAAGGAAGCGGCGCGACAGCGCGCACTTCAACTGTTCGCCGCCGCTCACGCCATGCTCGCGCGGAAAAAAGATCACGGCCGCGCGGAAGCGGCATTGATCGCTCTCACGCCAATTAGGATCTGAACCGATGCGCATCGACCAATTCGTATGCCCGAGCGGCAGGCTGCAGTGTGAGTGCGGCGCGGTCGTTCGCAGCTGGGATCTTTTCCAAGAGCGCGATCGCGCAACGGTCATCTGCGCCGGATGCCACCGCGATCTGATCAACATCACTTTCAAGCCCGATCACGAGGCGCCGCATGAAAACGCGACGCAGTGATGCCAACCAGAAACGCGCCGACGACCAGCGCCTACTGCGCGGCTGGCGCCGCTGGCACCTCAAGCAGCGCGAGGAGGCGCTCGTGGGTCCACACGGCACTGTGGTGGCGGAGGTTTTCGACTTCCTCGCGAAGATGACACCCGATTCGGCGCCGGCTCTGATCTCTTTGCTGCGCAGGCGGGACTGGCGGTGCGTCGACGGCGACGCGCGAAGTCAATTCGGCGATTACCGCGCTGCGCGAGAACGTCGGCTTGCATCCGATCGACGACGCGCTTCCGAGCGAGCGCCCGACAGGATTCCTCGTCATCCGAGAAATTCTCGAATGGCAGGAATAATGCCGGCAATGTTGCCGGTCAACATGATGAGACAGATAGGAGAATGTTATGGGTAATGAAGTTGCTAAGCCACAGTTTGTCGACGGTTTCGAGCAGTTCACCGACGAAGTGGAGGGCAACGATTCCACGAGCAATCGGCTGATCGTGGGGCCGATCATCAAGTTCACCAATGACAGTACGTGGGTCACCAACGGCGGCGATGAAGAATTGCCAAACGACCTGGAGCTCGTCGTCGTCAACGTCGCTCGGGTCGTGCAAAAGTGGGTCGACCAGCGGCCGGTCAAGGAGGCGACGCGCATTCTGCAGCCGGGCGAGAAATGGCCCGACATCAAGAAGCTCAACGCCGACGCACCGCGGTCCGAGTGGCGCGAGGGGCCTGACGGCAAGCCTCAAGGCCCGTGGCAGGCGCAGTATCTCGTCTACTTGCTGAACATGGCCTCTGTCGACAGATACACCTTCGCGACCGGCACCACGGGCGGCGGCATCGCGGTGCGCGATCTTGTCGATCGCACGTGTTTGATACGGCAGTTCCGCGGCCAAAACGTCTACGCCGTGGTGACTCTCGCTGACGTCTTCATGCCAACCAGGTTTGGGGGGCGGCAGCGCCCGCACTTTCGGATCCAGCGCTTTGTTGCACTCGGTGGCGACGGCGACATCCTGCCGGCGGCCTCACCGCCCGCGCTCAACGCACCAACAATGGAGTCAAGCACGGACAAGCAAGTCGGCGCACAAACCGTCGAGCCGCCGACCAACAAAGAAGCGATGAAGGACGAAGTCCTGTTCTGATCTCGCGATTGCGGAGCGGCGTTCGGGGCCGCTCCCGCCCTCTTTTCAGTTCACTCATGTTCGCCTGGTGTCATGCCGATCCTGTTCCGCGATTACGAGACGAAGAGCACGCTCGATCTGCGGGACGTCGGCGCCTGGAAATATGCGACCGCCGATTCGACCGACGTGTGGTGTTGCGCGTTCGCGGTCGACGACGGATTGGTGCAGCTGTGGGTTCCTGGGGATCCTGTCCCCTCGGAGTTCGTCACGGCCGCAGCGAATCCGGAATGGCTCGTCAGCGCGTTCAATGACGCATTCGAGCGCGTGATCGAGCAGCACATCATGGCGCCGCGCTACAGCTGGCCCTTGATCCCGCTCGAGCAGCATCGCTGTTCACAAGCGGCCGCTCTGGCACTCGCGCTACCGGCGGCCTTGGAGAAGGTTACGCGCGCGCTCGAGCTTGGGGAACAGAAGGACAAGATCGGCCGCGGGATCATGATGCAGATGGCACGGCCCCGAAAGCCGCGTCACACTGAGGATCCCACGGGCATCTACTGGTTTGACGATCCCGAGCGGCTCGCGAAGCTGTATGCCTATTGCAAGCAGGACGTCGAGGCCGAACGCGCCCTCCACCACCGCATCGGACTCCTGAGCCCGGAGCTGCAGACCGAGTGGGTGTTGGACGCCAAGATCAATGCGCGCGGAATGCCCATCGACGGCCCGCTGTTAGACGCCGCCCTCCGGATCTCGAGGACGGCGCAGATCGAGATCAACGCCGAGCTCAAGGAGATCACCGCCGGCGAGCTCGAAACGATCAATCAGCCCAAGCTCCGCGCATGGTTGGGCGAGCACGGCTGCGAGGTTACAGATGTCCAGAAGGCCACGCTCCGGAAGGCGCTCACGCGATCAAAAGTGCCGCCCGTGTGCCGGCGAGTGATGGAACTCCGGCTCGACGGGGCCCACGCCGCGGCCGCGAAGCTCGTCACGATGCGGAACTGGCGGTGCTCCGATGGACGGGCCCGCGGCACGCTTCGATTCCATGGCGCTTCCCCTGGCCGCTGGACCAGCCTGGGGATCCAAGTTCAGAACATGAAGCGCCCGGTGGAGGAAAATCTCGGCGCCGTAATCGACGCGGTCGCCGCGGGCGACTTCCAGGCGCTGCGGCGCCTGTACCCGCAGCCAATGTCCGTGATCGGCGATATCACGCGTGCCATGATCTGCGCGGCCCCTGGGCATCGGTTCATCGCCGCCGACTTCAGCGGCGTCGAGAGCCGCATCACCGCCTGGGTATCGGGCCAGCAGTCGAAGCTCGATCAATGGGCTCAGTTCGATCGCACGCAGGCCCTCGACGACGAACCGTATACAGTCCTGGGCCGCAAGCTCGGTGTACCCCAGGATCAGGCCCGCGCGATCGGCAAGGTCGCGGATCTCGCGTTCGGCTATATGGGAGCGGAGGGGGCCTGGCGGAAGCTCGCGCCCGCGGGCGACACCTCGACGAAGGACGAGATCAAACGTCGTCAGCAAACATGGCGGGCCGCCCACCCGGAGACTGTGCGCTTTTGGGGCGCCATCTGCCGCGCGGCGATCAAAGCGATCCGGAAGCCCGGCACGACCGTCCCATGTAAGCGCATCGCGTTCGAGTGCCGCGGCTCCTTCTTGTTCATGCAGCTGCCGAGCGGACGCAGGATTGCCTACCCGTTCCCCAAGCTGAAGACCAACGAGCGCGGCGATTGCGTCGTGGTGTTCATGGATAATGATAAAGGCCGGTTTGTTGAATGCCGGCACGGCGCCGGCGCATATGGCGGCACCTGGATCGAGAACGCAGTGCAGGCGATCGCACGCGATCTCTTCGCTGCCGCCATGCCGCGCCTTGAGGCTGCTGGATACCCAATCGTGCTGCATGTGCACGATGAGATCGTCGCGGAAGTGCCTGATGGTGTCGGCAGCGCCGAAGAATTCCTGCAGATCCTCACCGCGTCGCCTGCCTGGGCTGACGGGCTGCCGGTCGCGGCCAAAGTCCGCGAGGGGCCCCGGTTCTGCAAGATCGAGACACCGAAAGCCGCATCCGCTGAGTCCGCGGCGCCGCAGAACGATGAGCCGGTCGACGAGGCAGATCCCATCGACGACAGCGAGGAGGACGATGCTGTGGACGCCCCGCCGTGGGAAGACGAGCGACCGGAGTGGCGACAAGACGAGTCCCGCAGCGGCAACGCCGACGAGGACTATTCGTCGGGCGAGCGGCCGTGGGGCAAGACGATCGTCCACTATATCTACCGGGACGCGTCCGGGGCCCCGTACTTGCGCGTACGGCGCACGACGGCCAAGCAGTTCCCGCAATTCCACCGGGAGAACGACCGCTGGGTGAAGAATCCGCCGGCCGGCCCGAAAATCCCTTATCGCCTGCCTGAATTGTTGGCCGCTCCGCCGGATGTGCCGGTGTTCATCTGCGAGGGGGAGAAGGACGCCGATAACGTCGCCGCGCTTGGTCTTGTCGCCACGACGAACCCGGAAGGCGCCGGCAAATGGTGCACCGATCTCAACGCCTGGTTCGTCGGCAAGCGGCTCGCCTACCTGCTCGAGGACAACGACATCGCCGGCCGCAAGCACGTCGCCAAAGTTGCTGAGCATCTGTCGGGCATCATACCGACGTTGCGGGTGATCGCGTTTCCCGAGCTCAAGGAGCACGGGGATGTGTCGGATTGGCTCGAGATGGGCGGCACGCGGGTGGAGTTACTGGCGCGCGCCACCACCGAGGCCAAGCCGGCCGCGCCCGCGAACAGCTACACGTTGGTTCGCGCGTCCGACGTCGTGTCTCGCAGCATGGATTGGCTGTGGACTGGTCACATCCTGCGCGGATCCCTCGAGCTGCTCACCGGGCTCCCGGATCTAGGCAAGTCGCAGGTGCATTGCTCGCTGGTCGCCGCCGCCACCACCGGCGGGATATGGCCGGACAAGACCAACGGGATCCCGGCCGGCAGTGTGATCATGCTCACCGCCGAGGACGCGCTCGATCAAATTCTGGTTCCGCGGCTACGCGCCGCCGGCGCCGATCTCGAGCGCGTGCACTTTCTAAAGCGAATCCGGAAGGACAACAAAGACCGGATGTTTCTACTGGGCGAGGATCTCGAGCTCCTGGCGAAGGCAATCGCCGAGACTGGGGATGTGCGCCTGGTCACCCTCGATCCGATCACGGCCTACATGGGCGGCAAGCTCGACAGCCATAAAGTCACCGACGTGCGCAACCAGCTTGGCCCCTTGGCGGAGCTCGCCGAACGGCTCGACGTGGCGTTCTCGGCGATCACCCATCCGGCGAAGAACGCAGGACCGCGATCGATCGATCATTTCATCGGCTCGCAGGCGTTCATCGCCGCCGCCCGGATTGGGCATATTTGCGTCGAGGAGATCGAGCAGAACGAGAGCGGGCAGAAGCAAGCGACTGGGCGCCGGCTGTTCGCCAACCCGAAGAATA
>Ga0070670_100003274_pt1 | contig 13395 bp, 8 predicted proteins | sample KBSS63metaG_FD_64665 | JGI IMG/M metagenome (GOLD analysis project Ga0070670, IMG submission 64665) | Switchgrass rhizosphere microbial communities from Kellogg Biological Station, Michigan, USA - KBS S6-3 metaG | ecosystem: Host-associated > Plants > Roots > Rhizosphere > Soil ... | reverse complement strand
CGCTGACGTTTACGATCGCCGTGCTGGCGCTGCTGCTCGCCGGCCTGGTCGCCGGCTGGTTCCCGGCCCGGCGCGCCGCGCGGATCGATCCGGTGAGCGCGCTGCGCGAGATCTGATTCTTCGCTGGTCCACGCACGTCACGCACAGGCCGCGAAGCTCGCAAAGAACATCAAGGATTTGTGCGATCTTTGCGTGCTTGGCGTGAGTACTTCGGGACAGGTCCGTGCTACTGGTTCAGGGCGCGCTGAATGGCTGGGGCGATGACGTCCGCCATCCGCTTGTAGCCGGCGGCGTCAGGGTGCAAGCCGTCGGGAGAGCTGATCAACGTGTCGGGCTGTCCCGGTGCGGCGACGGCCGCGCGCGTATCGACGAACAGAATCCGCGGATCGGCCTGCGCCTGTCCTCGGATCCAGTCGTTGATCTCGTGCATGCGCGCGTTCTGGTCGGGTGTAGCGGTGTTGTAAGGAATGATGCTGCCGGCGATGACCTTGATCCCGGCGTCCTGCGCGCGCCGGTACATGGCCGCGAGCTGCTCTTTCACGTGCTGCGCCGGCCGCCCCTGGTAGACGTCGTTCACCCCGGCAATGATCACGACGACCGCCGGCTTCGGCGCGAGGACGTCCTCGTCAAACCGCGCGGCGATCACGTCGCTGCGCTGCGCGTTCACTCCCTGGTTGATGACCTCCCAGTCGGGATGCGCTTTCATCAGCCAGTAAGCGTATTGGCTTGTTTCGTCGCCGCTCCCTCTCGGCGGGGCTTCGCGCGGTGACTTGAACGCGGGCGTTCCAGCTGTCGTGGAGTCGCCCATGGCCACGATACGGACGCGCGGCGCGCTCTGGAACGTCATCGCGAAAGCGAGTAGAACCCAAATCACCCGATCACCAGCTGGTCTTCGTCCGTCAGCAGCCTGAGAATGAGCTCGTACTCGCGGCGCTCGCCGGCGGCGAGGCCGTCGCGCGCGCGATCCGCCGCGTTGCGGCCGTCGGCGTCGCGCGCCGTCGGATCGGCGCCCGCGGCGAGGAGCAGCCGGACGATTTCGGCGCGGCCGACTTCCGCGGCGCGCATCACCAGTGTGACCGCGCGCTCGTCCGTGGCGCGGGCGTTCGCTCCTGCCGCAAGCCGGCCTCTGACGCCGTCGACATCACCGGCAAGAATCGCCTGCAGCAGATCGTCCTGCCCCTTCACGTATTTCCTCGTGCCTGCGACTTCGTCGATCCGCTCCTCCAGTTCCTTGAGCTTCGGCGGTCCGGCGACATAGTCCTTGATCTTCTTGGTGCGATTTCCCAGCGTCAGCGACGTGTAGACGGTGGGGTGGTCGGTCACCATCGCGCGGTACTCGTCGTTCAGCTCGAAATAACCGGCGTCCTGCATCTCCTTCGCGAGGGCGCGGACCGCCGCCGGATCGATCTTCCACGACTGCGCGCCACTGATCTTGGTGTACTCGCGTCCTTCGTAGACAACCGATCCGTCCTCGTGCAGCGTCACCGTGTAGGCCGGGCACAGGCCGAAGCAGATCGTCCGCTGCAGCGTGATCGTGATGGGCCCTGCCGCCTGTGTGCCGGCAGCCGCGGTTGCCGTTCCGGCGCTGAAGATGGCGGTCGATGGCCCGCGCTCAGCCTGCAGCCGCTTCGAGACCTTCTCGGCCTCGCGCAGCACGCGCAGGATGTTGAGGCCGAGAATCTTCTTGATATCGCCCTCCGAGTAACCGCGCTTGAGCAGTTCCGCGGTCAGCAGCGGATACTTCGACACGTCATCGAGCTCCTGCACGACCTGCGTGATGCCGTCGAAGTCGCTGCCGATGCCGATGTGATCGATGCCCGCGACTTTGCGGATGTGATCGACATGATCGGCGACGTCTGTGATGCTCGCGCGCGGCGCCGGATTGGCCGCCGTCCACTTGTCCACGCCGGCCTTGACAGCCGCGGCGCCATTCGGGGTGAGCGCCTTCAATCGATCCTGCTCCGCTGTCTGCTGCTTGTTCCAGGCGTTGACCTTTGCGTTCACGAAGCCTGGCACGAACGTGACCATGATTACGCCGCCGTTCTTCGGCAGCATCTGCAGGATGTTGTCGGGGACGTTGCGCGGGTGATCGTTCAGCGCTCGTGCGACGGAGTGCGAAAAAATGACCGGCGACTGCGAGATCCGGATCGCATCCTCCATCGTGTCGGGCGAGACGTGGCTGAGATCCACCAGCATGCCGAGCCAGTTCATCTCGCGGACGACGTCCTCGCCGAACGACGACAGGCCATTGTTTTTCGGGGTATCGGTGGCGGAGTCCGCCCAGGGCGTGTTCGACGTGTGCGTCAGCGTCATGTAGCGCGCGCCGAGGCGGTGGAACATGCGCAAGTCGGCCAGCGAGTTGTCGATCGAGTGGCCGCCTTCCATGCCGATGAGCGACGCGATCTTGCCCGCTTTGTGAATCCGCTCTACGTCATCGGCTGTGAGCGCCAGCTCGAACGTCTCCGGATATTTCCGGATCATCCGATGCACGATGTCGATCTGCTCGAGGGTCGCGGTCACGGCCGCCTGGCCCTGAAGCTCCACCGGCGTGTAGACCGACCAGAACTGTCCGCCGACGCCGCCGGCCTTGAGGCGGGCGATGTCGGTCATGATCGAGGGCTGGGGCTTGCGGATGTCCAGCTTGTCCAGATCCCGTGCCGGATCGTGCTCGCGCAGCGCCCAGGGATAGTCGTTGTGGCCGTCGATCAGGAGAGACTGCTTGTGCAATGCGCGGGCACGGTCGAGCAGGTTCTGCTGGGGCTGAGCGGACGAGATGGACATCGAAAGCACCACCAGGGAGGCAACAGCAAGCACGCGGCTCATGCCACCACTATAGCCAGTCGAACCCCGACTTGACTGGTCGGACTTCGGGAAACTACACTTTTCAAACCCGCATGGTTCAGGCGTTCGTCATCACGCTCCGCGAAGGGCTCGAAGCCTTCCTGATTGTCGCCATCAGCCTCGCGTACCTGCGCAAGACGGGACGCAAGGAATTGGTCCCGGCGATTCACTGGGGCATCGGCGCGTCCATCCTCCTGAGCATTGGAGCCGGGCTGCTCCTCTCCAAGGCGCGGAACCAGGCGTTGTGGGAAGGGATCCTCGGCATCGCCGCGGCCTTCCTCGTGGCCTCACTGACGGTCCACATGTGGCGGGCCGGCCGGCACATGAAGAAGGAGATAGAGGGCAAGCTGGCTGCGTCCTCCCTCAAAGTCGGTCCCGCGGCCTTCTGGGGCGTCTTCGCGTTCACCTTGCTGATGATCACGCGCGAAGGCATGGAAACGGCGATGTTGATGAACGCGCTGCTGTTCCAGGTGCAGGCGATGAACATCATCGGCGGCGCCGTGGCGGGAACACTCGCGTCCGCGTTCATCGCGTATCTCTGGTCGCGCTACGGACATCGCGTGAACCTCGCGCGTTTCTTCCAGGTCACCGCCGTCTTCCTGCTCGTCTTCGTCGTTCAGCTGTTCATCTACGGATTCCACGAGCTGGCTGAGGCACACGTCCTGCCCAACAGCGAGGCGTTGCACTGGGCCACGGAGCCTTACGGACCCGATGGCGTCTACGGCCAGTACCTCACTTACCTGCTCGTGGCCCTGCCGCTCGGCTGGCTCGCGCTGTCGAGCCTGTTCGGCAAAAGCCCCCAGCGCTCGCACGCGGCGTAACGATGATGCGCCCCTCGACTGAGCGATGAAAGCAGCAACGACCGTCGAGCTCGTGTGGGAACGTGAGCTGGTTTTCGGCGGACGCTCCGGCGACGCGACGATGATCCTCGACAGCGCCGGCATTGTCGGTCCGTCTCCCGTGCAGGCGCTGGCCTTCGCTCTCGCCGGGTGCATGGCGATGGACGTCGTGCACATCCTGAAAAAGGGACGCTTCGATCTGCGCGGCCTGAAAGTCGCGCTCAAGGGGGACCGCGCGCAGGAGACGCCTCATCGTCTCACCGCCGTCTCGATCGAGTTCACCGTCACCGGCGCCGTTCCGAAAGATCAGATCCAGCGCGCCATTGACCTGTCGCACGAAAAGTACTGCTCGGTGTGGCACTCGATGCGGCAGGACATGCCCTTCGAGACGCGCTTCTCCGTGTCCGAATGACCAGCCCCGCCGGCCGGCGGACTTACCTCGACGTGTTGCGCGGCGTCACCGTCCTGATCATGATCGAGGCCCACGTCATCGACGCGTGGACGCGTGCCGCCGACAGGCACACGCGCGCGTTTGGGAACTCCCTTATCCTCGGCGGGTTCGCCGCGCCGCTCTTCCTGTTTCTCGCCGGCCTCGGCGTCGCCATGTCAGCCGGTTCCAAGGCGCGCCGTCTCGGCGACGATCGGGGGGCGGCAATCGCAGTGCGGCGGCGCGGCCTCCAGATCTTCGGCATCGCGTTCCTCTTCAGATTCCAGTCCTTCGTCCTGAACTTCGCGCCACCGTGGACGCTGCTCAAGGTGGACATCCTCAATATCATGGGGCCGACGATGGTGGCTGCGGTGATGATCTGGGCCTTGTTCCGCCGCAGTGCCGCGCGGATCGCCGCGTTCGTGATTGCCACACTGGCCCTGGTGCTCGTGACGCCGGCGATTCGCCATCTGGACGTGCTCGCGCGTCTGCCCGACGCCCTCGAAGGCTACCTCCGGCCGATTCCCGGGCTGACGAACTTCGGGTTCTTTCCCTGGGCCGCCTTCCTGACGGCGGGGGCTGCCGTAGGGGTGCTCCTCGACGCGGCGCGCACCGTGGAGGCCGACCGTCGCCTCAACCTGGCCCTGCTGACTGGTGGAACGATTCTGTCCCTGGCGTCTTACCAGGCCTCATTCCTGCCCCCGCTCGACCCCCGGTCGTCCTTCTGGACGACGTCCTTGAGCTTTTTCGGGCTCCGGCTTGGCTTTATTACCGCGGCGGTGGGAGTGGCCTGGCTATGGGAACAGCGGGCCAGCGCCGGCCGCTGGAGCCCGCTCCAGGTCCTGGGGCGTTCGTCCCTGTTCATTTACTTCATCCACGTGGAAATGGTCTATGGATGGATATCCAATCCTCTCCATGGCGCCTTTTCGCTCGCGGGAGCATGGGCCGCCCTGGGGGTCTTCAGCCTGCTGATGCTGGGCGCCGCCGTCTTCAAGGACAAGTGGAAACGGAAGTTCTTGGAGGGCAATCATTTGGGGTCCAAGCTGAGCCGGCAGGCTCAGCCCTTGATGTTCTAGCGCCGACGAAATATAAACATCCTCACTGGAGGCTCATTGATCAGCGTCGCCGCCATCCGGATGCAGCAGTTCGGGGTTCAGTTCTACCAGGCATCACTTTCCGCCAACGACATCGACAAGCTCGTCAGGTTTGAAGTTCTCGACTACGGCGAGCAGGCACAGCCGGTGCGCGGCGGGCGCAAGAAGAACAGCGCCCCTTCGAAGGTGAACTGGGATCTCCTCGAGCGCCGCATCGCGTCGAGCGAGAAAGCCTACCAGCGGGCGATCATCCGTCGAAAGATCGATGAGCTCGTGGCCTATTACGAACAGTGCCGGCAGGCGCGCGATCTGCCGTCGATCGCCGGCGCCGTGATCATTTCGTGCGACGAGGCGCTGAAGTTCGAGCCGGTGGAGAGCGGCTCGCCACTCGGCACGCTCCGCGTCCCCGAACGCGAAGGGATTCTGCGCGCCATCGACGGACAGCACCGGTTGCTGGCGCTGCACGCCGACATCGAGCACTTCGGGCAGGAGAATTTCACCGTGCCCGCCGTCATCTTCGATCGCCTCCCCGAAGATCACGTCGTCCAGATGTTCGTGACGATCAATGCCAAGCACACGCGCCTCAACGCCTCGCATCTCGTGTCGCTCTCGGGACGGCAGCTGTATCGCGACGACAATCTGGCCGCCGCGCACGACGTGGTGCGCGCGCTCAACGATCGCGAAGACTCTCCGCTCTATGACGAGATCAAGCTGCTCGGCGTGGGTACCGGTCGTGTCGCGCAGGCGCCCCTCGCGCAGGAATTGAAGAAGCTGTTCGCGTCGGACGCGTTCGGGCAGGGCAAGAAGGGGGAGAACTTCCGCGAGGACTCGAAGAAGTTCTTCGTCAATTACCTGAAGCAGGTCGCGCAGGTGTTCGGCGCGGCCTGGAACGGCCGTAAGTACAGCATCAAGAGCGCCGCAGCGCTGCGCGCCTTCATCCGCGTCGCCCCCGACGTGGTCCGTCGCCTGGACCAGGAGCACGCGGATCGGACCGATTTCCGCGCCATCGGCCGCGTGATCAGTCCATGGGGCCGCCGCATCGGCGATCTGCGTTTCGAAACAGAAGGCGCCTGGAAGCGCGGCGGCACGACGGTCGATTCACTGTCGAAGGAACTGCGGCTCGCGCTGCAGTATCCGGAAGGCGCGTCGGTTTAGAAGACGGCGAACGCAGCGGAGCGAGCGCAAAAAAAAGGGGCGCCGATATACTCGGCGCCCCAGACGATTTGCAGGCGACCCGGCTCCCCAGCAACTCACGGCTCCCTGCCGTAAATATACAGGCCGTCTGCACCATCCTATTGAGCAAGGGGCGTACCGCTGTTTTTCCTAGCATTTCGGCGGACCCGCTCCTCGAATCAGCGACAGATTCGGTCGCTCCGATTACAGTTTTGGTTTCTGCTGCTGGCGCTGGCCTCGCCGGCCTGGGGTCAGACCGGGGTCAAACCGGGGTCAGACCGGGGTCAAACCGGGGTCAGACCGGGGTCAGACCGGAGTCAGACCGGGGTCAGAGCGGGGTCAGACCGGGGTCAGACCGGGGTCAAACCCCGCGACGGGAATTTGACATCCCTCACGGGCCAGGTCCTCGACGCGCGAACGGGAGCGCCGCTCGATCGGGTACGGGTGCTCGTCGAGGACGCCGGCGTCTCGGGGCTGACCGCAGACGACGGGTCGTTCCACCTTGGCGGGCTGACGCCGGGCCTTCACAGGCTGAACGTCTCTGTCGTCGGCTACGCGCTATTCCGGACCGATGTGAACGTCACGTTCGGTATGGCGCCCACCATCATCCGACTGAGTGAGGGGACGACCGCGTACAGCGAGGCGGTGACGGTTACCGGCGATACCTTCCGCTCGCCGCCGGACCCCGTGCCATCCGCTTCGATTCTCGGCAATGCGGAGCTGCTCAACCTGCGCGGCGTGCTGGCGGACGATCCGCTGCGCGCCGTCCAGGTCCTGCCCGGCGTGGCGACGGGAGACGATCTCCGCAGCGAGTTCACCGTCCGCGGCAGTGACTTCCATCACATCACTTTCACCATGGACGGCTTTGCCTCGCCCTACCTCCTGCACACCGTGCGCGGCGTCGAGGATCGCGGGCCGACGGGCTCAGTGGCCATGCTCAACAGCGACGTGCTGGACGACGTCACCCTGCTGAACGGGGGGTATCCGCAACACTTTGGCGGCAGGACCGGTGCGGAAGTCGACTTCCGCACACGCGAAGGGTCGCGGCAGCGGAACATCTTCCGTGTCGCGGTCAGCGGCACGAGCGCCTCCGCGGTCGCGGAGGGTCCGATTGGCAGTTTGGGACGCGGTTCGTGGCTCGTGTCCGGCCGGCAGTCCTACATCGATCACCTCGTCCGCCATCTGACCGAGCACTCGGTCAGTTTCGGCTTCGCCGATGCTCAGGGACGGCTGGCCTACGATGTCACGCCGTCACAGCACCTCGACGTCACGCTGCTGGCCGGACATTCACAGTTTCTCAACGAGCCTGGCGAGCACGACATCGACGATGTCTACGACGCGACGAATGCCGCGGTCGTGGGCGTCGCATCGTGGCGGCTGACGCGGCCGGCGTGGATTGTCACGCAGCGGCTCCTCGCCGCGGAGAATCACTTCCGCAACGAAAACCAGCAAGACGTCGAGCTCGATAACGGCAAGGATCGCCAGCTGGCCTACCGCGCGGATGCGACCGTCCGCGCCGCGCGATCGTTTCAGATCGACGCGGGAGCCGAAGTCGAACGTCGCGACGACAGCCGAATCCGGCGCCGCCTCGCGGCCAATCGAGTGTCGCTGGCGCAGCTCGACGACTACTCGGCCAACGCCGTCGCCTCTGGCGCGTACGCATCGTTGAAATGGACGCCGGCGCCGCGCCTCACGATCGCGCCCGGCGCACGCGCCGATCACTGGACGCTCACCGGCCAGACGACCGGCTCGCCGTGGGTGCAGATGGAATGGCGCGCGGCGGACGGCTTCGTCGTTCGGGGAGCCGCCGGCCGATACCAGCAGTTCCCCGACTTCGATAAGGTGCTCGGCGCGTCCGCCGGTGTGGGCCTGGTGCCTGAACGCGCCGCGCAGTACGACATCGGAGCCGAGCGCCGCCTGTCGCGGACGATGCGCGCGAGCGTCACTTTATACGACCGCGAAGAGCAGGACATGCTCCGTCAGTTCGGCAACGAAACGCGCGTCGTCGACGGGCGCGTCGTTCGCCGGCTGGCCAGCTCGAAGTACGAGAACCGGCTGGAGGGTTTCGCCCGTGGCGTCGAGCTCTCGCTGCGGCGCATGCTCCCTGGCGCCGGCTTCTCGGGATGGTTTTCGTACGCCTACGGGCGTCACCGCTATCACGACGTCATTTCGCACGAGACCTACTGGGGAGACAACGATCAGCGGCACACCGTGAACGCCTACGCGATGTATCGCCACTCCGATCGCCTCAGTTTCATCGGCAAGCTGCGGTATGGCAGCAACTTTCCGATTCCCGGCTACTATTCGAAGCAACAGAACCCTTTCGGCGGCGGCGACATCTACCTGCTCAGCGATCAGCGCAATACCGAGCGGCTGCCGTTCTACGCGCGGCTCGACCTCCGCGCCAACCGGGCGTTCACGTGGTCGCAGCGGCGGATCACGCTCTTCGCGGAAGTGATCAACGTGCTCAATCGTGCCAACGTGCGTTTCGACCCGCCGCTCATCAGCATCGCAACACGTTCGGTGTCGCAGCCGTTTGACTCGATGCTGCCGATTATTCCGTCGGTGGGGGTGTTGATCGAGTTCTAGGGTTCCGGGGTTCCCGGGGGTTCCCGGGGTTCTGGGGTTCTGAGGTTCTGACGTTCTGGAGTTCAGATGGTTCTAGTTCGGGTTCTCGTTCGAGTTCTGGTTCTGGTTCTGGTTCTGGTGCTAGTTCCGTTCGTGTCCGCGCCGGTGTCGGGGCAGGCGGGGCAGCTGAGCGACTTCGGAAGGCGTGTGCGTGCGGATGTGGCGCAGCACGAGAAGGAAATCGTCGATGAGCTCCTGCAGCTGCTGGCCATTCCGAACGTCGCGGCCGACAAGGCCAACATCCGGCGCAACGCGGAGCACCTGCAGCGCCTGCTGACGAAGCACAAGTTCGCGGCGGAGATCCTGGAAACGACCGGGAATCCGCTCATCTACGCGGAGGTCGCCGGTCCGCAGAATCCCAATCTGCCAACGATCCTGTACTACTGCCATTACGACGGCCAGCCGGTCGACGTGAAAAAGTGGAACCAGACGGATCCGTTCGAACCGGTGATTCGCGGCGAAGGGGCGGAGGCGCGGATCTACGCGCGCTCGGCGTCGGACGACAAGGCGCCGATCGTCGCGCTGCTGGCCGCGTTCGACGCGGTGCAGCGCATCGGCATGGAGCCGTCGCGGACGACGAACATCAAAATCATTCTCGACGGTGAAGAAGAAGCAAGTTCGCCCAGCCTGGTGCCGGCAATCGCGAAGTATCGCGACAAGCTGGGCGCGGATCTCATGGTCATCCTCGACGGCCCCGGTCACTCGAGCGGTCGACCCACGGTGGCCTATGGCGCGCGCGGGATCACGACGCTCGACCTGACGGTCTACGGACCCAGGAGCGGCGTGCACAGCGGGAACTACGGCAACTGGATGCCGAATCCGGCGATGCGGCTGGCCTCGCTGCTGGCGTCGATGAAGGACGACACCGGCCGGGTGACCGTGAAAGGGTTCTACGACGCCGTGCCGCCGTTCACGGCGGAAGAGCGCGCGATTCTCGACGCCGTGCCTGACGACAGCGCCCGCATGCTCGCCGCCTTCGGCGTGGCGGCGCCAGAGAAGGCGTTCCCGAAACTGCAGGATGCGCTGCAGTATCCGACGCTCAACGTTCGCGGTCTGGTCAGTTCGTTCGTCGGCCCCAACGCGCGTACGATCGTGCCGGACCGCGCCACTGCGGCGCTCGATATCCGTCTGGTCAAGGAAACGCCGGCCGCCGATCTGGTAGCGAAGCTTCGCGCCCACATCGAGCAGCAGGGCTATCACCTCGTGGAGTCGGATCCCGATGATGCGACGCGAGCGAAGTACGGCAGGATCGCGCGACTGGCCACGAACGAAACGGTGCTGAACGCGTTCCGCACGTCCGTCAGCGATCCGCGCGCCCGCGCATTGGTGGCATCGCTGACAAGCACGTTCGGGGAGCCGCCGGTGCAGCTGCGCACGCTCGGTGGCTCGGTGCCAATCGCGCCGTTCATCGACGCGCTGGGATTCCCGGCCGTCCTCGTACCGATCGTCAACTTCGACAACAACCAGCACGAGGAAAACGAGAATCTGCGGATCAGCGCACTGCTGGACGGCATCGTGACCATCGCCGCGGTGTTACGCATGTAATCCTGGTTGACACTGGCGCACCGGCTCATTACTCTCGCCGCAACCGGGAGGAGCTTGTTATGCGCACGCGGATTCTTTCTCTCGTCTTCGCCATCACAACCCTGTCCATCGCCGTGCCGGCGTTCGCACAGAACGCCCAGATCTCCGGAATTCTCAAGGACCAGTCCGGCGGAGTCATGCCCGGTGCGACGATCACCGCGAAAAACCTCGCGACTGGTCTCTCGCGCAGCGTCGTCACCGACCCGAGCGGCGTGTATCGTGTGCCCGCGCTGCCGCCGGGCACGTACTCGCTGACCGCGGAAATGCAGGGATTCACGACCGAGCGACGTCCGGAAGTGATTCTCGTGATCGACCAGGATGCCGTCATCAACTTCGTCTTGAAGCCGGCGGCGTTGTCGGAGGTGGTCAGCGTCGTGGCCGAGTCGCCGATCGTAGACACGACCAAGTCGGACGTGTCGACCTCGGTCTCGACGCAGCAGATCCAGGACCTGCCGGTCGCGTCACGCCGCTGGATCGACCTGGCGATGTTGACGCCGGGAACCTCGCAGGACAACATTCGCGGCTTCTTCTACCGCGGCAACGTCAACATCGGGGGCGGCGCGCGCGAATACTCGAACGGCTTCGTGGTCGACGGCGTGAACAACACGTGGGCCGAGATGGGGGAGCCGCGCCAGAACTTCGCCATGGACGCAATCCAGGAGTTCAAGGTCTCGACTTCGAACTACAAGGCGGAGTACGGTCTGGCCACCGGCGGGCTGCTGACCGTCGTCACCAAGTCCGGCACCAACCAGCTCCATGGCTCAGGTCTGCTGTTCTTCCGCAATGCCGCGCTCACCGCGGAGGAATATCCGCAGAAGATCCTCGACAAGCAGCAGAACGTTGCAGAGGGTACCAATGAGCCCGACTATCATCGCTACCAATACGGCGGGACGATCGGCGGACCGATCATCCTGAACCGGACGCACTTCTTCGTGGCCTATGAAGGTACCAAGGAGCAGCAGAACTTCACCATCAATACCAACGGCATCTGGCCCCAGTACGAAGGCGTGTTTCCCAGCAAGCAGACGCGCTGGACGTATAACGCGAAGGTGGACCACCAGCTTTCGTCGTCGCAAAGCCTGTTCTTCCGCTGGGGCGCCGAAGACGAATACCGCCCCATCATCACGACCGGCGGCCGGACCACGCCGAGCGCGAGTTTTGATTTCGGCGTGCCGCGCCAGTCCGCCGTCCTCAGCCACACCTGGGTGGTCAACCCGTCGACCTTGAACGACATGCGGTTCCAATACGCGTACGCCAAATACCAGGTGGCGCCGCCGTACAGCCATGGTGACTGGGCTCCGGGCGATTTCGAGGCACGCCTGACTTACTGCACGCCCGTCTACAGCTACCCGGCGGTGATCGTGGGTGGCTGCGGGAACGCGCAGATGGGCCCCGAGCATCGCTACGAGATCAAGGACGACTTCTCGCACCTGATGCAGGGATGGGGCGGGAGCCATCAGTGGAAGACGGGACTCGATTACAGCTTCGTCCCGTTCGAGGGGGACCTCACGAACTCGCCGTACGGTAGCTGGACGTTCCCGAAGGACGCCGTCTACAATGCCGCCGATTCCAGCACCTATCCGACGAACTATACGGAGTCGCTGCCCACCTACGCGAACATCCCGACGCACACGTTCGCGGCATACGTCCAGGATGACTGGAAGGTGCGGAACGGCCTGACGCTCAATCTCGGTCTCCGCTACGACCTGCAGAAAGGCTCCTTCAACGAAGATATTCCAGGTCTGCTAGCGAAGATTGAAGACAAGCTGGGACGGAACGGCACGTTCCCGGTCGATCCATCGGTTGTGGCGCAGCCGAAGACCGGGCGGGGCGATTTCAACAACTTCGGCCCGCGTGCCGGCGTCGCCTGGGATCCGCAGAAGAACGGCGTCATGAACATCCATGCCGGCTACGGCATGTTCTACGACAATATGCGGACGCTACAGAATTTCGGCGAGCTCACGTGGCCGCAGGCGCAGCAGGTCATCATCAATCGGCCCACATTTCCCGACCCGTACCAGGGACAGTCGCGTAATCAGTTCGTGTCCACGGCACCGCCGAACATCTCGGTCATGTCCAACGCCACGGTGAACCCATACGCGCACCAGTTCAACCTCGGCGTGAACCGCGTCGTGATGCGCGAGTATGCCGTGTCCGTCGACTGGACCTATATGAATCGCTACTCCGATCGCGACACCATCGATCCCAACATTCCCGATCAGGTGACGCGCCAGAAGCTTTATCCGCAGTTCGGACGCGTGAGCTTCTGGCAATCGACGTCCGACAACAGCTATCGCGCGCTGCTGGTGAAGGCAGAGAAGCGGATGTCACATCGATACAGCTTCCTGTCCTCCTACACACTGTCGTACGCGAAGGACAACGGGTTCACCAACATCCAGGGAGACAAGTACGGCTATTACAAGGTCGAGCGGTATGGCACGGCGGACCGCCGCCACCGCCTCGTCGTGAGCGGGGTCGTGCAGCTGCCAGCGATGTCGCAGATCTCCGTAATCGGCGACTTCCGGTCGAGCCTGCCGTTCAGTCCGACGAGTGCCCTGGGCGATCTCAATAACGACGGCTATACCGGCGATTTGCCCGCAGGGGTCCTGCCGGGCACCGGATGCCGCGGGTTGAATCTCGACGCGATTAACGGCGTTCGCACGAATCGCAACCTGACGCCAGTGACCCAGGTGGATTGCCCCAGCTACGCGAACCTCGATCTGCGCTTCTCGAAGTTCTTCGCCATCGGCGGCACCAACCAGGTGGAGTTCATCGCGCAGCTGTTCAACGTGTTCAACCGCGCCAACTT
>Ga0070670_100003272_pt1 | contig 13397 bp, 13 predicted proteins | sample KBSS63metaG_FD_64665 | JGI IMG/M metagenome (GOLD analysis project Ga0070670, IMG submission 64665) | Switchgrass rhizosphere microbial communities from Kellogg Biological Station, Michigan, USA - KBS S6-3 metaG | ecosystem: Host-associated > Plants > Roots > Rhizosphere > Soil ... | reverse complement strand
ATTTCGAAAATTCGAAACAATACGGCCGTGGCAATGCTGTAAGGAAGATTTCCGGCAAGCTTGACTGGCATTGTCGGCAGGAATTCAGCCGGCGCAAATTCAAGAAAATCGCCTTGAATCAGGTGGAACCTGGGATCAGCGCCCAAAGCGCTGTGCCGCAATTGCTCCGCCAAAAACCGATCCACTTCGACCGCCCACACCTGCCCCGCGCGTTCGAGCAGCCGACGGGTCAAAAACCCAAGCCCAGGACCGATCTCGACAACACCATCATTCGGTTGGGGATCGAGTAAATCGACAATTCCATCAATCACGCGCTCGTGGATCAGAAAATTCTGTCCGCGGCTTTTTCTCGGTGTGAAATCGGAGCCGCGCAGGACCGTGCGAACTTCCTCGTAAAGAGTCGTCATTGTATTTGTAAGGCAGCTACAGATAGAAACACGGCGCCGGAGAACTCGCAACGCTTGGCTACCGCTGACTAAAAAACTGTGTCAAGCCGGTAAATGATAGTGCCGCTGATTGGTCAGTCATCCGGCCGATAGCTTCCGCGCCCAAGAGTCAAAGCATGCGGAACACTGCTCACGACTTCAACGGTCTAGTAGAGATTGCCGAGACGAAATTTAAAGAGTTAAATCCGCATCCGCATTCAACGCGTAATCATTGCAACGGCCACGCCTGAGCCAATGATAGCCGGTCAGAGCAATCATCGCTCCATTATCGGTGCAGAACTTGGGTGCCGGATAGAAGACTTGTAATTGATCGTCCTTGGCCCGTTCGGTCATTTTGACGCGCAATCGACTGTTCGCCGCAACCCCACCAGAAAGAACGATTCGACCAATTCCGTGCGCCACGGCAGCTTTGATGGTTGGATCGACTAACATGTCGACGACCGCTTCCTGAAAGCTTGCCGCAACGTCCTGTTTTGCCGCTTGGCACTGCCCCCGATCACCGCTGTTGAGATAATGCCATACGGCAGTTTTGATCCCGCTAAAGCTAAAATCGTAGGAATTTTTTTTGAGCCTGGCGCGCGGAAACCGAATCGCCTCGGGGTTGCCCTCTTTTGCGAGGTTGTCGATGATTCGTCCGCCGGGATAACCAAGCCCCATCATTTTCGCGACCTTATCGTACGCCTCGCCGGCCGCATCATCGCGAGTCCCGCCCAAATGGAGATATTCGCCGACGTTGTCGACTCGATACAGGAGCGTATGGCCGCCCGAAGCCAGCAGTGCGATGTAAGGAAACGCCACCTGGTGCTCCAGCTGGATCGCGAGCAAGTGCGCTTCCAGATGATTGACTCCGACGTAAGGAATTCCCGAACGAAAAGAAATGCCTTTGACAAGCGACAGTCCCACGAGCAAAGAGCCGACTAGACCCGGGCCGTAGGTCACGGCGATACCGTTTAAATCCGCTAATTTCACGCCGGCGTTTGCAAGCGCGGCATCGATAATCGGCAAGATATTTCTGATGTGCTGGCGTGATGCGAGCTCCGGCACAACACCGCCGTAGGCTCCATGCACTTGATCCTGTGAAGAGACAACATTGGAGAGAATTTTTGTGCCGTCCTGTAACACCGCTGCCGCTGTGTCATCGCAGGAGGTTTCCACTCCAAGGGTCAGCATAAAGCGAAACCTACTTTCCCGACGGCGAATTATCGTTTTGCAGCCGGAGCAGACCATCGGCCGCCGTCCGGTTTCCGGAGTTCAGACGCACGGCTTGTTGATAGCTTGCTTCGGCACTTTGAAATTGACCGAGGGCTCGGTAATTCTCGCCACGGAGGGCATGAACTTCTGCAAGCCAGAACGGCTCGTTACGCAACCGAGACTCGGCAATATCCAGAAAATTGAGCGACTCCCGATAACGTCCGAGGCGATACTGCGCCTTGGCCAAATAAAAATAGCCGTACGCGTTGGTCGAATCGATGACGATGGTTTTTTCGAGTCGAGCGAGCGCTCTTGCCGCATCGCCGCTATCGAGAAGTTTTTTTCCTTCTTCGGTGAGACGCAAAGAAGCGGCGCGTTGCGCCGTGACTGCGGGGGTAATCTTTGCGAGCAACGAGCTGTCATCGGGCAGAGGTGGCGGTGTTGCCTCTGGCGCAGCCGGACTTTCACCGGTACTCGGTAATGACGCAGATTCTTTCGTCTCTTTGCCTGGAGCGGGCTCGATCTGCGGCTTATCCTTGAGGTCCTGCTCGCGAATCTTGGGTTCCTGAGGCAGCGGCTTTCGCGCGCTTTCGTCGGGCGACGGCAGAGGAGAAGGAACAGGAGACGGCGCGGGCGGTGGAGTCCGTAAAACAGGATTACTGGCTGGCGGAACGGGAATTCGGTATGGTCGCGGCGGCTCGCATGCCGCACACGTCAATAGCGAAGCAATACTGAGAGCGGAAAAAAAAGGTCGACGATCAAAGCCAGCCATGGCCGGAAACAATCATAGCGGTTCCGAAGCGCCGCGCGCGGGCACGGCCGTTGGTGGGCAGGGAACGATGGTACCTTCCGGTCCCGGTGGACAACTGTTCGGCGCCTCCTCGCTGCCCGGCATGGGCTCAGGCGCAACAAAATCGGTGACTGGCATGCTGGCCGTAGCGCTCTTCATAAAGTCAGTCCAAATTGGCAGCGCCGCTTCTGACCCCGACAGGTTTAACTTACTTGGACCGTCAAAACCTACCCAAACGACTGCCAGCAAGTCCGGCGTGTAACCGACGAACCACGCATCCTTGTAATCGTTGGTCGTGCCGGTTTTTCCGGCTGCCGGACGCGTAAAGCCCCAGCGTCGCGCCATCGCTCCCGTCCCGCGGTCGAGCACTCCTCTGAGAAGGTCATTCATCGTGGAAGCGAGCTGGGGAGAAATCACCTGCTCGCTTCGAACGTCGCGCTTCTCCAACACTTTGGTATTTTGATCAATCACATTCCGCACCGCCAAAGGGCGCGGTCGTACGCCGCCGTTGGCCAAAGTTGAATACGCAACCGCCACTTCGAGCGGCGTGACCTCGGCTGCGCCGAGAGCAAGCGACGGTACCGCCGGCAAAGAGCTTTGGATGCCAAGACGATGCGCCATGTCACGCACGCGCCGGATCCCCACGTCCTGCGCCACCCGGCTGGTCGCCGAGTTGAGCGAATTTTCCAAAGCGCGGCGAAAGGTCACCGCCCCGAAATACTCATTGCGATAATTGCTCGGCTGCCAGTCCCTGCCGTCATAGCTCCAGGTGAATTGACTGTCGTTGATAATCGTATCGGGCGTATATTTAATCCCGCTTTGTCCACCATACATAAGCGCGGCGAGATAGACGAATGGCTTGAAGACCGAGCCCGGCTGGCGCTTTGCCTGGAACACGCGATTGAATTGCGACTTGGAATAGTTCCGTCCGCCCACCATGGCCTTGATTTCGCCAGTTTGCGGCCGCAGCACCACAATCGCTCCTTCCAGGCTATCTTCACCTTTCCGACGTAGCGCCGGATGCGCGGCTTCAAGCTTATTCAAGCCGTCCGTGAGAGCTCGCTCGGCGATTTTTTGCAGCGGCAAATCAAGACTGCTGAAAATTCTCAGCCCCTCTTTTGTAAGAACCGCATTGGAATAGTTTTCTTCCAGCTCGCGACGCAGATAGTCGACGTAAAAAGGCGCATCATTGGTGACCTTCACCAGCGCGCGCTGCGGGAGCTTATCCCGGAGCGCCGTATCGTACTCCTTGCGCGTGATAATCTGATCGTCGAGGAGCTTGGCCAACACGACGTTACGGCGCCGGGTCGCCGCCTCATAACTTCGGTACGGCGACAGCCGATTGGGCGCGCGAATCAGTCCTGCGAGCAGCGCGCACTCACTGGTGCTTAAATCGGACAGCGGCTTGGCGAAATAGAATTGTGCCGCTTCCCAGACCCCGAAAATTCCTTGCGAGCCTTTTTGTCCCAGGTAGATTTCATTCAGATAATTTTCCAGGATGGTGTCCTTCGAATACTTCCGCTCCGCGATCAGCGCCATGATCGCTTCGGGAATTTTCCGGCTCATCGTGCGCTCATCGGAGAGAAAAAAGTTCTTCACTAACTGCTGCGTCAAAGTGCTCCCGCCCTGTTGATAGCTCAGGGTACGAAGGTTCACCCACATCGCGCGCATAATCCCTACCGGGTCGATACCGTGATGCCTGTAGAAACGCTCGTCTTCAACCGCCAAAATCGCTTTCACCAGCAGCGGCGGCACATCCGCCAGCTTGACCAGCCTGCGTTCCTGCCAGATCCGTTCGTAAAGCCCGGTGACCAGCTCGGGTTCGAGCTCGAGCGAAAACATTTCCTGTCCGGTAGCAATATTTTCGATGCGCGCCACCAAATTGCCCTGCAGCGAAAGCCGGACCGGCACGCCTTTGAATTGCTCGGTGGGAAAAGCAAAATCGTGCAGATAAATTTCGATCGTGCCGGAGCGCAAAACGCGATATTCACCCTTCGCGCGTAACTCGCCGCTGGTGGCGTAATAACCCAGCCGGCGGAGCTTCTCGATCAAATTCTCAGAGCGCAGCGGGGCGCCGACATACAAGAGATAACTGTCGGAATAAATCTTTGACGGAAAAACCCATTTTCTGCCCTCGAACTTTTCCGTCACCGTATTTTCCAACTGCTTCAAATACCATGCGCCGAAGACCAGCCCAGTGGAGGTGATCACCAAGAGAACGACAAGAGAAATACTAAGAAATCGGAGCTTGGATTGTGTCAAACTTACGCCTCGGGATGGCTAATTTTCGCGCAGAACCGACGCAAAAGCAACGAGAGCGGATCTAAATCCGCTCTCGTTCGCGTCGAGTAGATTATTGAAGAGATCAGCGCTGAGGCTTGAGCGCCAGAAAGAGTGTATTATCGCCGCGCCTGACCAAAAACAGCACGCCGCGCCCTTTGCGCGCACCGGCGATGGCTTTCTTGTATTCGTCGAGATTGCGAACCGTCTTACGATCGACTTCCAAAATAATGTCGCCACGGCGAATGGCCGCTTCATCGGCGGCGCTCCCCGGCTCCACGGCGGTGACGACAACACCTTCCGATTTTTCCAGTCCCAAACTTTCGGCCATTTGCGGCGTGAGGCGCTGAACCGTCAATCCCAACTCGCCTTTTTCCGGCGCCGTCGCGACCACTTCTTCATCCTTGAGTTCGCCGACCGCGACCGTAAGCATGACTTCTTTTTTGTCACGCAGCACTTTCAGCCGCGCTTTTTTATCCACGGCAGTCCGGGCCACCAGGATCGGCAAATCGCCCGAATCTTTGACTTCCTTGCCGTCAAACTCGACAATCACGTCGCCGACTTTCACACCCGCTTTGTCTGCGGGTCCATCCTTCGAAACGTTGGCAACCAGCGCGCCGGAGGCTTTATCCATTCCCAGGCTCTCGGCAATTTCCGGCGTCACTTTTTGGATCAGCACGCCGAGATATCCGCGCGTCACTTTGCCTTTGCCGCGTAGCTGCGGCAGCAATTCTTTGACAAGATTGATCGGAATCGCGAAGCCAATGCCGATGTTACCGCCGGTCCGGCTGAAAATAGCGGTATTGATGCCGATCACTTCGCCACGCAAATTGATCAGCGGCCCGCCCGAATTGCCGGGGTTGATCGAGGCATCGGTCTGAATGAAATTATCGTATGGGCCCTGACCGATATGTCGGCCCTTGGCGCTGACGATGCCCGAGGTCACCGTGCTGTCGAGGCCGAATGGATTACCGATGGCAACGACCCATTCGCCGACTTCGAGCTTATCCGAGTCGCCCAGGCTGGCGGCGGGAAGGTTCGGCTTGCCGTCGATCCTTATGATAGCGATATCGGTTTTCTGATCGCGCCCGATAACCTTGGCTTCGTATTCCTGATCATCGGAGAGCTTGACGACGATCTTGCTGGCATTCTCGACGACGTGATTGTTGGTTAGGATTGAACCGTCACCGTCGATAATAAATCCGGAGCCCAAACTTCGCTGCCGCTGCGGACCGCGCGGCATCGGCCCGCCAAAAAAACGCCGCCAAAAATCATTGAAAGGATCCTCCTCGCCGAACGGGCTGCCAAACTCAGGCGATGCACCACCCCGCCCCTCACTAACCTGAGTCGTAGAAATGTTGACCACCACGGGCCGCATTTTCTTTGCCAAGCTGACAAAGTCCGGCAGGCCAGCGCTTGTTCGGACTTCGCTGTTGCCGGCATCTCCCAACATGTTGACTGCCCGGCTAGGCGCCAACCAATCGAGGCTGCCACTGATCCCAAGTCCTATAGCGAGCGAAACCAAGGCGATTAACACGGCCCCCTTCAGGCCCACGCCACCACCCCAGATCTCTTTCAGCTTCATCGAATGGCTCCTATCGTTTTTTGACCGCCTCGACGTATTTCATGCGCAAATCGAACAAGATGTCTTCCATCAGCCGATCTTCGCTCGCATTAAGATTTCCCCGCGTTTTGTCTTTCAGCAACCCGAGTATATCGATCATTTGCTTCGCCGTGGGCACATCGATTTCAACGTTGCCGCTCACCGGGTTGGCAATCTCACCGAGATGCATGAGCGCTTGCGTGCTCAAACCGATAACAAAGGTCGAAAAGTTAATCTCCGGCAACGCCTCACCGCTCGCGCCCTGGCCGCTTGATTCGTGCCGCTCTTCGCTGGATTTCGGCTGAGTCTCGGCTCGCTCAGGAGCTTGCTCTGGAGCTTCCTCCCGTGCTTCACCCGTATCCGGTGAAAAACGTCGTCGATCCTGCACAGTAAACCCTTTGCCCGCCTGTTTGGATTCTTCATCAGCCATGGTTCAACTCCGAAATGGCACGAAAAAAAACCTGGAATCGCGCGACTCCCAAGCCGTCCGATTACCAGGTGTCTTATCTCCTAATTGCAATGCCTCGTAATTATCTGCCGCTGACAAATACGAGCAATCTAAACCGCTGCTTTTGCTTTCGTTTTGCCAATCTTCCTCGTCTCAAAATGTAATCCCTGGCTACCCTCGTGTCAAGGTAAGCACCTCCGGCAGCTGTGCCAAAGTTTGAATCACCTCATCGGGTGACAGCGCCGTCAGGCAAGAGCGGTGCGGACAGCTTTTCATCGCAGAAGTTTCGCAAGGCGAACAATCGAAAGACTGTCGCACAAGGGTCACTCTCGTACCGCGCGGCGCCCACTGTTCAATATCCGAAGGACCGAACAAAGCCACCGTCCTAACGTCAACTGCGGCGGCAAGATGAGACACGCCGCTATCATTGCCAAGATATAGATCACTACCAGCAAGGAGCGCCGCCAGTTGCGCTAAACGCAATCCCGAGATTGTGACGCAGTGACGCGACAGCTGCTCGATTCCGCCGCGTTCTTGTTCGACTACGCCGACGGGCAAAACGACATCTCCTCCCGTTGCCGTCCGCCACCACCGCAACACGCGAACAAAAAATTCCTCGGGCCAATTTTTTTCGCGCGCCCCGCTTCCCGCTCCGATCACAAGCACGGGGTGGCCGTTGAGCTTGTGCTTTCTCCAGAAATCCGCGCGCCACCGGATGGCCTCAGCGCGGAGCTGAATCGCCGGTTGCCGTTTTAACGTTCCACCGATGCGAAGACAACTCAGATAATGATCCACCTGATGGATACGTGCCCCGGCGGGACGAAACGGAAAAATTTGTGCTCTGCCGAATGACGCTGCGGTAATCCGCCGGACGAAATCGGCTTGCCGACTCCCCAGCCAAGAATAAACCGTTGCGTAATTGCCGAAAAAACTCTGCGCTTCTTCGTCAGTGTCAACTTCCGCTGTGAAGAGCTTTCGGATTGCCGATTGTTCGAGGGAATGAACCGTGATTCCCTCCGGCACAAGATCGGCGAACTCGCTGCGCGCGTAAACATCGACGTGCGCCGCTTCCGCGAGCAGCTCGAGCGTCGGCACAAAGCAGATGAAATCGCCCAGCGCGCCGGGAAAAAGCACGCAGACATTTCGCTGGGTCACGACCCGAGCGGTGTTAGGGAGTGATTTCATTGACTTTGTTGGGGTGAGAATATAGCATTCACTAAGACTTAAATCGAATTTCTCGCCCCTGACGAAAGACGAGTGACATTGCCTGCGACAAACTTGAACGGCGCCAGATCCGTTCTGGATCTGATCGGCTCCACTCCTGTTGTTAAACTCAAGGCGCTCCCTGGGAAAAACGATGCGGAAGTCTGGGCTAAATTGGAGTCGTTTAATCCCGGGGGATCGGTTAAGGACCGTATTTGTCTTAACATGATCGAGACAGCGGAACGCCAGGGCAAGCTCAAACCGGGAGCGACCATCGTCGAGCCCACCAGCGGCAATACAGGCATTGGCCTCGCGCTCATCGCCGCGGTGAAGGGTTACCGGCTCATCCTGACCATGCCCGACACCATGAGTGAGGAGCGGCGGAGCTTATTGTGCGCTTACGGTGCGCGGCTGATTTTGACTCCGGACACGAAAGGCATGGGCGGCGCGATTCATAAAGCCGAAGAGTTGCTGGAGCAAAACAGTGACTATTTTATGCCGCAGCAGTTCAATAATCCGGCGAATCCAGAAATTCACCGGCGCACGACGGCGGTCGAACTGCTGAAGCAGTTTAAACGCATCGATGCATTTGTTGCCGGCGTGGGCACGGGCGGTACGATCACCGGCGTCGGCGAGGTTCTTAAGCCGAAAATGAAGGGCGTCCGAATATGCGCCGTCGAGCCCGCAGCTTCACCCGTGATATCGGGCGGAGAACCGGGCTTTCACAAAATTCAGGGCATCGGCGCGGGTTTCATTCCCGCGGTATTGAACCGGCAGATTCTCGATGACGTGATCACCGTCACCGATGAAGATGCCACGAGCTACACGCGTCGCTTGGCGGCCGAGGAAGGTCTACTGGTCGGGATCTCTTCGGGCGCGGCGTGTTGCGCGGCCCTCAAAGTGGCCAAGACCCTTGGAGCCGGTCACATCGTCGTCACGATCTTCCCGGACAAGGGTGAACACTATCTGAGCACGGATCTTTTCAGCGACAAAAAATGGACCCGAAACTTGAACGACTGACCGAAATCCTGCGCGAGCAGCCAACAATCCTGGTGGCGTTTTCCGCGGGCGTTGACTCGACGTTTTTGCTGAAAACTGCCTATTTAGCTCTCGGCGATCGCGCTGTCGCTCTGACCGCATCTTCGCCCAGCGCGCCTCCCGGCGAGCTCGAAGCTGCGAAAAATTTTGCTGCGGATTTGGGTTGCCGTCATATCGTCCTGGATTCTCACGAATTGGCGAATCCATTATTCGCCAAAAATCCGGTCAACCGCTGTTTTTTTTGCAAAGACGAACTCTATCGCATTTGCCGCGAGGAAGCGGATAAGCTCGGTATCAGCACGATTGTCGACGGGACAAACCTGGACGATTTGCACGATCACCGGCCCGGATTGCAGGCCGCGAATGAATGGGGTGTCCGCCATCCTCTGGTCGAAGCGGAGATGACGAAGAATGACATCCGGCGTTACAGCCAGGCGCTGGCTCTACCGACGTGGGACAAACCGTCGAGTCCGTGCCTCTCTTCGCGCTTTCCATACGGCACGGAGATCGACCTGGAGAAGCTGCGCAAAGTGGGCGCCTGCGAGCTCTTCTTAAAGCAACTGCACTTTCGCGAGTTTCGCGTGCGTTATCACGGCGATCTCGCGCGCATCGAGCTCGCGCCGAACGAGATCGACCGCATGCTCGACACTTCCACCCGGGCAGCGATCGTCAGCAAATTCAAGGAAGTGGGTTTCAATTACGTAAGCGTCGACCTGCAAGGTTTTCGCAGCGGCAGCCTCAATGAGGTATTGCGAAACAAATCCGCCTAGGTAACGCGTCCCTCTCGTAACAAAAGTTCAGCGAGCCAGACATCTTCGGGCACGGTGATTTTAAAATTCAGTCGCTCGCCTTCAACGACAAAAACCGGCTTGCCGTACCGCTCCACCGCGAGCGCATCATCGCTGACATCAAGCTTCGCACTCGCCGCATTGTCGTGCGCGGCGACGATCAGCTCGCGCCGGAAAACCTGTGGCGTCTGGATTTCCCACAGCGAAGCACGTTCGAGCGTTCTTTCAACCCAGTGATCCTGAGCGACTACCTTGATCGTATCGTGCGCCCGCAATCCGGGCACCGCCGCGCCATGGCGCAGCGCTGCTTCGATACAGCGGACGATCAGTTCCGCGGAGACAAACGGTCGCGCCGCATCATGGATCAAAATGAGATCGTTGTCGGCGCCGACATTTTCCAAACCGAGCTTGGCCGACTGCTGGCGTGTCGCCCCACCCACCTGTAAATGCCAGCGTCGATTCCGCAGAGCCGGGTCGGCATTGAGGAGCGCCTCGCAGCGTTCGAGCTGAGCGGCGGCCACGACCAACGTGACTCGCTCGATCATCGGCACTGAAAGAATTCGCTCGAGAGTTCGAAGCACGAGGGGACGACCGGCGATCGGCGCAAAGGCTTTTGGGACGGCACCGCCAAGACGGCGCCCTTCGCCCGCAGCGAGGACAATGGCACTGACGCGCATGATGCCTCAAAACAAAAGAGCCGAGAGGGGGTTCTCGGCTCTTTTGATCAGTCTAGGGACCAAGAAGATCTAGTGCGTAAAGATGTGCCGCAACTCCTCCATGATCTTTTCCTCGGAATGGGAGCGTGCAATTGAAAGTTCTTTGACCAGGAGATTACGCGCCGTATCAAGCATCTTTCGCTCGCCGAACGAAAGTTCCTTGTCGCCCTTCAGGACGAAAAGATCGCGCAACACTTTTGCGATCTCGAGGATCGATCCGGTTTTGATTTTTTCAGTGTATTCGCGATAGCGACGGTTCCAGGTCTGCTGATCCGTTTCGACTTTTTTCTGACGCAACACCTTGTAAACTTTCATGACCATGGCACGATCGATAATTTTGCGGAGACCCACCGATTCGACGTTGTCGATCGGAATCATTATTTTCATGTCGGTCTCGAGAATTCTCAGCATGTAAAACTTTTTTTCCGTGCCCGATATCACGTGGCTGCGAATCGCTTCAATCTCACCCACCCCGTGGGCGGGGTAAACGACCTTCTCTCCTACCTTGAACATAGGGATCTCCTCCTGGACCGAAGACTATCAGCGTTTTTAAAGAAACTCTGCCGGATCGAATCAGCAAAACGATCGAAGGGGCTCAGTTGACGGGAATAACGATGGTTGAAAAACGGATTGAAGGGCAAAGAAAACAATTGAGGGTTTGCGTGAAGGGTCTCCAGCATGCCGCTCTCTTTGCCCAAGTTGATGGCAGTCAAAAAAGTAGCGGTCGATGGTCTGACCGCTAAATCGTTCGGGCAACAAATAATTTATATACCAGAGGAGGAGAGTCCGTCAAGGGCAGTGGGCAAACCGCGAAAAAAACTACCTTACAACGGTTTACATGTGAAATATCCACGTCTGCTGTAAGTGATATCAGCCGTTTCTTGTGCCCAACGATTCTTCACGTGATGTCCAGAGTCATCGCTAGGGCATCCTCCCCGTCATCGGAATAGTAGCCTTTGCGAATGCCAGTCGTTACGAATCCGAGCCGTCGATAAAGTGTTTGAGCCGGCGTATTTGAGCGTCGAACCTCAAGCATCACTCGAGTTAATGATTGGCGCCTAGCGTTGTCGATGACCTCGCCCAGAAGTGCGCGGGCGATGCCGCGTCGGCGGTACTCCAGATGAACCGCAATGTTATGAATGTCTATGGCATCGGGCAGCAACCAGAACAGAATATAGCCTACGGTCCGATTGCTAAGCTCGGCCAAGATGGAACGGGCACAGGGCACTTGCAGCTCTTGAAGAAAAAACCCTGCGCTCCAGGGAAAACGAAATGACATTCGCTCGATCACCATGACTTCGTCGAGATCGACTGTGGTGATCGGTCGGAAATACAGAGTCTCGGACGATAGTAAGGCGCCATCGGCTGCCATCTGCCCGTGAGCTGCTTCCGATTGGCCGGTGGCTATTTTGGGGTTGGTATCGATTCGGTCTCTCAAATGGATGTCGAGCTGGCTCAAGCTTTTACTAGAAGCACTTCGAGAAGTTTGTTATCAAAGTGATGGACAAACCCCGCGATTCTCTCGTGCAGCGGAATGACCGTCGTAAATTCCGGTGGAAACGCGCCGATGCTGGAAGAGATTTTTCTCACATTTTCATCGGTGCACTTACCCTTGACGATCAACTCTTCATCGCCGAGTGCGAGATCGTAGTCATAATCGGGCATTTCGTCGGGCAGCCGCGCGCGCTCGGCAATGCCAATATCAGGAACATACCGCGGAAATTCCATGCGCACGAGAAACGACTTACCGCGATCCTCGACCGTATACACATTGCCGTAGCGCCGTTCCCGCTCAACCTTGTCGACGAATCCTTCGGAGTAGAATCCTTGGACCGGAACGGGAATATCACGTACCAGTCCAGTGTACCGTTCCAACAAGGGTGCCGCGACAACGCCCAGTGGCGCTCCGTAAAATGAGGCCAGAAATTTCATGTCGTTCGCTGGCTTAGCGCCAAAAATACCATCTTTTAGACGAAATACGCCTTCGAGCCCAGCAAGCAACAGTCCGATTAGGATGTACTTGTTGATATCTTGGCTGAATATAATTTCCGGCCCGTTCATGAGTGCCACTATAGCGATAAACGCCAGTGGGTAGAGCACCGCGTTATGAACGATATTGACTGCAGTGCTTCCGGCCGCAGTGAACAAGGGCGTCTGCATTGCCAGCTCGAGCCGTTTCTTAACGCCATGTGGCAACGCCCCGATCACCGGCTGTAATAGAATAATCGCCAGCCGAACGCCGCCGGTGAGACGGCTGCGTTCCTCGGCAAACTGTTTTTCTGCTTCTTCGAAGCCAATCGGTAATTCCTTGGCGAATGTTTTCTTCGGTCGGGGCTGAGTTTTTATCGCTGCGGCTTGGGAAGCAACCGCTGGCGCAGCCGCTTTGGCGGCAGGGGCTGCGGGCGAAGCCACCGGCACCGGCGCAGCAACAGATGACGCCGCAGTCACCGGTGTACTTGCCGGTTTCGCTGCGGCGGTCTGAACAGGAGCCGGTTTCGGCTCAGCCAGCGCCGGTTTCTCTGTTGCCGCCGCCGCGCCGTCGCTTTGAGCTTTTCGGAATCGCGATTGAAAACCGTTGCCGAAATCCGTTTCCGGGTGCAAAGCGCGGGCACGGGCGATCAACACCTCTTCGGACTCGATATTATTCGGATCGGTCACGCACACATCGACCGGGCAAACCGCAGCGCACGCTTCGTAATCATGAAACCCGACGCATTCGGTGCAGAGCTGTGGATCGATCACGTAAACAGGATCACCCTGGCTGATTGCGTTATTTGGGCATTCGGGCTCACATGCGCCGCAATTAATGCAATCGCTGGTAATCATCGTTGCCATTGGAAAACTCCTCGTAAACCGGTTTTTTAATTACGTGTTTCACTAAGTCTTGTCAATAA
>Ga0070670_100003267_pt1 | contig 13401 bp, 14 predicted proteins | sample KBSS63metaG_FD_64665 | JGI IMG/M metagenome (GOLD analysis project Ga0070670, IMG submission 64665) | Switchgrass rhizosphere microbial communities from Kellogg Biological Station, Michigan, USA - KBS S6-3 metaG | ecosystem: Host-associated > Plants > Roots > Rhizosphere > Soil ... | reverse complement strand
CGCATCTCGGTTGCGCCGAGCGAGCAGTTCACTCCGACGACGAACGGCTCGGCCTGCTCGACCGAGATCCAGAACGCGTCTGACGTCTGCCCGGACAGGTTGCGCCCGCTCTTGTCGATGGCCGTGAACGAGAGCCACAGCGGAAGCTCGGGCGCAGCGTTCCGGGCGGCGACGATCGCTGCTTTCGCATTGAGCGTGTCGAAGATCGTCTCGATGAGGAGGAAGTCCACGCCGCCGTCGCGGAGCGCGCGTATCTGCTCCTCGTAGGCAGCCTGCACCTGCGCGAACGTCACCGCGCGATAGGCGGCGTCCTCGACCTTCGGCGACAGCGAGAGCGTCACGTTGAGTGGGCCGACCGAGCCCGCCACGAACCGCGGCTTCTCGGGCGTTCGCGCCGTCCAAGCATCGGCGGCCGCGCGTGCGAGACGAGCGCCTTCGAGACTCATCTCCGCAGCCGCGTGCTGCAGCGCGTAGTCGGCCTGCCCGATCGAGGTCGCGGTGAACGTATTCGTCGTCGCGATGTCGGCGCCGGCCTCGAAGTACGCGTCGTGGATCTCCGAGACGATCTCCGGCGCCGTCAAGTTGAGGATGTCCGGGTCGCCCTTGACGTCGTGCGTGTGCTCGCGGAAACGTTCACCCCGGTACTGCTCCTCCGAGAATCCACGGCGGTGGATGAGGACACCCCAGGCTCCGTCGAGCACGACGATGCGCTCGGCGAGGAGGGCTTCGAGGTGTCCGCGTATGTCCTTCATGAAATCGGCTCCCGTCTAAAGAGTCGGGAGCCGGAAGGCCCTCTGGCTCTTTAGGCGATTGGTAACCCGGTCGCCAAGCTGCCTTTCAAAGCCCGGGGATTCTCAGGCTAGCGGATACGACGTCTTCCGCCGACTTCCTCGCACTGCACGTCTTAGACTGCGCGCGTGGCACTGGGCCTGGGACGTGACAGCAAGCAGAGGCTGATCGCCTCCGTCCCGCTGTTCGCAGGTCTCTCGAAGAAGGAGGTAGCGCAGGTCGCGTCGATCGCGGACGAGCTCGACTTCAAGCCCGACAAGGTCCTCATCCGCGAAGGCGAGTCAGGGCGCGAGTTCTTCATCCTCGTCGAGGGAGGGGCCGACGTGACACGCGCAGGGAAGCCGATCGCGACACATACGGCAGGCGACTTCTTCGGCGAGATCGCGCTGATGTGCGACAGCCCCAGGGCCGCAACGGTCACGACGACCGAGCCGAGCGTCGCACTCGTGATCACGGATCGCGACTTCAAGACTCTCGTGAAGAAGTCGCCTCAGATCGCGCTGAAGATCATGCATGCGGTCGGCGACCGCCTGCCGTCAGACCTCGACTAGCCCGCGAACACGCGCAGCTCGGCGTCCTCGATGATCTCGTCCTGCGGGGGTGGCTTCCGCATCAGGTCGACGATGACGTCGGCGCGCGGATCGTCGGTCGCCAGCATCCGTGCGATGGCGGCCTCGACGTCGTAGTCGGTTCGTCGAAGCTCGACGTCCGGCCCCAGCAGCGCCCAGTACGCGGCGGGAACGCTCTCGTACGGGAGACCGACACTGCCCGGGTTGAGCAGCCGGACCCCGGCCACCTCCCGCTCGAACTGCATGTGCGTATGGGCGGTGACGAACACGCGCGCGTCGATGCCGTCGGTGAACTCGCGAACGCGCGCCTCGGGCGTCCGCCGCGTGACGCACTCCTCGTCCGATCGAGGCGAGCCATGCGCGAAGCACGTGGCGCCGAGCCCGTCGACGTCGACGATCACGGTCTGCTCGAAGTCGTGGAGGAGCGCGACGTCCTCGGCCGAGTGCGCCGCCGCCATCCACTCCCCACGTCCTTCGAGGTCGGACCCCACCGCGCGGTCCGCGTTCCCGCGAACGAAGCGCGCCGGGATCTCCAGCGCGCGGACGAGGGCGAGCGTCTCCCGCGGCAGCGATCCCCAGGTCAGGTCGCCGCAGAACACGACGAGGTCGGCGCGCTCACGCTCGAGCTCTTCGAGCACCGCCGCAAGCGCCGGTGCGTTGCCGTGGACGTCGGCGAGCGCCGCGACCCGCATCGTCAACCGGTCTTTGCGCAAGGTTGGGATCCGCTCATCCGCGGATCCCAACCGCGCGAAGATCCCTGAAGGCGGCCGCTTCGCGGCCGCTGTGTTCGCGTTTCCGTCATCCGGTGGTTCGGCCGGAGACGGACAGCTGGTTCTCGGCGTGCTTGATCCGCTGCTCGAGCTGCCAGCGGTCGGCCGTCGACTCTCCTGCCTCCACCTTCTCGAGCTCGGCCTTGGCCGTTTCGAGCTGCGCCCGGGCGCGTTCGTCGTCGATCTCCTTGACGCTCACCGCGTCGTCGACGAGCGCGAGCGCGCGATCGAGTTCGACCTTGAAGAAACCGGGGCCGGTCGCGAACTCGAGAACCTCGTTCGGGCTCAGGTGGATCCGGGTCGAGCCCGCCTTCAGCGTCGCCACGAGCGGAGCGTGCCGCGCGAGGACGCCGATCTCGCCCGCCGCGCCCGGGACGATGACCATCTCCGCCTCCCCGTCGAACGCCGCACCGTCGGGCGTGACGAGCGCGACGTCGAACTTGGGGTGCGACTCTGCCACGCTGAGCTCTGCGCCAGATCAGAATCCGCGAGCGCGGATTCTGATCGCGCAACCCCCTGAAGGCGTCCGCTTCGCGGCCGCAGCGTTGTCGACCGTCGTGCCGACGCTCATGCCGCGACCGCTTCGGCGGCGCGGGCCTTCTCGACGGCGTCGTCGATCGTGCCGACCATGTAGAAGGCGGCCTCGGGAAGTTCGTCGTGCTGCCCGTCGATGATCTCGCGGAACGAGCGGATCGTGTCCTCGAGCTTCACGTACTTGCCGGGGGTCCCGGTGAACTGCTCGGCGACGAAGTTCGGCTGCGAGAGGAACCGCTCGATGCGCCGCGCGCGTGCGACGACGACCTTGTCCTCGTCCGTGAGCTCGTCCATCCCGAGGATGGCGATGATGTCCTGCAGGTCCGCATAGCGCTGGAGAATCTGCTGGACGAGCGTCGCGACCTCGTAGTGCTCGTCCGAGACGATGCCCCGCTGAAGCGCGCGCGACGTGGACTTGAGCGGGTCGACCGCAGGATAGATCCCCTTCTCCACAATCGAGCGGTCGAGCACCGTCGTCGAGTCGAGGTGCGCGAACGTGTTCGCCGGTGCCGGGTCCGTGAGGTCGTCCGCGGGGACGTAGATCGCCTGCACAGAGGTCACGGAGCCGGTCATGGTCGACGTGATCCGCTCCTGCAGCTGGCCCATCTCGGTGGCGAGCGTCGGCTGGTACCCGACCGCGCTCGGCATACGACCGAGGAGCGCCGACACCTCCGAGCCTGCCTGGACGAATCGGAAGATGTTGTCGATGAAGAACAGGACGTCCTGGCCGCCCTCGTCGCGGAAGTACTCCGCCATCGTCAGGCCCGACAGGGCGACGCGCAGACGCGCCCCCGGCGGCTCGTTCATCTGCCCGTAGACGAGCGCGACCTTGTCGAGCACGCCCGACTCCGTCATCTCGAGCAAGAGGTCGTTGCCCTCGCGCGTGCGCTCGCCGACGCCCGCGAAGACGGACACGCCGCCGTGCTGCTGCGCGACGTTGTGGATGAGCTCCTGGATAAGGACGGTCTTGCCGACGCCGGCGCCCCCGAAGAGGCCGATCTTGCCGCCCTTGACGTACGGCGCGATGAGGTCGATCACCTTGATGCCCGTCTCGAAGGTCTCGATCTTCGGCGAGAGATCACGGAACGCGGGTGGGTCGCGATGGATGGACCAGCGCTCGGTGTCGGCCGGGATCGCGTCGAGCTCGTCGATCGGCTCGCCGATCACGTTCCAGAGCCGGCCGAGTGTCGCGGATCCGACCGGCACGGAGATGGGCCTCTCCGTGTCGACACACACGGTGCCGCGCGGGAGGCCGTCCGTCGAGTCCATCGCGACCGCGCGAACGCGGTCGTCCCCGAGGTGCTGCTGGACCTCCGCGACGAGCGTGCGGCTCGTGTCGCCCTCGCCGACCTCGATCTCCACAGCGGTGTAGATCTCGGGGAGCCGGTCCGGGAAGACGGCGTCGATGACGACGCCCTTGATCTCGATGATCCGGCCCGTGTTCGTGCGGTCTGACCCGTTCTCGGACATGGTTCTCCTAGGCAAGAGATGGAAGCGGCCGAGGACGGCCAGCCGGGTCCGAGTCTAGCGGAGGTCGCGTGCGGAAAGGCGCACTACTGCGAGGACTTCGGCTGGAGGATCGAGACTTGGACCCCCTTGCCCGCGAGGCCCGCGAGCGCCTTGTTCACGTTGTCCCAGCTGTCGAAGCTCAGCCCCTGCAGCGACGCGTCCGTGAGCAGGCTCTCGAAGCCCGGCTGCCGCGCCTGGTCGGCCGTCGCCTGGATGTCGACTGAGAGCTGACGGAGCCACTTCACGAGGTTGTCGGCCTCGGGCTGGAACTCGTCGGGAGCGCCCTTGTCGTCCAGCTCGTCCCCCGCCTTGCCGATGACGAGCGCCGCTTCGTCCATGCGATTCAGGAGCTCGTCCGGCGACTTCGCGTGGGTGATGCGCGTGAGGACGAAGTCCACCCGGTTGCGGTTCAGCACTACCGACTCTGCGTAGTCCTCCGCCGACGGCTGGCCGCCGCCGCACCCGGCTGCGAGGAGGACGAGCACGGCGAGCAGCGCGACGACGAGCTGGCGGTGAATGCGCATCGGGACGCTCGGCAGGCTCTAGAGGACGGAGCCCGGCGGCGGGAGGCCGCGCCCGACCTTGACGACCCGGAGGATCGCCTGCTCCTGCTCGAACACGGCGCGCGGCGGCGACAGGTTCGGCTGACCCTCGAACCGCGCGAAGGAGTTCTGCTGTGACTCGGGCGTCGCCGACAGCTGCAGGCCCAGGCCGAGCGCCGCGAGCGCGAACGCAGCGGCGACCCCGATCTGGAGCCGCGTGGTGGTGAGCTGGCGCGTCCGCCGGACGATGACCGGCCGACGCAGCGCCTGCAGCGGAGCCGAGCGGATCCGCTCCGTGAGATCACGAACGTCCTCGGCGTACGTCGCGCATGCGGAACAGCGCTCGAGGTGCGTGCCCAGCATCCGGCGCTCGAGCTGCGACAGCTCGCCGTCGAGCTCGAGCGAGACCTGCTCGCGCACTCGGACGCATACGGAAAGCGGATACACCGCGCTCATGATGCTTGAGACGTCAGCGATCGTGTCGAGTTAGGCGGTCTCGGCTGGACCGACGGGGATCGTCGGCGCCGACGGATCCAGTGAGCCGGCGACGTCGAGGGGACGCGAGATCTCCGCGAAGTGGCACGCGACGGGATGCTGGCCGCCCGCGCGCGGAACGAGCTCGGGCTCCTCCTCGGCGCAGATCTCCTGCGCCTTCCAGCAGCGCGTCCGGAAGCGACAGCCCGAGGGCGGGTTCGCCGGACTCGGCACGTCTCCCTCGAGCACGATCCGCGAGCGCTTACCGCGCTGCGTCGGAGACTCGATGGGCACGGCGGAGAGGAGCGCCTGCGTGTACGGATGCATGGGCGCGTTGTAGATCTGGTGGCGCGTGCCGATCTCGATGAGCTTGCCGAGGTACATCACGGCCACGCGGTCGGAGACGTGGCGGACGACGGAGAGGTCGTGCGCGATGAACAGGTACGTCAGCCCGAACTGGCTCTGCAGCTCGTCGAGCAGGTTCACGACCTGCGCCTGGATCGAGACGTCGAGGGCGGAGACTGGCTCGTCGAGCACCATCAGCCGGGGGTTCAAGGCGAGCGCGCGGGCGACGCCGATCCGCTGGCGCTGCCCGCCCGAGAACTCGTGGGGGAAGCGATTCGCATGCTCCGGCGAGAGGCCGACCGTGCGGAGGAGCTCCTCGACACGGCGCCGCCCCTCTCCGCGGCGGTACAGCTTGTGGATCCGCAACGGCTCGGCGACGATGTCGCGAACGGTCATCCGCGGGTTGAGCGACGCGTACGGGTCCTGGAAGACGATCTGGATATCGCGTCGCACGGGCCGCATCCGCTTGCGCTTGAAGCCCGTGATGTCCTCCCCGTCGAAGAGGATCGACCCCGACGTCGGCTCGATCAGCTTCATGATCGTCCGGCCCAGGGTCGTCTTCCCGCACCCGGACTCGCCGACGACGCCGAGAGTCTCGCCCGCCTTGATGCTCAGCGAGACGCCGTCGACCGCGCGCACCTGCCCGACGGTATGCCGGAAGATCCCCGCCTTGATCGGGAAGTGCTTGACGAGGTCCTCGATCCGCAGAAGGTCCGAGCCGTTCGACGACGGCACTTCTGCCGTCGTCTCGGTTGCCGCCGCCTCGGTCACGCTCACGGCGCCTTAGCCTCCCCCGGCCGCAATCGGCGACCGCAGGCTCGCGAGCTCCTCCGAGAAGTGGCACGCTGCGCGGTGATCGGGGGCGGCGTCGTCCGTTCCGCGCAAAGCGGGTGTCTCCGTCCGGCACACCGCCCGCCCCTGCGAATGGACGCAGCGCGGATGGAATGCGCATCCGGGCGGCAGGCTGATGAGACTCGGCGGCTGGCCGGGAATCGGCTCGAGGCGTTCCTTGTCCACGTCCACGCGAGCGAGGCTGTTCATCAGCCCGACCGTGTACGGGTGCCGCGGCGAGTCGAAGATCGTGAACACGTCGCCGATCTCGACGACCCTGCCCGCGTACATGACGACGACGCGGTCGGCGAGCTCGGCGATGAGCCCGAGATCGTGCGTGATGAGGATGATCGCCGCGTGGGTGTGGTGCTGCGCCGTCTTGATGACCTCGACGATCTGCGCCTGGATCGTGACGTCGAGCGCCGTCGTCGGCTCGTCCGCGATGAGGACGCTCGGGTTGTTGGCCATCGCCATCGCGATCATCGCCCGCTGGCGCATGCCGCCGGAGAACTCGTGCGGATACTGGTCGACCCGCCTCTCCGCGAACGGGACGCCGACGCTTTCGAGCAGCTCGATCGTCCGAGTGCGCGCGGCGTCGTCCTTCATGTTCGGGTTGTGCGTGAGGACGGCCTCCGAGATCTGGTCGCCGATCGTGAACACCGGATTCAGCGAGGTCATCGGATCCTGGAAGATCATCGCCATCTCGCCCCCACGGAGCTCCCTCAGCTGCTTCTTCGGCATGGTCACGAGGTCGGTGCCCTTGTACAGCGCCTCGCCGGAGGTGATGCGGCCGGGCGGCATCGGGATGAGGCCGAGGACGGAGAGCATCGACACGCTCTTCCCCGATCCCGACTCGCCGACGATGCCGAGCACCTCGCCCGGATGGAGGTCGTAGCTGACCCCGCTGACCGCCTTCACGAGGCCGTCCTCGGTCGAGAACTCGACCGTCAGGTCGCGGATCGAGAGGATCGGCTCGGCCACGTTCCTAGCGAGAACGTCGCTGCGTGGGATCGAGCGCGTCGCGCAGACCGTCGCCCACGAAGTTGATGCACATCGCGATCAGGAAGATCGCGAGACCCGGGAACACGACCAGCCACCAGAGGGTGAAGCCCTCGCTCTGCCCGTCGACGATGAGCTTCCCGAGTGCGGCGTTCGGGGGCTGGATGCCGTATCCGACGAAGGAGAGGAACGCCTCCGTGAGAATCGCGCCGGCGACGATGAGAGTCGTGAAGACGACGATCGGGCCAACGCAGTTCGGGAGGATGTGGCGGGTGATGATGCGCATGTCGCTCGCGCCCGCAGCCTTGGCGGCCTCCACGAACTCCTTCTCGCGCAGCGACAGGAACAGCCCTCGGACGACGCGGGCCAGCGCCACCCAGAAGAGGAACGCGAGGATGATGCCTATCTTCATGGGTTGGTAGATCGGGATCGTGAACGGCAAGGGGATCGCTGCCGAGGTGAAGGGCAGATTGATCTCCGTGATCTCCGAGTCGTCGGAGCCGAGGTACACCGCCGCGACGAGCAGGATCGCGAGGCCGGGGACGGTGAAGAACAGGTCGGTGATGCGCATGAGGATGTTGTCGACGTGGCCGCCGTAGAAGCCTGAGATCGCGCCGACGGCCGTGCCGATGACCGTCGCGAGGATCGCCACGAAGACCGCGACCCAGAGCGACGTCCGGATGCCGTAGATGATCCGGCTCAGGTAGTCGCGCCCGAGCTGGTCGGTACCGAGGTAGTGATGGCCATCGAGTCGCGGAGACCGCGCGATCCCGGTGATCGGATCGATGTGCTCGAGGTCGATCTCGTCGTAGCCGTAGGGAGCGATCTGCTTCGCGAAGATCGCGACGATCGCGAAGAAGATGAGGACCGCGAGGCTGACGACCGCCGCCTTGTGGCGGAAGAAGCGCGTCCGCGCGTACGACCACTGGCTGCGCGCCTTGAGCTCGACGCCCGCCTCGAAGGCGAGCTCCGCCTCGGAGGTGATCGGCGCGCTCGCGATGGACGGATCGGCCCCGCCGACCGCACCGGGTTGCACGGTCGACTGGACCATCCCGTGACGCGGGGTCGGATCAGTCATAGCGGACGCGCGGGTCCAGGTACCCGTAGGCGATGTCGGCGATGAGGTTGAACAGGATGATCAAGGTCGCCGTGACCATGAGCCATGCCATCACGGGATACGGGTCGTTCTGGTTCAGCGCACTGATGTAGTAGAGACCCATCCCGTCGAGCGAGAAGACGAATTCGGTCGCGATCGCACCGCCGAGGAGCGCGCCGAAGTTGATCGCCACGAGTGTGACCAGCGGGATGAGCGCGTTGCGGAACGCGTGCTTCATCGTCACGCGCTTCTCGGTGAGCCCCTTCGCGCGGGCGGTGCGCACGTAGTCCGAGTTCACGACCTCGAGCATGGAGGCGCGCATGAACCGCGAGTACGTCGCGATGCTCGCGATCATCAGGACGATGACCGGCAGCACGAGATGGTGGGCGCGGTCGATCCAGAAGTGGATGCCCGTCCCCGGATCGACCGAGCTCAAGCTCGCGATCGGGAAGATGTTGTACCCCGTCCAGTCTTTGAGGTACACCACCCCCACCTGGAGCATCAGCGCGAACCAGAAGACGGGTAGCGCGAGCCCCATGAAGCTGAAGGTGGTTGCGGTGTAGTCGAACACCGAGTACTGGCGTAATGCCGAGTACACCCCTATCCCGACCGCGATCAGGATCGCCAGGAGCTCGGCGATGATGACCAGCTGCAGGGTGTGCTTCATGACGCGCCAAAGATCGGGAAGGATCGGACGGTCTCCGAGGACGGTCGTGCCGAAGCCGTTCGTGAAGGCGTCGTTCACCCAGTAGCCGTACCGCACGAAGACCGAGTCGTCGAGGTGCTTGCGCTCCTTGATGTTCTCGACCGACTGCTCCGAGATTCTCGGATTGAGGCGCAGGGCGGCGAGCGGGTCGCCGGTCTTGGCCACGAACGTGAAGACGAGGAAGCTCGCGACGAACAGCACGATCACGCTGTAGGCCAGTCTTCGCAAGACGTACTGCAGCATCCTCGCCTCCGATCTTAGTTGGTAGTCCCGCCCCCGCCTATACGGCGGGGGCGGGACTGGGTCGTGCAGGCGGAGAGCCTGTCACGGGACTGGAGGCCGTCTAGCTGACGCTCCAGGTGTTGACGTTCCAGAAGTCGCCTTCAAGCGTCGTCGGGGTCGTCAGACCCTTCAGCTTCTTGGCGGCGATGGTGAACACCGGCCGGACGAACATGGGGATGGACGGAATGTCCTTCGCCATCATCGCCTCGGACTGGTTGAGGAGCTTCGTGCGCGTAGCGTCGTCGAGCTCCTGCGCGGTCTTGTCGAGGAGCGCGGACGCCTTCTTGTTGCAGTAGTTGCCGTAGTTGATGTCACCGCCGCAGCCGAGCTTGTCCCGCGAGGTGATCTTCGAGGTCGGGTCCTCGACCCACGTGAACATGATGAGGTCCCAGTCGCTCGACGGCAGCGTGGTGCCGAACAGCAATCCCGCCGGCTGGAAGCGCGGAACGAGCTCGATGCCGACCGACTTCAGCTGCCGCTGAATGACCTCGAAGGTCAGCGCGCGGAGCTGGTTGCCGGCGGTCGTCGAGAAGCGGAAGGACAGCTTGCCGACGCCCGGGCACGAGAAGATCTTGTCGTTGCCCGCACTCGGCTTGTCGGGCCCACCGGTGCAGCCCTTGCCCTTCAGAATGCTGATGACCTTCGTCTGGTTGAACGGATACCTGGCGTAGTGCTTGACGTAGCCCTTCTCGAAGGACTTGAAGATGTTGCTCTGCAGCGTCGGCAGGCCGGGAGCGATCGTCTGGTAGAGAGCAGAGGCGATCTGCGGACGGTTGATCCCGGTGATGAGCGCCTGCCGGACATACGGCGCCTTGAGCGGCGCAGCACCCTTCGGGCCGAACTGGATGTCGACGTGCTCGTACGAGTACCCGGCGACAGCCTTGACCACGAAGTTCTTGTCCTTCTGGAAGTCGGCGATCTGGAGCTGAGCCTGCGGCTCCATTGCCTGGCCCTCGCCAGCCTTCATGGCCTGGAAGCGGGCGTTCGTGTCAGCGATGTAGCGGAACACGACCCGATCGAGCTTCATCGGGGCGATCGTGTACTTCGGGTTCTTGACGACAGTGATCTGCGTGCCCTTCTGCCAGCTCTGGAACTTCCACGGGCCCGAAGAAACCGGGATCGAGTCCTCCCACAGCTTGTTCGCATCCTTACCCGCGGTGTACTTCGCAGGCCACACGCCGCTGTTCACGAGCGCATCCCAAGCGGCGTAGACCTTCTTGAAGACGATGACGCCGGTCTTGCCCTTACAGGTGACGGACTTGATGTCCTCGTAACCAGTGCGGGAGGCCGGGTTGTTGGCCGGGTTGATCCAGATCTGCCACGTCGCGCGCCAGTCGGCGCAGGTGACAGGCGTGCCGTCCGACCAGTTCGCCTTCGGGCTGAAGGTGAACTGAACGGTCTGCGGGCTCTTCTTGAGCAGCTTCGGCGGGCCGGTGAACAGCCGCGTGACCCAGTTCGCGTTGTTGTCGCGAATCTGGCCGCCGAGGAAGATGCTGTTGTCGACGAGCGCCGTCGCATACAGCGAGTTGTCGACCCAGTTCGGGCGCAGGTTGGGCGGCTCCTGGTCGTGAATAAACACGACGGTCCCCGCCGACACCCTGTCCGGGCCGGCCGTTGCTGCTGGTCCGACGACGAGGCTCGCGACAATCGCGGCCGCGCCCGCCAGCAACAAGAGTGAACGCTTACGCATGTACTCCCTCCATCCGAGTGGTCTCCTACCGATCTTCACCAGGGCGGAAGGTCGACTCGACGCGTGAGCCGTCGGGGTGGCCGGCACGCCGGCCACACGTCGATCCAGATACCTCCGTCGCCATGGTCAAGTGCAGGATCATACTTCTGTGACGACGCAGTTCCAATTCGGTTAGGAGGTGGCGATGCAAATTCCTGGAACAGGCGAAAAACGCCGCGAGAGCAGCAATTTCGTAGCTGCTGAAGATGCCGGAAGACTCGCCGAAAACGCCTCCGACCTCCTCGAGAAGGCGGTCGGCGTCGAGTGGTACCGGCAGCACGGAACCGACGTCGACCGGGCCACACTGAGCCTTTGCCGGCTCCGTCGCGCCCGCGCCGGCGAACGGGGCAGTCCCGAGGCCGGTGACGAGGCTGTGCGGGCCGTGCTCAGCTCCGCAAGCCCCGCCGCGGTCCTCTGGCTCGCGAGCCGGGCGATCTCGTACATGGACGAGAGCGGCTTTCCCGAGGCCGTCGAGCCGTGGTTCCGCGACGAGTGGGCGCAGGACTTCTAGCGATCGCGCCGCCACAGGAGGAGCCCGAACGGAAAGAGCGCAGCGAGCGCGAGGTAGGGCGCGAGCACGAGCTTGCCCGCCTTCTCGCCCTGGACGGCCGTGGGGCCCGAGCCGAGGAACTCGCGCGCCTTGCGGCCGGCCGCTCCGATCTGGTTCTCGGAGTAGACGGCACCGCGGGTCGACGCGGCGAGCCGGTCGAGGATTCCACGCGCGCCGGCATTCGGCTTGTACTGGGGCTCGGGCGCCCCACGTGAGTACACCTTCTCGTCGTCGCCCCAGAACTGGACGAACACGAGGTCGATCGCCGGGTCGCGCCTGAAGAGGCCGCCGAGCCGCGCGTTCGCCACCGGGTCGCTCTCGCCGTCCGTGAGCACGATGACCACACGCGCCTTCGACGTCGGCGAGAAGTAGCGGAGCCCTCTGATGCTCGCGAGCGCGTTGAGCGAGGTCGCCCCGGTCACGAACGACGAGCGCGGCGGCGGGCGCTCGATCGCGACCGACCGGTCGATCGTCGCCGCGAACACCTTCTCGTCGGCGCTCGGGAAGAGGTGCGGGAGCACGCGGTCGGTAAGCGACGCGACGCCGACCTTGATGTCGGGCAGCGCTTGTCGGAGCTCGCCGGCTGCCGACTTGGCCCGCTGGATGCGTTGGGGCGACTCGAGGTTGTCCTGCGCGAGCATCGAGCGGGAGACATCGAGGACGACGAACGCCTCTGCGTCCGTGCGAACCGTGCGATCGTGGGTCCACTCGAAGACGGGCTGTGCCGCCGCGAGCGCAAGGAGGACCCCGCCGACCGCGAGCCCCGCCAGCGGGAGCAGCAGGCTCCGCCGCCGCGGCTGCGGAAGACCGAGCGTCGTGCGAGTCTCGCCCGCCCGACGACGGATCCGCCGGAGTGCGACGACCGGAACGACGACGCCGAGCACGAGGAGCGCTCCGAGCGGCGTGAGGATCGTCAGCGACATCGCCTCGGGCTAGTAGCCGGAGCCGGCATCGCCGGCGCCGGCGCCCGTAGAGCCGCTACCACCGGGCGACGGGTTCTGCCCGCCCGCACCCTCCGTGAGCTGGAGGCCACGGGATCGCTGGAGCGCGTACTCGAGGTTGTACTTCGCCTCGTCGTTCGTCGGGTCGAGCGCGACGGCCAGCTGCAACGTCGCCACCGTCGCCCCGAGCAGGGCGAGGCGGTCCTGTGTCTCCGAGACGAGTCGCGCGAGGCCGACGACGCCGAGGAGCCCTGCCGCGCGCGACCGCTGCCTCCGGTCCTTCGCGTTGGCGACGATGTCGTCGAGACGCGCCTGGGCGTCGTTGCGCAGGAGCGCGACCTGTGGATCCGAGATTGACGCGGTCGGATCGTCGAGCCGCGCGATCTGCACGGCGCGCACGGCGCGGCGGAGCCTAACGTCGTCCTCGGTCCCGAGGAGCGCAACCGCGAGATCGAAGGGGACGACGGTCCGGGTCCGCCAGAGGCCCGTCGTCGCCGGAGACACCCGGTACTCGACGTCTCCCTGCGTCAGCGCCGATCGGCTCGCGGCGACGTCACGGGCGAGGAGGGCGAGCCCGAGCGCGAGGAAGAGGCAGACGAGCGCGGCGACGCCGACCAGCGCGCGCTCGACGATCTCGCGCCGAGTCACTGACGCGCCTCCCCAACCGTCTGCTCGACGCGCGGGAGTGCGATCCGCCCCGAGAAGCGCTCGTGCGCGGCGAGGAGTCCGAACACG
>Ga0070670_100003266_pt1 | contig 13403 bp, 14 predicted proteins | sample KBSS63metaG_FD_64665 | JGI IMG/M metagenome (GOLD analysis project Ga0070670, IMG submission 64665) | Switchgrass rhizosphere microbial communities from Kellogg Biological Station, Michigan, USA - KBS S6-3 metaG | ecosystem: Host-associated > Plants > Roots > Rhizosphere > Soil ... | reverse complement strand
GACGACCGTGAGCGCGACGTAAGGCCCGAATGTGCTCGCGAACCCCGAGCCAATACTGTGAGACGGGTCCTTCTGGACGCGCCAAATCAGCAGCCGATCCGCCAGAAACAACACGGGCAGAAACATCACCGAGCTTTCGTGTGTCAGCAGCGCCAGCACATAGACGGCTATGGAAAGTTGGCGAAGGGACGGCCGGCCCTCCTCGCGCCACCGCAGAAACCACAAGAGGCTCAAACATCCGAAGAGGGCACCGACGGCTTCGGCGAGGGCACCGACCCACGCAACTGCGTCGATATGCGACGGCTGCACGGCAAAAAACAGCGCGGCGACAAATGGGACGTAGGGGCGGACCTCGAGGTCCGGCCCTACGAAGATCTGCCTCGCGAGCGCGAATACGACCAGCACGTTGACCGCATGCAGAACGATGCTCGCTTCATGAAACAGGACGGGGGAGCCGCGGAGGAGCGGCGTCATGACGGCGAAATACACATCAATGACGGGCCGATAGAAATGCGTCATGCTGCTGAACGCGACCAGTTGCGCCGGATGGAACGACCATGAGCCGACGAGCCACTGATAATCGTCGTCAAAGAACGACGCCCAGAGGGCATTGTGATAAACAATGACGACGGCGACGACCAGCGCCGCGCGAGCTGTGAGGTCCCGTAGAAGAGGCGACACGACCGGCTCGAATCTTACTCATACATGTCGTTCCAGGATCTGTTTAGCGGACGTAAACCGCTGATTGGCGTGCTGCACCTCCTCCCGCTGCCAGGCGCGCCGTTGTACGACGGCGACATGCAGAAGGTGTATGAGCAGGCGCTCGACGAGCTCGAGATATTCAAGCGCCACCACCTCGATTCGGTCATCGTCGAAAACTTTCGCGACATGCCGTACTTTCCGGGCCGCGTGCCCGTGGAAACGGCAGCAGCGATGGCTGCGGTTGCGCGGGAGGTCGTGCGAGCTGCCGGGATGCCTGTCGGGATCAACGTCCTTCGCAGCGATGGCGAGGCGGCGATTGCCATCGCCGCGGCGGCAGGTGCGCATTACGTCCGAATCAACGTCCACATGGGCGCCGTCGTGGCGGACCAGGGAATTGTCCAGGGCAGCAGCCAGTTTTCAGTCAGACTGCGAAGCGCCCTGAAGTCGCGGGCGCTCATTTTCGCCGACGTCGGCGTCAAACACGCGGCGCCGGTCGCCGGTCGCAGCCTGGATATCGAGACGCGAGATCTTGCGGAGCGAGGGCTCGCCGACGCGATCATCGTCACTGGCGACCGCACGGGTGTGGAAACGAGCCTGGCCGATGTGGCGGTCGTCAGGCGCGCCACGACGCTGCCGCTGCTGGTCGGAAGCGGCGCGACGCCGGAAAATATCCGGCAGATGCTGCCCACGGTGAACGGCTTGATCGTCGGCAGCTATTTCAAGAAAGATGGCGCGGGCCATAAGTTCGTCGACGAGTCGCGCGTCCAGCGATTCGTCGAACGCTTCGCCGAATTGCGAGGATGATATGACAGCAGTGGGCAGGAGGCAGTGGGCAGTGAGTGGGGGTGGGCAGGCCGTTGTCGGTAGCCTCGTGGCGCTGGTGGTGTTTTGCTCAGCGTCGGCGTTTGCACAGGACCGACTCCCGCCAATCCCCGCCGACAAATTGACCGAGGCGCAGAAGAAAGCCGCCGCGGAATTTCTGGTCGAGCGCAAGCAGCAGGTATTCGGGCCGTTCGTTCCTTTGAGCCGAAGTCCTCAGCTGATGATCAACGCCGCGCGGATGGGAACGTATCTGCGGTTTGGCAACTCGCTGCCGCGCGACGTCAGCGAGTTCGCAATCCTCCTCGTGTCACGTCGATGGACGCAGCAGTATGAGTGGTACGTGCACGCCGCGGACGGCAAGACCGCGGGCCTGAGCGACGCCGTCATTCAGGCCGTGGCGGATGGACGTCGGCCGGAGGGAATGAACGAGGGCATGGAAATCGTCTATGACTTCAGCAATGAGCTGAACGACTTCCATAGCGTCACCGATCGCACCTACGCGCGCATGGTCGCGAAGTACGGCGAGCAGGGCATGATGGACCTCGTCGGTCTGAACGGCTATTACTCGATGATCTCGATGGTTCTGAACGTTGGCCGTACTCCACTGCCGCCGGGAAATACCCCTGGTCTCAAGCCGTTCCCGAAATAGCGGTCGCTGCCGGGATTCGGGAGCCGGGATTCGGGACTCGAACGGGGCGCTGGCGGCGCGGCTCGACGATCTCTACCGGACATTCGATCACGTCAACTCTGCATCCGATCCGGTCCACATCGTCCGGCGCTACACGGCGCCGGAAGACCGCGAGGTCGTCGGGTTCTGCGCCGCGGCGCTCGCGTTTGGCCGCGTTGCGAGCGTCCTGAACTCCATCGAGACGCTCGTCGCGGCCATGGGCCCGCACCCAGCCCGTTTCGTGAGGAGATTCGACCCGGCGCGCGATCGAGCCGCGATCGATCCTGTCGTCCACCGCTGGATTCGAGGTCGGGATCTCGTGGCGCTGCTGCTCATCCTGCAACGAATGCTGCGTGAAGCGGGCTCGATCGAGCGTTTCTTCGTGGCGGGCGACAATGCCGGCGCGCCGGATATCGGGCCTGCGCTCGACGCGTTTTCGGCGCGAGCCCTGGAGACAGACCTCCATCCCGCTTACGGCAGAGTTCCCAGGCGACCCGGTGTCTGTTATTTCTTCCCGCGCCCGTCGGTCGGAAGCGCCTGCAAGCGGCTCAACCTGTTTCTGCGCTGGATGGTGCGGCGCGACGAAATCGACTTCGGAATGTGGACACTCGTGTCCCCATCCCGGCTCATCATTCCGCTCGATACGCACGTCATTCGTCTGGGCCGCTGTCTCACATTGACGCGGTATCGCACACCAAACTGGAAGATGGCCGCCGAAATCACTGCGTCGCTGCGCGCGATCAACCCCGTCGATCCAGTCCGGTACGATTTTTCCCTTTGCCATGTCGGGATGATGAATGCCTGCGGCTACGGACGAGCTCAGCGCGATCATCACTGCCCGCTGCGCGGAATGTGCCGTCCGGCCGGCGCGGCTCCGAAATCGACGACGGAATGAGGATTGAAGGATCCGGTGCGGTCCTTCACACAGATGCGCATTCGGATTACAAAAGTGCTGCAAGGCAGCATCGATGGCATACAGCTGTCGCGGCTTGTCCAGGGCCAGGTTTACGACGTGAATACCTCACTCGCGTGTTATCTGCTGTCTGAACAAATGGCCGAGCCTGCACACGGCGAATCACGCGCAACATTGGCGGCGGAAAAGAAGACCGTCGCGCCCGTTGTTCCGCGCTCCGTGGCTGCCGACCGCGCCTCCACCAGAGCACACAGCAAGCGGGAAGAGCATTCATGAGGACTGTGCTAATCGCCGTTATCGCATCGATCGTTGCCGCCACCCTCCCGGCATTCGCCCAGGCGGGCAGCGATAAAGGCAAGGAAGTTCGTGTCGTCGGCTGCGTGCAGTGGGAGAAGGAATTCCGGAGGTTGCGTCACCAAGGACCTGGCGGGGCGCTCGGGACCGGTATCGGCGCGGGTAACGAATTCGTCTTGGCGATGGTCAAGCCTGACGCAACGCGCACGGCGACCGCCTACAGCATTACCGGTGATCGCGAAAAGGAGCTGGGCCGGCGCATCGGGCAGCAGATTGAAGTCATTGGCGTCGTCGAGGATGAAGGGAAGCCCGGCGCGGATCAAGTGGGCGATCTCCCCCGGATCAAGATGACAGGCTGGATCCCGATTAAAGACTCGTGTCAGTAGGGTGATTGGGCTCGTCAGAACGATATTGGGACTTGGGATCTCGTCAGAGCATTATTGGGATTTGGGACTTGGGATTTGGGATTTGGGATTTCTTTGAAGCTCCCACAGCTTCATGAACTTCAAGCCCACCGACCACGCATTCATCAGCGAGATCGTGAGCCCTGCGGTCCCGTCGAGAAATCCGCGTCTGAGGATGTAGTTCCTCATGAAGGCCGCCGGCGGATGGACGAGAATTTCCATCGGTCCCGTGCGGCGTCCCTCTTCGTACATCTGCATCGCCGACAGCGTCGAGTAGTGATTGATGCGCTTGATGTGATCGCGCAGATCGACGAACGAGTAGTGCTGCAAGTCGTTCTTCAGGTAACCCGGCGGTCCATCAACCGCGACAGACTCATGGACGTAACGTCCACGCCACCGCGCAAACCGCCGATCGTAGAGCCGCATCTGGTAGTCCGGATAGAAATCCGTCGTGCGAATCCATCGGCCGAGATGAAAGGTCACTCGCGGTACGCGGTAGCCGTGGTACGGCGGGTCGGTCGTCGCGAGCACTGACCGAATCTCCTCGGCCAGTGCGGCTGGAACGCGTTCGTCCGCATCGAGCGAAAAAATCCACTCGTTGGAGGCCTCCGCGGCGGCGAAATTCTTTTGATCGACGTACCCGGTCCACGCCCTGGTGAGCACGCGGACGCCCTTGCGTCGGGCGATATCGGTCGTGCCGTCGCTGCTGCCTGAATCGACGACGAGGACTTCGTCGGCGAAGGAGGCAGAGTCGATCGCCGCCGCAATGTGTGCGGCCTCGTTCAGCGTGATGATTGTGACGCTGAGTCTGTTCATTACTGCGCGCGACCAGCTCCACCCACAGCCGTCGTCTGGCCGACGGCGGTCGTCGGCGTCGCGGGCGTGTTGGCCGCGGCGGTCACGCCGGTGCCGACATTGCCGACCGTTGCCGTCGCCAGCGTCGAGGTATTTCCCCCGGCAACCGGCGCCACCTGCACCGTCTGGAAATCGGTCTGCGCACGGTAATAGGCCAGGATCGCGTTCAGCTCGTCGTTGCGTGCCTGCGCCAGGTCGCGCTGTGCCTGAAACACCAGGAAATTCGTGGATGTTCCGGCCGCGAGCTTCTTCTGTTCCGCGTCGAGCCGCTGCTCGGCGAGCGCGCGCGCAGCGCGCGTGCTGTCGACGAGCCTCTCACTCGTGGTGACCTGCCTGGCGACATTGCGCACCTGGGTCACCACCTGCAGTTCTGCGTTCTTCAACTGCGTTTCGGCCTGCACGGTTTCGAGCTGTGCGCGCGCGAGGTTTGCCTCCTGCGGGCTGTGGCCGAGCGGGTAGCTGATGCTCAACCCGACGGTCCAGCTCGGATACTGATTGCCGAACAGATCGCCGAGGACCGACCCGAAATTGCGCGGCGTCCCGATCGGAACCGCCACGGGAATGCCGAGCGTGTTAGTCCGTGCGACCGGTGTGCCGCCGAGACCTGTCAAACCGTAATCGAGGATCGCGCTCACGTCGGGCAGTGTCTGGTTGCGGAAGTACTTGATGTTGATGTCAGCGGATTCGAGCGACTTCCGCGCCTGCAGCAGGTCGGTTCGCATCTGCAGCGCGTTGCGCACGGCGGCATCGACGTCCACCGGGGTTGGTTCGAAGGCTGGCAGCTCGGTCGGGACGATACGCGTCGTCCAGAAATCGGGCGCTGACTGGTTGAATACCAGTGCACGCAGATTATCCTGCGCGGTTTCGATTTGTGCCTCAGCGACGATCACCGACTGCTGCCGTGCCGCGACCTCGGCCTGCGCCTCGACGGCGTCAATGGGCGGTGTCGTTCCGATCTGGATACGCGCATTCGTTTCGCGAAGCGATTCGTTGGCGAGATCGAGCGACTGCCGCTGCACCGCGAGCGAGGCGTTGGCATAGGCGAGATCCCAGTATGCATTCCGGACCGCGCGCGACGTGGTCGAGATGGTCTGTTGCAGCTGGAAATCGGAGATGTCGCGGTCCTTCTCACTGAGAATCACTTCCCGGCGCAGGTTGTCGATGCTGAAATCGCGCAGCAGCGGCTGGCGGATATCAATCGACAATGAAGACTGCAGCTGCGGCGAGAAATTGGAGAAGACATTCGACGTGGTCGAGCGCGTGCTGTCCCAGCCGATACTGTAGCTGCCGCCCCAGGGTGTCTGCTGGACGAGCCCCACGTTGCTCAGCATGCGGCCGGTTGTCGTCTTGTTCTGCCCCGACGTGGCGCCAGACAGAAAGCCGCTGTTCGGCGTCGTGGTCCCCACGCCTTCGACCAGCGTCGTGAAATTCGGCACCCACGCCGAACGCGCCAGAGCAACCGCAAGATCTTGCACCTGCGGATTGAACCGGGCGATTTGGATGCCGAGATTGTTGTCGAGCGCGAGGCGCACGGCCTCGTCAATGGTCAGCGAGCGGACCTGTTCGCCCGAAGCCGCCGCCAGCGGCGCTGCCGGGCGCGCAGCCGTCTGGCCTGACGCAGAGGCGCCGCTCATCGCGATAACTGCCGCGACGAACGTTGTTCGAATGAGAGTCGTTCGCATCGTTTTACTCCGTGCCTCGTTCGCAAACCTCATATCTGCAACCTTACCGAGGGCGCCAATGGCACATGTATGAACGTATGATGACATTGTGACAACCGCTGACATTGCTACGGCGTCCGTTCTGGATCGGTTTCGACGCGTGGGCGCGCTGCTCGAAGGCCACTTCCGGCTGACGTCTGGTCTCCACAGCCCTGGGTACCTGCAGTGTGCGCTGGTCCTGCAGCATCCGGTCGAAGCCGAGGCGTGCGGCGCAGCCATCGCCGAACGCGTGCGTGGGCTTTCACCCGGGGTCGTCTTATCTCCCGCGCTCGGCGGTATCGTCATCGGGCAGGAGGTCGGCCGCGCGCTTGGTGTGCGGGCGATTTTTGCCGAGCGCCAGGACGGCAAATTGACGCTGCGACGAGGCTTCTCGATTGCCCCCGGTGAGAAGGTCCTCATTGTCGAGGACGTGGTCACGACAGGCGGCTCGACGCAGGAGACCATTGATGTCGCACGCGCGGCCGGCGCCACGGTCGTCGCCGCCGCGGCCATCATCGATCGCAGCGGCGGCAAGCAACGGATCGACGTTCCGTTTCACGCGCTCGCCACGATCGCCTTGCCGACTTACGAACCCGAACAATGCCCGCTCTGTGCGGACGGCAAGCCGGTTGTAAAGCCGGGATCACGAACGTCGTGACGCAACGGCAACGGGCCGCAGAGACACTGAGACGCAGAGAAATCATTGGACTCTGAGTTGCTGCGTCTCTGCGGCTCGCGACACCGATGCGGGTGCTGAAGTTCACGCTCGCCTACGACGGGACGCGGTATGTTGGCTGGCAGCGCCAGGCGGATGGCGAATCGATCCAGGGACTGCTCGAGGATGCGCTCGCCAGGTTCGAAGGTGGGCCGGTGACCGTGCACGGCGCGGGGCGGACCGACGCGGGCGTTCATGCGCTTGGACAAGTCGCCAGCGCCAGCGTCACCTTCACCCATCCGGCGGCCACAATCCTTCGGGCGCTCAATGCGCAGCTGCCGGAAGACATTCGCGTCGTCGACATCGCTGACGCGGCGCCGGATTTTCACGCGCGGTTCAGCGCCCGGTCGAAGACCTACCGCTATCAGATCCGCGCCGGCGCGGTTGGCGACCCTTTCACGCGTGCCTTCGTATGGCAGCTGCCTGATCCGCTCGATGTCGCCGCGATGACCGACGCGGCCGCGGCGCTCGTCGGCAGGCATGACTTCGCGGTGTTTCAGAGTGCGGGCACGGAAGTCGCCAGCACGATTCGGACGATTTTTCGCTCGGAGTTTTCAACAACAGAACGATCTGAACGATTGATCATCTACGAAGTTTCGGCTGATGGGTTTCTCCGGCACATGGTACGGGCCATCGTCGGCACGCTGATCGAGATCGGGCGCGGCCGGAGGTCGGCCGAATCGATGGCGCAGCTGGTCGGACGCGGTACTCGTGCAGAGGCAGGCGCGACCGCACCGCCGCACGGGTTGTTCCTCGTCAGCGTGGACTATGATTGACGACCCGGCGAAACAGTGATGTCCAGGGCCGATCTCCTCGCATGGATTCCGGAAGGGCATCCCGACGAGATGCTCGTCGGGCAGGTGAACTTCGAGCGTCTGCCCGCGCACATCGCCATCATCATGGACGGCAACGGACGCTGGGCCGCGCAGCGACATCTGCCGCGTGTCGAAGGTCATCGCGCGGGGATCGACGCTGTGCGCGATACGGTCGAAACGGCGGCGCGGCTCGGCATCAACGTGCTCACGCTCTACGCGTTCTCGATCGAAAACTGGAAGCGTCCCGCGACGGAGATCAGCACGCTGATGATGCTGCTGAAGCGGTATCTGCGCTCCGAGTTGAAAACGCTGCTCACCAACAACATCCGGTTTCGCGTCATCGGACGGATGGACGACCTCGCCGCCGACATTCAGGACGAACTGCGCGCCGCAATCGATCGCACGGCCAACGACAACGGCATGCTGTTCAACATCGCGCTCAATTATGGCGGCCGAGCGGAAATCGTCGATGCGGCACGGCGCGTGATCGAGGCTGGCGTCCGGCCGGAGGAGCTCGACGAGCAGCGCTTTGCCAGCTTTCTCTATACCGCCGGTCAGCCGGATCCCGATCTGCTGATACGTACGAGCGGTGAGATGCGCGTCAGCAACTACCTCCTGTGGCAGATCGCGTACACCGAGATTTACGTGACCGAGACGCTCTGGCCGGACTTCCGTCGCCGGCACCTGCTCGAAGCCGTGCTCGCGTATCAGAAACGCGAGCGACGTTATGGCGGCATCGGCATCGATCCTCGCCTGCGTTCGGGCCAGGCCCGCGCTCAATAATGGTTCGTCTTCTCAGCGGCGTCCTGATGGCGGCCTTCGCGGTCACCGCAATCCTGCTCCTTCCCTTCGCAGCGCTTCGAGTACTCGCCTGCGTGGTCGCAGGGGTGGCCGCCGCCGAGTATGTGCGCATCACCGGCACCGTTCGTCCCGATCGAACGCAGCGAGACGGTCGTGATCCTTCCAGCTGGATTGTGGTTGCGGTGGTCGTGTACACGTGCTGGTGGGCGGCCGTGCCCGCGCCGCTGAGCCTCGTGCTGGTTGCGATTTTCGTCGTCGTGTGGCTCGCATTAGGAGTGCTGCGTCAGTCGCGAACGCTGCAGGAGGCGGCCGTCGATCTCGTGGCGCCGATCTACATCGGCGCTCCGCTCGGCATGCTCGTCGCGCTCCAGATGCTCTCCGGCCCCAAGGCTACGTTGCTCCTGATCGCGACTATCGTGGTCAGTGACTCGGCGCAGTACTACTCAGGGCGAACGTTCGGACGACGACCGCTCGCGCCGGCAATCAGCCCGAACAAGACGGTCGAGGGCGCTATCGGCGGCGTGATCTGCGGGGCGCTCTTCATGGCCATCGCCATCTCGTTCGTCTTCCCTGCGACGCCGATCATCGTCCGGATTCTCCTCGGCCTGGTCGTCGTGTTCCTCGGGATTGCGGGCGATCTCTTCGAGTCGCGCCTCAAGCGTGTCGCGCATCTCAAAGACAGTTCGACGTTGATCCCGGGCCACGGCGGTGTCCTCGACCGGATCGACGCGCTGTTGTTCGCGGTTCCAGTCTTCTACTTCATGGTCTTACAGGGACGCGTGGCGTGAAGAACCTCGCCATTCTCGGCGCGACGGGCTCGATCGGGCAGAGTGCGCTCGCCGTTGTCGACGCGCATCCGGAGCGGCTCCGTGTGTCGGCGCTCGCCGCCGGCGACAATGCGACGCTGCTCGCGGACCAGGTCGCGCGCTACCGCCCTGACGTCGTTGCCATGGCGACCGACGCCGGCGCCGATCGATTGAAGAGTTGTCTCGCTGAAGCCTGTGCTGTCTCGATCCTCAGCGGCGCTGACGGTCTCGTTGCCGTGGCTACGCACCCGGCGGTCGATATCGTGCTGTGCGCCTCTTCGGGGACCGCAGGCCTCGAGGCGGTCCTCGCCGCGATCGAGAGTGGGAAGACCGTGGCTCTGGCGAACAAGGAAGTCCTGGTTATGGCTGGTGCACTCGTGACGGCAGCCGCCCGCCGGCACGGCGTCACGATTCTTCCGGTCGACAGCGAACACAACGCCATTCATCAGTGCCTGCACGGACGCGATTACCGCGACATCAAGCGTCTGATTCTTACCGCGTCCGGCGGTCCGTTTCGCGAGATGAGTGCGGACGCGCTCGATCGCGTTGATGCCGCCGCCGCGCTTCAACATCCGACGTGGCGGATGGGACGCAAGATCACGATTGATTCCGCGACGCTGATGAACAAAGGCCTCGAGGTGATCGAGGCGCACTGGCTCTTTGGTGTGTCTGCGGAGCAGATTGAAGTCGTCATCCACCCGCAATCGATCGTGCATTCGATGGTGGAGTTCATCGATGGATCGATCATCGCGCAGCTCGGAATCACTGATATGCGTCTGCCCATCCAGTACGCCTGCTCATACCCTGAGCGGTGGCCGGCGGTTTCGCTTCCTGTCCTTGATCTGACGAAATCGGGTCGGCTCGATTTTCACGCGCCTGCGCGCGACCGCTTCCCTTGTCTCGATCTCGCCTATCGGGCGTTGCGAACCGGCGGCACGCTGCCTGTGGTGCTGAATGCGGCCAATGAAATTGCGGTGGAGTATTTTCTGGACGGGAAACTCGGCTTTACAGCCATCCCACGCGTCATAAAGGAGACGATGGACGCGCACGATGTACAGGCTGTGGCGACCCTAGAGATGGTACGACGCGTGGATAAATGGGCGCGGGAGTGCGCCCGGCATACAGCCCAGGCGCTAGAATTGAACGCGTGACGACAATCCTGGCGTTTCTGTTCGTGCTCGGGGTGCTGGTTTTCGTGCACGAGCTCGGACATTTCGTCGCGGCGCGCCGGATCGGCGTCCGCGTGCTCACCTTTTCACTCGGATTCGGCCCGAAGCTGCTGACAACACGTCGGGGCGATACGGAGTACGCCATCAGTGCCATTCCGCTCGGCGGCTACGTCAAAATGGCCGGCGAAAGCGTCGATGACCCGCGCAGCGGCGCCCCTGACGAGTTCCTGTCGAAAACCAAGTGGCAGCGGTTTCAGGTGCTCATCATGGGTCCTGTGATGAACATCCTGCTGGCGATCATTGTCATGGCCGTCGTGCTCGCACAGGGTGCGGAGGTGCCGGCGTATCACGACCAGCCGCCAATCATCGGTTCCGTGAAAGCCGGTTCGCCTGCCGCCATGGCCGGCATGCGGCGCGGCGATCGTATCGTCGCGGTCGGCGATGTCCCGGTGGCCACCTGGGACAAGCTGGACATGGAAATCGGCACGAAGCCGAATCGGGATATTTCGCTCACGTATGTGCGCGACGGTGAGACCCGCACGGCGGATCTCCGCACGCTATCCGAGGGCCGGTTCCAGATCGGTGATATCGGCGTGGTTCCCGATGCCACCCCGGTCGTAGCGTCGCTCGTCAAAGGCGACGTCGCGGAAAAGGCGGGGCTGAAGCCCGGCGACATGATGGTCGCGGTCGATGGCGTACCGATGACACAACCATCGGAGCTCACGGAAGCGATCTCGCGCAACGCAGGCAAACAGACCGACATCCTGGTCCGGCGCGATGGGCAGGAGCTGCACATCAACGTCACGCCGCAGAAGCGCGGCGACCGCGGCATGATCGGTATCTTCTTCGGTCAGCGCACGAAGACGTTCAAGCCAGGACCGCTCGAAGCGTTGAAGTTGAGTGTCGAGCGGAACATCGAATTCGGCGGGCTGATCTTCAAGACCCTTGGCGGACTGTTCGTCGGCACCACCTCACCCCGCCAACTGATGGGTCCCGTCGCCATTGCGCAGCTTTCAGGAGAGTCCGCGGCATTGGGGCTGATTCCATTGCTGACGTTGCTGGCCTCGATCAGCCTGAACCTCGGTGTGCTCAACCTTATGCCGATTCCCGTCCTCGATGGCGGACACATCGCCATCATGGCGCTTGAAGGAATCGCGCGTCGCGACTTCAGCGCGGCGGTAAAAGAGAAAATGTTGCTGGCCGGGTTTGTGCTCATCCTGCTCCTCATGGTCACGGTTATCTACAACGACCTCACGCGCATCAGCTGGATTGAACGCTTGATGCCGTGGAGAAATTAGAAACAGCGGAGGAAAGTCGATGTCTTGCATGCAACGGATCGCCCTCGCGGTGATCGTCTCCGCGGCGCTCGTAGCGCCCGCGGTCGCTCAGCAGCAGAACTATTCGCAGGTCTCGCAGGCCGACATCCAGCGCCTGCAGGACAGCGCCACCCAGGCGGCTGCCGAAGTACAGCAGTTGCGGAACCGTGACGCGTCGCGTGCCACGCAGCTCCAGACGCAGCTGGACGACGTCCGCGACGAGGTGACCTATCTCAAAGTGAAGCTGCGGAAAGAAGGATCACTCCAGCGGAGCGAATACGCGAGCGTGCGCGACCGTCTCGACGATCTGCGCTCGCAGGCGACCAACTCTGCGGGCAGCAATGCCGCGACGACCACTCCAACGACGTCTGCGTCCGCGGGCAATCGCACAGCGGCATCGCCGGCGCCTGCAGCGGGTGCACGCGGCGCCGCGCAGACGACGGCCGGCGGCGTGGAGGTTCCGTCAGGCACGGAGATGGACGTGCGGTTGACCAACAACCTCAACTCCGGCACGGCCCAAGTCGAAGATCGGTTTGAAGGAACGACGCTCGTTGATCTGAATATCAATGGGCGCACTGTGATTCCGGCAGGTGCGGTGATGCGCGGCGTTGTCTCCTCTGTTGAGCCGGCGACGCGCACCAATCGCACGGCGAAAATGACCGTCAGCTTCGATCAGGTGACCGTCAACGGGCGGGTGTATCCGATTCGCGGCACCGTCACGCAGGCCATCCAGGGCGAAGGCCTCAAGGGCGAGACAGGTCGTATCGCAACCGGCGCTGGCGCCGGCGCGATCCTCGGCGGTATCCTCGGCGGCGTCAAGGGTGCCGTGCTCGGCGCAGTCATTGGCGGCGGCGGTATCACCGCAGCGACTGAAGGCAAGGAAATCGACCTGCCGCAGGGAACGGTGTTGCGCGTCAGGCTCGATTCGCCTGTTTCTATCGCGGCTCGATAACGGGGCGAGTAGTGCGACAGGTGCAATCGCTGCGAAGGTGCATCGCTTGCACCTAGTCGGCCGCAGCCACTGCACCCGTTGCACTCCTCGCACCTTTCGCACCGACCTCTTTCATCGCCGCCTTCGCCGCGCCAATCGTCTTCCTAATGTCCCCATCCGTGTGCGCGGCGGACAGGAACCACGCTTCGAATTGTGACGGCGGTGGATAGATGCCGCGGCTGAGCATGCCTCGAAAAAATGCCGCATACGCGGCCGTGTCCGCTCCAAGAGCCGACGTGTAATCGCGAACCGGACTCGAAATGAAAAACGGCGTCAGCAACGAGCCCAAGGCGTTGACGTGCAGCGGCACTGCGGCTGCGCGAGCCGCCTCCGCGAGGCCCGCGGCAAGCATCGCCCCGCGCCGGGCGAGGTCTTTGTACAGCTTCGTCGACAGCCGCTCCAGCGCCCAGATTCCCGCCGTCATCGCAATCGG
>Ga0070670_100003265_pt1 | contig 13403 bp, 8 predicted proteins | sample KBSS63metaG_FD_64665 | JGI IMG/M metagenome (GOLD analysis project Ga0070670, IMG submission 64665) | Switchgrass rhizosphere microbial communities from Kellogg Biological Station, Michigan, USA - KBS S6-3 metaG | ecosystem: Host-associated > Plants > Roots > Rhizosphere > Soil ... | reverse complement strand
TGCCGGTCGGCTCGACTCACGGTGCGATTGGCATCGGCGCCTTCGCCCGCTACGGTCCAACCCACGCTGAAACGATGGATCCCACGCTGATCGCGGCCTTTCTGGCGCTTGGGGCTGTCGTCGGATTTCTCGCGGGACTCCTCGGCATAGGTGGCGGCATGACGATGGTGCCGCCGCTCACGTTCATTTTCACGCGCGAGGGGTTGCCACCGGAGCACGTGGTGCACATCGCCATCGCAACGGCAACCGCGACGATCCTCTTCACCTCCACCGCCTCGGTGCGGGAGCACCAACGGCATCATGCAATCCTCTGGCCCGTGGTGTTCGGCCTGGTGCCCGGCCTCATCGTCGGCTCGCTGTTGGGACCATTGATCATCGGCTCGATGTCGACGGCGGTGCTCTCGGCCTTCTTCGGCGTGTTCGTCGCGGCGGCCGCGACCAATATCTGGATCGATCGGCAGCCGAAGCCGACGCACCGCCTGCCGGGCCGTGGCGGCCTCATCGGGGTCGGCGCCGTCATCAGCGTTGTTGCGAGCATGGTCGGCGCGGGCGGCGCGTTCATGACGGTGCCGTTCATGGCCGCGTGCAACGTTCCCATGCGCAATTGCGTCGCGACGTCGGCCGCGATCGGCTTGCCCGTTGCCGCGACGGCGACCGCCGGATTCATCATTGCGGGTCTCCGCGAGACGGGATTGCGTCCGCATACGCTGGGCTACATCCACGTGCCGGCCCTGCTTGTCATCGTTGCCGCCAGCATAGTGTCCGCACCGTTCGGAGCGCGTGCCGCGCATCGCTGGCCGGTGAAGCGGCTGAAGCGGGTGTTCGCGATCGTCCTGTACGCGCTCGCCGCGTACATGCTGTGGAGGGCTGTCCGGACCTAGGCTCGGGTGCTTGCGCTGCAGGGGTTCGCGAACGCCTCGCGAAGCACGTTCTTCTGGACCTTGCCCATCGCGTTGCGGGGCAGGTCGCTCACGAAGTGGACGCGCTTCGGAACCTTGAAGCTCGCGATTTCGCCCTTGAGCGCCGCGATCACGCTGGCTTCCGTCAGCGCGTGGCCATCCTTCGCGACGACGATCGCCGACACTGCCTCACCGAAGTCCGCGTCCGGCACTCCGATCACGGCGGATTCCGTCACGCCCGGGAGCGCATCGATCTTCTCCTCGATCTCCTTGGGGTACACATTGAGGCCGCCCGTGATGATGACGTCCTTCGCGCGGCCGACGATGCGCAAATAGCCGTTCGGCAGGAGCTCGCCCATGTCACCCGTGCGGAAATATCCGTCGTCGGTGAACTCCTCGCGCGTCTTTTCCGGCATGCGCCAATAGCCGTTGAACACGTTGGGGCCACGCACCTCGACACAGCCGACCTGTCCGTTGCCGCAGGGACCGTGCTCCCCATCGACGACCCGCACGGAAACTCCGGGCAGCGCGGGGCCGACCGTGCCGGCGATCCTCTCGCCCTCGAGTGGATTCGAGGTCAGCATCCCCGTCTCCGTCATTCCATAGCGTTCGAGGATTTTGTGACCGGTGCGCTCGTGAAACGCCGAGTGCGTTTCCGCGAGGAGCGGCGCCGATCCCGAAACGAACAGCCGGATCGTTCGACAATCGTCGGCGCCGAACGCCGGCAGCGAAAGGAGGCGCGTGTAGAAGGTCGGAACACCCATCATGACAGTCGCTCGCGGCAGCAGCGCGCGAACTTCCTCGGCATCGAACTTCGGGAGCCACAGCATGCGCGAGCCGGACAGCAGCGCGCAATGACAGGCGACGAAGAGGCCATGCACGTGGTAGACCGGAAGGGCGTGCAACAGCACGTCGCCGCGCGTGAAGCCCCAGTGCCCGACCAGCGTCAACGCGTTGGTCCCGAGATTGCGGTGCGAGAGCATCGCGCCCTTGGGACGTCCCGTGGTCCCCGACGTGTAGAGAATCGCGGCGATGTCGTCGGGCGCCGAGGCGACCGTATCGAACGCCGACGGTTTCTCGTCCGCCCGCTCGAGCAGCGTTCCCTTGCCGGCGTCGAGCGTAAGCACCTGCGCTTGTGGCCGCAGCGCGGCGGTACGTTCGGCGGCTGCGGTGCTGCATACCACGACGGCGGGCTCCGCATCGTCGAATAGATACGAAAGCTCGCCGCGCTGGTAGCCGGTGTTCATCGGCAGGTAGACGAAGCCGGCGCGAAGGCACGCAAGGTAGAGCGCGAGCGCCTCCCAGCATTTGTCGACCTGCACCGCGACGCGATCGCCAGGCCGGGCGCCGGCTTCAGTGAGCGCGTGGGCGATCCGGGCGGACGCTGCATCGAGATCGTCGTTGTGGACGACGGGACCATCCGGTATCAGCACGCAGGGCTCTTCCGGACGTTCGAGGAAGTGCGACGCGAGGAGCGTGTAGAGGTTGGCGTTCATGCGGGGACCGGACGAAGCCGCGCCGCCCGCGGCCAGCCCGGACATTACCGCATCGCGCAGCAGGGGACCAGATCGCAAGGCGGCCGGAACTTGAGCCGGCGAGCCGCGCGGTCCGTTGGTGGACGCTGTATCCGAGACGGTCGGGAAATCCGGGCCGCCTCGGCCTTCAGATCACCTTCTCGGCGCGGAGCGCCGCGATTTCTTCCTTGCCGTAGCCCAACTCGGCCATGACTTCGTCGGTGTGCTCGCCCAGGAGCGGCGAGCGGACGACGTCGGTCGGGCTGTCGGACAGCTTGATCGGATTGCCCACGGTCAGGTACTTGCCGCGCGTCGGATGGTCGACCTCGACGACGGTTCCCGTCTTGCGCAACGACGGCTCCTCTGCGAGCTCCTTCATCGAGAGAATCGGGCCGCAGGGGATGTCATGCTTGTTGAGGATGTCCATCGCCTCGAACTTGGTCTTCGTCATCGTCCACTTCTCGATCTCGCCGAAGATCTCCATGAGGTGCGGCAGCCGCGCCTTGGGCGTCGCGTAGCGCGGGTCCTCGAGCCACTCGCGCCGGCCGATCACTTCGCAGATGTCCTTCCACACCGGGGCTTGGGTGATGAAGTAGATGTACGCGTTGGGGTCGGTCTCCCAGCCCTTGCACTTCAGGATCCAGCCCGGCTGTCCGCCGCCCGACGCGTTGCCCGCGCGGGGAACCGCGTCGCCGAACTTGCCGTTCGGATATTGCGGATACTCCTCCATCACCTTCGTCCGGTCGAGTCGCTGCTGGTCGCGCAGCTTGACGCGGCACAGGTTGAGCACGCCATCCTGCATCGCCGCCAGCACGCGCTGGCCCCGCCCCGTCGAGTTGCGCTGATACAGCGCGGCCACGATGCCGAGTGCCAGGTGCAGCCCGGTTCCGGAATCGCCGATCTGCGCGCCGGTGACGAGCGGCGGACCGTCGTCGAAGCCTGTCGTCGACGCCGAGCCGCCGGCGCATTGCGCGACGTTCTCGTAGACCTTGCAGTCCTCGTACGGCCCGGGTCCGAAGCCCTTGACCGAAGCGACGATCATCCGGGGGTTCAGCGACTGGATGTGCTCCCAGGTGAGACCCATCCGGTCGAGCGCGCCCGGCGCGAAATTCTCGACCAGCACGTCGCATTTCTTGACGAGCCGCTCGAGCACCGCCTTGCCCTTGGGATTCTTCGCGTCGACGGTGACGGAGCGCTTGTTGTGGTTCAGCATCGTGAAGTAAAGGCTGTCCACGCCGGGGATGTCGCGCAGCTGCCCGCGCGTGATGTCCCCTTCGCCCGCGCGCTCCACCTTGATCACGTCGGCACCGAGCCACGCGAGAAGTTGCGTGCAGGTCGGTCCCGATTGCACGTGGGTGAAATCGAGGATGCGCACGCCGTCCAATGCCTTGCCCATTTAGGGTCCCTCTCGGTTCCGTGGTTGCGATTGCGTCGTTGGGTGGATGCGGCGGTCAGGACTTCTTCTTCGCCGCGGCGGGATTCAAGCTCGTGATGCGGCCGCTCTCCGTGCCCGCGTTCTCGTCGATGATCGCGTTGACGAGCGTCGGCCGCTTCGACCGGATCGCCTCTTCCATGGCGCTCCGAAGCTCGGCCGGCGTCGCGGCGACCACGCCCACCCCGCCGAACGCCTCCATCAGCTTTTCATAACGCGCGCCCTTCACGAATACCGTCGGCGCCGGATCGCGTCCGGTCGGGTCGACGTCGGTGCCCTTGTAGACGCCGTTGTTGTTCATCACGACCACGCACACGGGCAGGTCGTAGCGGCAGATGGTCTCGACTTCCATGCCGGAGAAGCCGAATGCGCTGTCGCCTTCGACGGCGATCACCTGCTGGTTCGTGGTGACGGCCGCCGCCACGCAGTAGCCCATGCCGACGCCCATGATCCCCCACGTGCCGACGTCGATGCGCTTCCTCGGCTTGTACATGTCGACGATGGAGCGGGTGAAGTCGAGCGCGTTCGCGCCCTCGTTGACGAGCATCGCGTCGGGGTTGGCCTTGACGATGTCGCGGACGACGTTGAGCGCGCTGTGGAAGTTCATCGGCGACGGATTCTTCGCGAGCGTCTCCGCCATCTTCGCCACGTTGCCCCGCTTCTTCTCCGTGACGGCGCCCACCCACTCGGCCGGCGCCTTGGGCCAGCTCTTGTCCATGCCGGCCAACAGGGCCGACACGCACGAACCGATGTCGCCGACCACCGGCGCATCGATGCGAACGTTGCTGTCCGCCTCCTGCGGCGAGATGTCGACCTGGATGAACTTCTGCCCGCCCCACTCCTTCGAGCTCTTGCCGCCCCAGGTCTTGCCCTTGCCGTGCGAGAGGAGCCAGTTCAAGCGCGCACCGATGAGCATGACGACGTCGGCGGCGGGCAAAACGAACGAGCGCGCTGCCGACGCGCACTGCTCGTGCGTGTCGGGGAGGAGTCCCTTCGCCATCGACATCGGGAGATAGGGGATGCCGCTCTTCTCGACCAGCGCCTTGATGTCGGCGTCGGCCTGGGCGTACGCGGCGCCTTTGCCCAGAATGATGAGCGGCTTCTTCGCGCCCTTCAGCAACTCGAGCGCGCGCTTCACCGCATCGACGCCGGGAATTTGCTTCGGCGCCGGATCGACGACCTTGATCAGCGTCTTCTTGCCGGTCTCGGCATCGATCGATTGCGCGAACAGCTTCGCCGGCAAGTCGAGGTAGACGCCGCCGGGCCGTCCGGACACCGCAGCACGGATCGCGCGTGCAATGCCGACGCCGATGTCTTCGGCGTGCAGCACGCGATAGGCTGCCTTCGCGACGGGCTTCGCGATGGCCAGCTGGTCCATCTCCTCGTAATCGCCTTGCTGCAGATCGACGACCTCGCGCTCGGACGATCCGCTGATGAGGATCATCGGGAAGCAGTTGACCGTGGCGTGCGCAAGGGCATTGAGCCCGTTCAGAAACCCCGGCGCGGATACGGTGATGCAGACACCCGGCTTCTGCGTCAGAAACCCGGCGATAGACGCGGCATAGCCGGCGTTCTGCTCGTGGCGGAAGGCGAGGACGCGGAGGCCGCCGGCCTGCGAGCGCCTCGTGAGGTCGGTGATGGGAATTCCGGGCAGCGTGAAAATCGTGTCGATGTCATTGAGCTTGAGCGCATCGATGACGAGCTGGAAACCGTCGATTTCCTGCGGCGCAAGGTTCGGCTCGGCGCCGGCGGCCTTCGACGCGTCGGCCGCAGCGGTCGCGGTGGTCGCGGGCTTCGTGGCGAGATCCATGGTTCCTCCGTCCTCGTGAAGACACCTGGTTGAAGATTTTTGAACGCTTGGAGATTTTTGATTTCTGGCATATGGTATACCAGAGACTGCAAGAGCGGATAGAAGTGATGTCGACCCTCACCCCCACCTCCCAGGCCGCGCTGGCGCTCCGGCCTATCGCCACGAGCGCGAGCCTGCGCGACCAGGCGTACATGGCATTGAAGCAGGCGATCATGGACGCCGACATCTACGCGCACCGGGACGAAATCCGGCTCGACGAGCGGCAGCTCTCCCAGGCGCTCGGCGTTTCCCGCACGCCGATCCGGGAGGCGATGTCTCTGCTCGAGCAGCAGGGTTTCCTGCGCACCGTGCCGCGGCGTGGCGGCTTCATCGTTCGCAAGACCAAGAAGCAGATCATCGAGATGATCGAGGTGTGGGCCGCGCTCGAGAGCATGGCCGCGCGCCTCGCGACGCTGAATGCGTCGGACGCCGACATCGCCTCGCTGCGCAGGATGTTCGACGAATTCCGCCATTCGACGCCCGGTGAGCACATCCACGAGTACTCGGATGCGAACATCGCGTTCCACCAGGCGATCATCCGGCTGTCGGGCTCGCATCTCATGGGCAAGACGATCGACGATCTCTTCATTCACGTCCGCGCGATCCGGCGGATGACGATCTCGCAGCGCGACCGCGCTGCGAGATCGATCAAGGACCACATGAAGATCATCGAGGCGCTCGAAGCGCGCGACACCGAGCTGGCGGAGAGGCTCGTGCGGCAGCACTCGCTCGATCTCGCCGCGCACGTCGAAAAGCATTGCGATTTCCTGGACTAGGGCCCGTTTCAGCATGGACAAAGTGGTGATCGATACATCGGGACTGCGCGGAGGCCGCAAGAAGGATCGCGGGCGGCCCAAGGGACGTCAGGTCGAGCCGAAGGCGCTCGCGGAAGTGCGCGCGCTGCTCGGGGATGCGCCACGGCGCCGCGACCTCCTCATCGAATTCCTGCATCGGATCCAGGACGCGTACGGATACATCTCCGCGGCGCACGTCGTGGCGCTCGCGGCCGAGATGTCCCTCGCGATGACCGAAGTCTACGAAGTCGCGACCTTCTACCATCACTTCGACGTCGTGAAAGACGGCGACGCTCCGCCGCCCCGGTTGACGGTGCGTGTCTGCGAAACGCTGTCGTGCCAGATGGCCGGAGCGCAGGCCCTGCACGATGCCGTCGCAAACGCGTGCGGTCCCGACGTCCGGGTGATCGGCGCGCCCTGCATCGGGCGCTGCGAGCACGCGCCTGCCGCGGTCGTCGGTCGCAACCCCATTGATCGCGCAACCCCCGAAGCGATCCTGAAAGCGATCGCCGGCAACGCGACGGAGCCCATCGCGCCCGACTGCATCGACTTCGAGGCGTATCGCGGGGCCGACGGATACGCGACGTATCTCGCCTGCCTGCGCGGCGAGCGAGCCGTCGACGACGTCATCGGGACGATGGAGGATTCGAGCCTTCGCGGGCTGGGTGGCGCGGGGTTTCCGGTCGGCCGCAAGTGGAAGATCGTGCGCGCGGAACCGGCGCCGCGCCTCATGGCTGTCAACATCGACGAGGGCGAGCCCGGCACCTTCAAGGACCGCCACTATCTCGAGCGCGACCCGCACCGGTTCCTGGAAGGCATGCTGATCGCGGCATGGGCGGTCGGCATCGACGATATCTACGTCTATCTCCGCGATGAATATGCGGCATGCCGCGCGATCCTCGCGCGCGAGCTTTCAGCGCTGCAAGCAGACCCGCCCGGCCCGCTGCCCCGCATCGAGCTGCGCCGCGGCGCCGGCGCCTACATCTGCGGCGAAGAGTCCGCCATGATCGAGTCCATAGAAGGCAAGCGCGGGATGCCGCGGCTGCGACCGCCCTATGTCGCTCAAGTCGGCCTCTTCGGCCGGCCGACGCTCGAGCACAACATGGAAACGCTGTACTGGGTGCGCGACATCCTGGAGAAGGGGGCGACGTGGTTCGCCGAACAGGGCCGGCACGGACGCAAGGGTCTGCGCTCGTTTTCGGTGTCGGGGCGCGTGGCCAAGCCCGGCGTGCACCTGGCGCCCGCCGGCATCACCGTGCGCGAGCTGATCGACGAGTATTGCGGCGGCATGCAGCCCGGTCACGAATTCTATGGCTATCTGCCCGGCGGCGCGTCCGGCGGGATTCTCCCGGCGGCGATGGGCGACATCCCGCTCGATTTCGATACGCTGCAGCCGCACGGCTGCTTCATCGGATCGGCCGCCGTCATGATCCTTTCGCGCCACGATCGAGCCCGGGACGCAGCGCTCAACCTGATGCGCTTTTTCGCCGACGAATCGTGCGGGCAGTGCACGCCATGCCGCGTCGGCACCGAAAAGGCGGTCGGCCTCATGGAGCGCGACGCGTGGGATCTGCCGCTTCTGGACGAGCTGTCCCGCGCGATGGCGGATGCGTCGATCTGCGGCCTTGGGCAGGCGGCGCCCAATCCGATCGCGTGCGTCGTGAAGTATTTCCCGCAGGAGCTCGAATGAGGGAGGCGGACGAGCATCAGCGAGTCAAGGCCCGAGGACGCCCTTGCGAGCGGGGCGAAGCCGAGGCTCGAAGAGCGCGTCCGCGAGCAAGGGTGGCGGCCGACAAGAAGGGCGATTGGATTCCTGATAACGGTGAGTCGGCCGCGCGTCGCCGAGCGATCAGAGGCGGCGGACTGCGTAGGGGGCCGGTACCCTGCTGCTCCGAGGAGGCCGCAATGAGCGAGAAGGTGCTTGGAGAGATCAAATGAAAGCCGACGCTATCCGGTTCAAGCTCAATGGGAGCGACGTTGCCGCCGCTCCCGGCGAGATGATCATCGAGGCGGCTGCGCGGCACGGCGTCGAGATCCCGCATCTCTGCTACACGCCGGGCATGCGACCCGACGGCAACTGCCGCGCGTGCATGGTCGAGATCAAAGGCGAGCGCGTGCTCGCGCCTTCGTGCTGCCGAATGCCCGCGAACGGCATGGAAGTGTCGAGCACCTCGCAGCGCGCCGTGCACGCGCAGAAGATTGTCGTCGAGATGCTGGCGTCCGACGTGCCGGAGCGCGTCTACAAGCCCGACTCGGAGCTCGCGCAGTGGCAGCGTTTCCTCGGCATCGACAGGCCGCGATTCGCGCCGCGCGCGCAGCCTCTCGCGGACCCGTCGCATCCGGCCATGTCCGTCAACCTCGACGCGTGCATCCAGTGCACGCGGTGCGTGCGCGCGTGCCGCGAGGAGCAGGTCAACGACGTGATCGGCTTCGCCTTCCGCGGCGCGGCGTCGAAGATCGTGTTCGATCTCGACGACCCGATGGGCGCGTCCACGTGCGTCGCTTGCGGCGAGTGCGTGCAGGCATGCCCCACCGGCGCGCTCGCGCCCGCGAAGGACGCCTATCTCGTCCCGATCGACAAGAAGGTCCCGTCCGTGTGCCCGTACTGCGGCGTCGGCTGCCAGCTCACGTATCACGTCAACGACAACACAATCGTGCGCGTCGAGGGTCGCGACGGTCTCGCGAACCGCGAGCGGCTCTGCGTCAAAGGGCGTTTCGGCTTCGATTACGTCGCGCATCCGCAGCGCCTCACGAAACCGCTGATCCGCAAGCCGGGCATCCCGAAGAACGCCGACTTCGTGATGGACCCTGCGAATCCGCTCGCGGTGTTCCGCGAGGCGACGTGGGAAGAAGCCCTCGATGTCGCCGGCGGAACGCTCGCGAAGATCCGCGACGAGCATGGGGGCGGCGCGCTCGCGGGATTCGGCTCGGCGAAGGGGTCGAACGAGGAGGCCTATCTCTTCCAGAAGCTCGTCCGCACGGGATTCGGCTCGAACAACGTCGACCATTGCACGCGCCTTTGTCACGCGTCGAGCGTCGCCGCGCTGCTCGAGGGCATAGGCTCCGGCGCTGTCTCCAACCCCGTCATGGACGTGTTGAAGGCCGATGTCGTGCTGCTGATCGGCGCCAATCCGGTCGTGAACCATCCCGTCGCGGCGACGTGGATCAAGAATGCCGCGAAGGCCGGCACCAAGCTGATCCTCGCCGATCCGCGACGCTCGGAGCTCGCCCGGCACGCGACGTATTACCTGCAGTTCAAGCCCGACACCGACGTCGCGTTGCTCAATGCGATGATGCACACGATCGTCGAGGAAGGGCTCGTCTCCCAATCCTTCATCGACGACCGCACGAGCGGGTACGAAGAGCTCAGGAAAAACGTCGAAGGCCACAGTCCCGAGGCGATGGCGCCGGTGTGCGGCATTCCCGCGCAGACGATTCGCGAGGTCGCGCGACTCTACGCCACCTCTAAGGGCTCGATGATCCTGTGGGGGATGGGCATCTCGCAGCACGTGCACGGCACCGACAACGCACGGTGCCTGATCGCCCTCGCGATGATGACGGGACAGGTCGGGCGCCCTGGCACGGGCCTTCATCCGCTGCGCGGCCAGAACAACGTTCAGGGCGCGAGCGATGCGGGCCTCATCCCGATGATGTATCCCGATTACCGCCGCGTCGACAGCGCGGGGGCGCGCGACAGCTTCGAGTCGCTATGGGGTCAGTCGCTGGATCCGAAGCCGGGACTCACGGTCGTCGAGATCATGGACGCCGTGCACGCGGGCAAGATCCGCGGGATGTACATCATGGGCGAGAACCCCGCGATGTCCGACCCGGACGTCCACCATGCGCGCGGGGCGCTCGCCGCGCTCGAAATGCTCGTCGTGCAGGATATTTTCCTGACCGAGACGGCCTATCTCGCCGACGTCATCCTGCCGGCGTCCGCATTCCCGGAGAAGACGGGAACGTTCACCAATACCGATCGCCTGGTCCAGCTCGGGCGCCAGGCGCTCGAGCCGCCGGGCGACGCGCGGCAGGACCTGACGATCATCATCCAGATGGCGAACCGCCTCGGGCTCGACTGGCGCTATGCGGACGTGAGCGAGGTGTTCGACGAGATGCGCACCGCGATGCCGTCGATCGCGGGCATCACGTGGGAGCGTCTCGAGCGCGAGAGTGCGGTCACGTACCCGTGCGAGAAGGAAGGCGATCCAGGCACCCGCGTCGTGTTCACCGAGAATTTCCCGACGGCCTCGGGCCGCGGCAAGTTCGTTCCGGCGAAGGTGATTCCCGCGGCCGAGCAGCCGGACAGCGAGTATCCTTTCGTCCTCATCACCGGGCGTCAGCTCGAGCACTGGCATACCGGCAGCATGACGCGGCGTACCGAGGTTCTCGACGCCATCGAGCCGACCCCGGTCGCCTCGCTTCATTCGCTCGACCTCGCCGCGATGAACGTGGCGCCCGACGGCATGATCACGGTGGCATCGAGGCGCGGCAGCATTTCGCTTCGCGCCCGCGCCGACGACGGCACGCCGCGCGGCGCGGTGTTCATCCCGTTCTGCTACTACGAGGCAGCGGCGAACCTGCTCACGAATCCGGTGCTCGACCCGTTCGGCAAGATTCCGGAGTTCAAGTATTGCGCCGTCCGTGTCACACCCGGCGGCGAAGAGAGCGAGACGCTCGGGTACGACTCGGCACAGGATCGGGTGACGGCCTGAGCGCGAAGGGCCGCTCCCGAGCGCGAACGCACCCCGAAGCGCGCAGCGCGCAGGGTGGCCAATCATCCGGCCTGCGGTGAAAGCGCTGGCGTTCGACGTGTTCGGCACGGTCGTCGATTGGCGCGGCAGCATCATCCGCGAGGCGGCGGCGTTGGGAAAAAAGCACGGGATCGACGCTGACTGGGCACGCTTCGCCGATGCCTGGCGTGCGGGATATCGGCCGGCGATGCAAAAAGTGCGCAGCGGCGAGTTGCCGTGGCTCAGGATCGATGCTCTGCACCGCCTCATCCTCGACGACCTCGTCGTCGAATTCGGATTGCGCAGTATTCCCGCGAGCGAGCTCGACCACCTGAACCGCGCCTGGCATCGGCTGGACCCGTGGCCCGATGTGGTCCAGGGCCTGACGAGACTCAAGTCGCGCTACGTGATCACGACCCTTTCCAACGGCAACGTTTCCCTCCTGACCAACATGGCGAAGCGCGCAGGGCTGCCGTGGGACTGCGTCGTTTCGGCGGAGCTTTTCCGGCACTACAAGCCCGACCCGGAGACGTATCTCGGGACCGCGGACCTGCTCGGCATCGCGCCGGGCGAGCTGATGCTGGTCGCGTGCCATCCCGACGACCTGCGTGCCGCGCGGGCCAGCGGTTGCCGCACTGGTTACGTCGAGCGGCCATTGGAGTTCGGACCGGGCCACCCGTTGCCGCGCGTGGAAGCCGGTGAGTTCGACGTCGTCGCGCGCGACTTCAGCGAGCTTGCCGACCGGTTGGACGCTTGGATCGAGATTTGAAATCAGCGACGCCGCAGGCGCGAGCGCCCGCCGTCGTTCCGCCATCGCGACGGGGTTTGCGGTCCCGTCATCGTCGGTCAGATTGGGCTCGCGAAAGTCGTCTCTGACCCTACTTTCGGATCGCCGCGACCGCGCGCGACACGATCGGCCAGAACAGCATGATGAGCGCGAGTCCGGTGATCGTGCCGACGAGCGCGTTCGAGAAGAAGATCCGCATGTCGCCCTGCGCGATCAGCATCGCCTGCCGGAACGAGTCCTCGGCCCGATCGCCCAGCACGAGCGCGAGCACCAGAGGCGCGAGCGGGTAGTCGAGCTTCTTGAACACGTAGCCGACGACGCCGAAGATCATCATCAGCCAGATGTCGAGCATGGCGTTGTGCACCGTGTACGCACCGATCGCGCAGATCACGACGATCACGGGCGCGATGATCGAGAACGGCACGCGCAGGATCGCCGCAAACAGCGGCACGCAGGTGAGGACGATCGCGAGTCCCGCGAGGTTGCCGAGATACATGCTCGCGATGAGCCCCCACACAAAATCCTTCTGCTCGACGAACAGCAGCGGACCGGGTTGCAGTCCCCAGATCAGCAGACCGCCGAGCAGCACGGCCGCGGTGGGGGAGCCTGGAATGCCGAGCGCCAGCATGGGCAGGAGCGCGGCGGTGCCGGCGGCGTGGGCCGCGGTCTCGGGCGCGACCACGCCTTCGATCTGGCCTTTGCCGAACTTGTCGCCATCCTTGGACATCCGCTTCGCCACGCCGTAGCTCATGAACGACGCGGGCGTCGCGCCCCCCGGCGTGATGCCCATCCAGCAGCCGATCAGGCAGCTGCGCAGCGAAGTGAGCCAGTAGTGGGGCAGCTTCTTCCACGTCTCGAGGACGACCTTCGGATTGATCTTGGCCGACTTGCCGGTGAACGACAGTCCCTCTTCCATCGACAGCAGGATTTCGCCGATCCCGAAGAGTCCTATCACGGCGATCAGGAAGTCGACACCGCGCATCATCTCCGGGAACCCGAACGTAAGCCGCAGCCGGCCGGTGATGTTGTCCATGCCGATCGCAGCGAGCGCGAACCCCAGCATCATCGCGGCGAGCGTCTTCCACGCCGAGCCCTTGCCCATCCCGATGAAGCTGCAGAAGGTGAGCAGGTAGACCGCGAAGAATTCCGGCGGACCGAACTTGAGCGCAAATTTCGCGACGAGCGGTGCCAGGAACGTGATCATGATCACCGCGAAGAGCGCACCGATGAACGACGACGTGAACGAGGCCGTCAGCGCCTCGCCGGCCCTGCCCTGCTGCGCCATCGGGTAGCCGTCGAATGTAGTGGCGACCGACCACGGCTCGCCTGGAATGTTGAACAGCACCGACGTGATGGCGCCGCCGAACAGCGCGCCCCAGTAGATGCAGGACAGCATGA
>Ga0070670_100003264_pt1 | contig 13403 bp, 15 predicted proteins | sample KBSS63metaG_FD_64665 | JGI IMG/M metagenome (GOLD analysis project Ga0070670, IMG submission 64665) | Switchgrass rhizosphere microbial communities from Kellogg Biological Station, Michigan, USA - KBS S6-3 metaG | ecosystem: Host-associated > Plants > Roots > Rhizosphere > Soil ... | reverse complement strand
GATCGGATTTGCCAAAATTTGGCGACCACCGTGGGGCAAGGAGATAAGACGTGGCGCGCGTACTTGAGTGTGGAGCGCGATCCCGCCAACAACGACAAGCCTACCAATGCGCGCGATCGAGTCGGCAACGGTCCCTGGTTTAACGCCAATGGTCTCATGGTCGGAAAAGATCTCACCGACCTCCACGAGCGCAGAGGAAATCCGATTTTGTTCGTTGACGAACGGGGCCAACCGGTTCCGGGTGGGTGGCCCGGGTCGCCGAGACCGACCGAACATGACATTCTGACCGGCTCGACGGCGGAAGGTAGAGTCGTATTAGGGAAAACCTGCAACGACTGGACGTCGGAATCCCCCGATATGCAGGCACAAGTGGGTCACGTTGACGGGATCGGGCTTGGCGGCAATACCGCATTACCGTCCGGTTCGTGGAACTCGGCGCATGAGAGTCGAAGCTGCGCCGATACCGCTCCCGGCGGCGGCGCGGGCCGATTCTACTGCTTCGCGGCGAAGTAAGAATGGTGCCTGCTTAACTGAGAAGTAAATTTCGCTCCAAGGAAAGAAAAAAAGGACAGTCTGAATCGTGGGCCTAACTCGCTACTTCAGACCGACGCGGAATAGGTGCGGCTACGCAGGACGATAGACTGCCGGAACGTGCGCCGTGAAGGTTCTCAGCAGGTCAGGCAAAAGGAATGGGAATGAGCGCGAGCAGCACTAGAACGGTAAACGAAGCCGCGATACGCGAGCTAGTTGAGAGCTGGGCGAGAGCGGTCCGTGCCAAGGATCTAGACGGGATTCTTGCCAATCACTCTACGGACATGTTGATGTTTGATGTCCCGCCGCCACTGCAATCGAAGGGCATTGAAGCGTATAAGAAGACTTGGGAGTTGTTCTTTTCTTGGTCTAATGATCCGGTGGTCTTTGATATCAAGGACATGAACATTATTGCGGGCAGCGATGTTGCATTTGTTGCTGCTCTGATGCGATGTGCTGGAACGGAGAAGAACGGAGAGAGAATCGAACTAGAGTTTCGTCTGACTATAGGTCTGCGCAGGATAGGCGACCAATGGATCGTGTTACATGAACATCACTCGATTCCTGCTAGCTGAATGCGGCGCTCGCTGGCTCGCCCTCTCAGCCTTAGCGTTAGCCTGTTTAAACGACTACGGTTCCAATCACATCAACATCAATCCAATGAAGGAGAATACCGATGAAATACATGATTAGCTGGTGCGAACGTCCTCAAGGATCGCCTACTGAGTATGAGAATGCCCAGAAGCGGATACTGGAGGTTTTCACTCAATGGAAGGCGCCCGACAATTTCAAGATCGAGTTGTTCGTTATACGAGTCGGTGACTGGGGCGGGTATATGATGTTGGATTGCGACGATCCATTGGCGGTTCACAAGTTCTGCTCGATGTTGCCTGCTTTTGAATTCGAGGCGCGACCTGTGGTTCCTGTGATGGACGCTGTCCGGGTGGAGCTTGAAGCGATTGCCTTTCGTGATGGGCTCAAAGGCAAGTAACATTCAAGACGATCGGATCGCATTGACTGAATGGTGAGACTGGGTTGGCCATCCGAAACCCAGTATCCAAATGAATCAATAAAGCTCATCACGACTCCTGGGAAGTGCGAAATGTCCCTAATTGAGTCGGAGCGCGCACGCGCACGTGCAGCGGTTGTCGATGAGCACATCCGCTGCGAGAATTCACACGATCTAGATGCATTAATGGCGACGTTCGGAATCAACGCACAGTACGATGATGAGCCGTGGGGGGACCACCGCATTGGCCGCGATGGAGTGCGCTCGTATTACAGCGAGCTCATGCGCGCGTTACCGGATCTAGCGATCGAGGTGAAGCAACGGCACGTTACATCTGAGAGTGTGGTGGTCGAAGTGCTGATCCGCGGTACGCACCTCGATACGTGGCGGGGTCTGCCGCCGACAGGCCGACGGATGGAATTCCCGCTTTGTGGGATCTACTCGTTTGATGCCGATGGCAAGCTGGCGAGCGAGCGTATTTACTATGATCGCGGAACGATCCTGCGACAGCTCGGTCTCTTCCACGACCCGGTGCGAGGCCTCGGGCGGATTGTTACCGTGCTCGGTCATCCGGTAACCATCGCGCGTGCTTACCTGCGGCGTTTGCCTCGAAATGCAACCGAACCTTAGCCACCAAGGAGCTGCCTAACCCGTTGGCTTGAGCGGACGAGATTGTACCGTGATGGATTGATTCTCCCGGCGGCTAGCGGCTCAGCGGGATCGCTTGTAATGATGAGCCATGATCTTCCCAATTTGAACTTTCCGCTTACTGGTAATGGGCCGCTGTCCGTAGCCGTTCAAGCACTGGGTCTCGAGAATTTTGCAGATGTGGCAGATTTTATTCGTCTGCTGCCTTATGGCCGGGTGGCAGATGGCGACGACCCGGCAGCCGTCCTTCGAGCACACACAGGCACTTGTAGTTCCAAGCACCGATTCCTAGCAGCGTTAGCGCACGAGTGCGGTCGTCTCGATGTTTTGCTAACCGTTGGCCTCTATGAAATGTCGGAGCGCAATACGCCCGGTGTCGGCTCTATTTTGGCGGCTGCGGGAGTTGACGTCATTCCTGAAGCGCACTGCTATTTGATCTACAAGGGCCGAAGATACGATTTTACCGGTTTAGCGGCAGGCCAGTCATCTCCGTTCGATTCTTTGATGGACGAGCGATCAGTCGCGCCGGATGATCTACCCGCTGTAAAGTTGAAATACCATCAAGAAGCGATTGCTCGATGGGCGGCGCAGGTTGGTTTTGATTTTGAACGGGCCTGGCAACTGCGCGAAGAGTGCATTGCATCGCTCGCTAATAAATTAACTTGACCCGATCTAGCGGCTCAGTCTTCAAGTTAAAGGTCCGTGAAGGCGCGGGTACTGGCCGTCATCGTGTCTGCGGTGTTGGCCGCCACAGTTTGGACGCTGCCCATACCGATCACCGGACGCAAGGAGCCGTGGGATGCAGACTCGCTCTATTACTTTGCCGGCTTGGCCGTCGCTGGCGCGGTCTCCGGTGTAGGCGTACCGAAGCATCTTTGGGCGCATTACCTGGGCGCGGCGCTGGGGCAGGCAGCCAACGAGTTGGCTTTCCTCAACGTTGGGTCCGCTGTTTATTCTCGGTTTGGTGTTCTTGGCGGGCTATAGCATAATCTTCGTCGTAGCAGCCGCCATTGTGGTGTTGCTCAGAAAGCGTCGGACCAGTGAAAGTACTGACGATTCGGCCTGACCCGCTGGAGACGAGGGCGCGATCCGGGAAATCAGCCAAATTCGAACGGCTGGCGCCTCTCAGCCTGATTCACTAGGCCGAGCACGAATGCTCAAGAGAGGTTCGACATGGATTCGATCTATACGCCCGAAGAACAGCGACTAATCGATGTCTGGGAAGGCACCTTCGCTGTGAGTTCGCGGACCGCGATGCCGCCACGGTGTCGACGATGTCCGAGGACAATTATGTGAATCATGTCCCACGGTCACAGTCCGTCAAAGAGAGATGCTTAACCGACAACCTGAGATGATTACTGCCTCATTCGCTCAGCCTCGAGGCCAGAATCTATATGCGTAATCTACTAGTCCTAACTCTTTCGCTTGTGATCATCCTCGGAAGTCCCGCCGAAGCGGCTGATACTTTGTACCGACGAGACGTAAAACAGGCCAATCCCGGAGGGAAAGACCTGATCATGTCCTTTCAGGAAATTCGTCGTGACGAAAAGACCTCTTTGGCAAAAGTAACTTTTGTTTCTGGCGCGTCTGTCCCGGTCTCTATGTTTATCGTTCGTGGCTTTTACGACATCGCGAAGGCCCGAGGTAGTACTCACTTTATTAAATTGAGGGAATGGAAGGCCGAGGATGATAGCTGGATGTACCTTGTCGGATTCAGCAATAGCAAGGATATCGTTCCGCAGGAATATTTTAAGGTTGATGATGAATCGGTCGGAGATAAGTTTATGGCTGTGTCCGATTTTGATCTCTTGTTTAAACAGGACAAATGACCGGGCATAATCCAAGCTTAACCAGAGCGGCAGCAGCGCGCTGCGTAGCGGCACATTAGATAATCGACTCGTTTTAGACGTTCATTCGGGAGTGGTACAGAACCAAGGTGCGAGATCTACCATGCGAATCAGATATTTTATATTCGGCACCCTCGCGATTCTCTTGGGCCTCGGCATTGCGATCTGGTTAGCATACAATTTTTTCGTGCAAAGACTGCCGGAGTTTCAAAGTCCTAGCAATCCGATCTCCTACGTTTTCCCGTTTGTCATGATTGGTGTCGGTGTCGGCATGTTGCGAAAGGGGATTCGAGGTTTCAGAGCATGAGCGATCGGATCGTTCAGACGAAGATATTGGCGGCCGGTTGCGTCGATAAGCGTTACAGCGGAACCATCATACGAGTGTCTAAACTCAAAATCCGTCTCGCTGCTGAATTGGGATGTTAGGCCGGCAGAGACATATAGAATGCGTATGACGCCGACTATTGCGGTCTTGGTTGTTATTTTTATTTTTCACGGCTCAGTCCATGCGGCGGATAAAATCAGGATCGGCTTGCCCGCGGATGCAGGGCATTTCACATTACCTCTGGCGCAGAAAAAGGGTTTTTTAAAAGAAGAGGGACTTGATGCCGAGCTCGTCACGATCACAGGGCCGGTCGCGAACATCGCGCTGACCAATGGAGATATCGATTATTACACGGGCTTTGGCTCCGCGATGCGCGCCATGGTTCAGGGGTTGTTACCATCCAGGATAGTAGCTTGCTTCCGGCCGTCGCCGCATTTTGTCTTGCTTGGCCGCCCGGAGCTTAAGACAGTCAAAGATCTGAAGGGGAAAAACATCGGCGCCGTGCCCGGAGGCGCACCTGATTTGATGGCGAGGTTAATGATCAAACATTACGGACTGGACCCGGACCGAGACGTGAAGTTTATCCGAAGCACGAGCGAGGGTGTGTTTACTCGATTGAGTCAAGGCTTGATCGATGCTCAGTCTTTGCCTGTGCCAGGAGATTATCGCGGAAGAAAGCTTGGGTTTACCGTCTTAGCGCGCTCTGAGGAACTGTTTACGTACCCGATCAGCGGCCTTATCGTTCACATTCGAAAGATCAAAGACCGACCGGATGAAATCAAACGAGTTATCCGGGCGGGAATCAAAGCCAACCGTTACATACGCGATAATCGAGACGGGACTATTCCCGTACTCGCGGCGACATACAAGATCGACAATGACACGGCCGCTGCGCTCTACGACTCTTTCGCGAAAGGCTTCAATCTCGACGGAAATCTACCAGACGACGGTTTTCGACGACTGATCGAAGACACCAGGAGCATCACGAAAGTCGACCGTGAGGTCGCATTTAACGAAGTCGCCGATCTTTCGATTTTGCGAGAAGCTCAGCGAGAACTTGGTATCAAGTCAAAGTAAAAGTAATCTTCAAACAATCAATGATAACATGGTTGCCTCGCGCTCGCTTCGCTCGGTCCTGCAGCCAATCGTGGGCCTCTTGGCTGGCGTAAGTTTCTAATGAGGTTCCGAGTCGGGGCATTCGACTTTCCTAGATAGCAGTTGCCCGTTGTAGCCTATGACGGCTATATTTTTCTGGCCGTACCGTGGAGAATACACATTCCTTTGAAGACCATGATTCGAAACCGGAAATCGACGGACATTATCTTGGACCCGGAGAGATGAATTTGAGAAAGAAATACACGTGCAGCGACGTTGGGTCCTGCGGTCACAGTAAATTGAATACGGGGCGCTGGCCTAAGGGCGTGAGCGAAGAGGTGATATGATCCGCAGCGGCGATGACTACATGCGCGGTCTCTGCGATGGCCGTACTGTGTTGTTCAATGGCGAGCGAGTAGCCGATGTGACGGCGCATCCCGCTTTCGCAGCCGGCGTGCGCACGGTCGCGCGGCTCTACGACCTTGCCCACGACCCGGCCAATCGCGAGCTGATGACTTATGCCTCGCCACGCGACGGCCGACCGATCAACAAGTCCTGGCTGGTGCCGCGTACCCGAAAAGATTTGGCGGCGCGGCGGCGCGCGATCAAATACTGGGCGGATGCTAGCTACGGATTCCTGGGCCGCTCTCCGGACCACGTGGCTTCGTTTTTCGCCGGATTTGCCGGCTCGCCAGGGTTCTATGCACGGGGCGGTCAACAGTTCGCCGACAATCTCTTGCGCTTCGCTGCCAAAGCCGCCGACGAGGACCTATACATCAGCTACGTCATCGTCCATCCTACGATCGACCGCGCCAAGCCAGCGCATCAGCAGGCCGAGCCATATCTTTACGCTGGCGTCGTCGCCGAGCGCGACAGCGGAATCGTCATTCGCGGCGCGCAGATGCTCGGCACGGGTTCGGTTATGTCCGACTACGTCCTCGTCACCGTCATTTTACCGCTCCGGGCTGGCGACGAGGATTATGCGATCTCGTGCGTGGTACCGACCGGCGCGCCTGGCCTGAAACTGTATCCTCGACGGCCGTATGCGCTCGGGCCCACTAGCGTATTCGACTACCCGTTGTCCAGCCGCCTCGACGAAACTGATTCACTAGTGGTGTTCGACGATGTCTTCGTGCCGTGGGAGGACGTGTTCATTTACAAAAACATTGAACTCACCGCGGGTCAGTTTAGCATTACGTCGGCGCACGTCCTGGGCAACACTCAATCGCATATCCGCTCGTGGGCCAAGCTGCAGTTCCTGGTCGGGCTCGTCAAACGCTGCATGGACCTGAGCGGACGCTCGGCGATAAGCGAGGCAATCGCCCAACTCGGGGATCTGGCCACCCGTGTCTCTCTCGTGGAGGGCATGATTCTCGCCGCCGAAGCTGCCGCCGAACCCGACCCGTTCGGAGTGATGCGTCCTAAAGACAGCTTGCTCTACGCCAGCCAGGTATTCCAGCAGGCGATGTATCCGGTGCTGCTCAATCAGATCCGTGGACTGATGGGCGGCAGCTTGATACAGCTGCCGGCGACGGTCGCTGAGCTACGGGTATCGCACTCGGCGGCGGATATCGAGCGCTACGTGCGCTGGCCTGGCGCTAAAGCAGGCGAGCGGGTGAAGCTGCTGAAGCTACTGTGGGATGCTGTCGGCTCGGAGTTCGGGTCGCGTCATCTGCAGTACGAAATGTTCTACGCGGGCGAGCCCGGCTCGATCCAGGGACGCGAGTTTCGCACCTTCGATTGGGCGGCCGCGGAAAGCCTCGTCGATCGCTGTCTCGCGAGCTATGACATGACCACTCCATAAGTTATGACAGCGTCTAACGACGCCGAGTATTTGTTTCTGCGTACAGCTATCGTGAGACGGTTTTTTTTTATTCGGTTTTTCTGTTGATCACGTCACTCGAGCTTATGGGATGTCTCGACGGCGCTTTCTATTATCCGGATCGCGTGCTCTATGACACACCGACTCGCCTGGGCCTTAGCTTTCGCAACGTCAGTTTTGCGAGCAGCGATGGTACGAGACTATCCGGATGGTTCATTCCTGCCGAGGGCTATGACAATCCCAAGGACGCCAAAGCGACTATCATTCATTTTCACGGCAATGCTCAGAACATGTCCTCCCACTGGATGTTTGTGAGTTGGTTACCCCGGCGGGGCTTCAATGTGTTTGTTTTCGACTACCGCGGCTATGGAAACTCACAAGGACGTCCCGAACCCAAGGGGATATTTGAAGACTCCCATAGTGCCTTGAACTACGTACGTTCTCTGCAAGATGTTGATCCTGAGCGGCTGATTGTTTTCGGGCAGAGCCTTGGAGGCACAATCGCCATTGCGGTCGTAGGCTCAGGCAATCGCGCAGGTGTAAGGGCCGTTGCGATTGAGTCCACTTTCTATTCATACTCATCGATCGCAAACGATAAATTTTCCGGCGCCGGTTTTCTGGTAGACAATACCTATAGCGCAGAGAAGTACATAGCTCGCATCGCGCCGATACCGCTGCTTCTCATCCATGGAACGTCTGATCCTGTGATTCCTTATACTCACTCCCTTGAATTATTTGCCAAAGCGCGGGAGCCGAAGACCCTAATTACAGTCGAAAGCGGAGGGCATACTGAGGCGCTCACATCGCGTTTCGGCAGCAAATATCAAGACGCTTTGACGAACTTCTTCGAGACGTCCATTGCCGCAAGTAGCGGATCCTCCGTCAGATAATATCACTGGTGCCTCAATCACGTTCGACAGATGAAGCCCATACGGGTTGTGCTTTTTAGCGGATTGCGGCAGATGTCGTCGATTCCGATCGATTCGAATCCCAGAGGTAAAAATCGTCACGCCGGATCACGCGGAGCCAGTATCGGGAGAAACCGTCACGCAGTACGCCGCGCTAATTGCAGAGGGTCTCTTTATTCAACCTGATGACATTATTGGCGGCATTTCCTTCGGCGGGATGCTGGCCGGAGAAACTGCCCGGCAACGGCGAGTCGCCGGAAAAGTTATCCGCTAAACGATTTTCTCGTCGGCCAAGTTGTTCTATGGCGAACAGGCATAACCCGAAAGGCAAGCGGAAGGCCCAACGGCCACGCGGCGGCGCCGCAGTATTCACGCCACCTTCGTCCGACCAGCCAGTTCGGGAACTGGACTATAAATCACTTTTCATTTTATTTTTTATTTCGGGCAGTCTTTTAAGAATATTGCTGTGCTGGTCGAATCCTCCCGGTAATTTCTTCGACAATCATTTCGAGCCCATTTTACTGATCATGAAGACCGGCGCGATTCCAGGAAAGAACGACTGCTGGCAGTGCTACCACCCGCCTGTCTTCTATTGGATATCCGCGATGGCGGGCCATGTCGCTGTGCATCTCGGGATGGTAAACCTTGCACAATTACTGAAATTTTTTCAATTTGTCGTCTGCTTTTACGGCATTCTAACTCTCGTAGTACTTTATCTTATTCTCAAGAAATTACCCTTATCTAATTTTTCACGGCTACTCGCTTTTGGCACAGCATGCTTTTTGCCCCGCCACATTTATATGTCGGCAATCAATTCAAACGATACCATAAGTTATTTATTTGTGGCTGTGAGCATCTATTTACTGCTCATCGCCATCGAAAAGAAATTTCCTTTTTTACTTCTTTTATCAGTCAGCATCGTCATTTCCGCAACCTTGTTTACCAAATATACTTCTTTTGTTGTGCTGCCAATTGTCCTGATGCTATTCGCATCACTCGCCTACAAGCGGCTCTTTGCGTCCCGAAAACAAGCCTTACTATCTTTTGTTCTCATCATCCTCGTACCCGTAACAATCTTAAGCGCGCATCTGATATGGAATAAAAAACATTATGACAGTCCATTGCCGTGGAACGTAACCCGGAGCGACCCAAGTCTCATTCAGCCGCGTGACAGCGAGCATTTCGATTTTTTTACCTTTAAACCCTGGGAGAGCATCGATCTTCCCATAATAGTTCCGGGCAGGATGCATTCTTTCTGGACGCTGGTTTACAACGGAATGTGGTTTGATAACGAGCCCAAATTTCTTTATTTCCTAGTCGCGAATCAGTCGTGGTGGGACCATTATTACGGTTGGCTCAGAGGTGAAGAAAAGTTTCCGGAAGAATCACCCTCAATGTCACAGCCGACAAGATTACTAGGGGCTGGACTTACAGCCGTCGGTCTTTTCCCTCTGTTGCTGATGGTCAGCGGCTTTGGAAATTTGTTTTCGCGAAGCTGGAGAAGTCGTATTACCGCGGAAGAAGTCGTAAAAATGAGCATTTTCCCGACGCTCTTGGTGAGCAATATGGCTGTTATGATCGCCCTGGCGGTACGACTGCCGGTATACGCCGCAGTGAAGGCATCCTATTTCTTGAACTCATTGCCCGCGTTCGTGGTCTTTCTCAGCCTCGGCTTGATGACTTGTGAAAAAAGTAAGCACTTGAAATGGACCGTAATGATTGCATTTAGTTTTCTCTTCTGTCTTGCAAGTGTGCATATTCTGCATGTAGTTTTGTCAATTTTAGTTCTTAAACCAGCCAATCTATTGGGGTAGACAGAGTAAACAGCGGGCACCTTTCGGTCGCGCGTAAAGATTTTCTTCCCGGCGCCGCACGAGCTATCAGCAAGCTATGCCACAGATTAGCTGCTGGTTTCCTTGCTAAGTGACATACAAATTAAAGGGGAACCCTATGATTTCACCGAGCGCTTCGATTATCCGTAAGGTATACGAAAATTTCGCGAAGGGCGATATCCCGCTGGTAATTGAGGCATTCGCTCCGTCGATTACCTGGCACGTTCCCGGGCAGAGCCCAATCTCCGGCGATTACCGAGACCGCGATGAGATCGTCGGATTCTTCAAACACACCTTGGCGCTTTGCGGCGGTATTTTCGCGATCGAAGTTCATCACGTCCTCTCCGAAGAAAATGTGGTGGTGGCGCTGGTGACTGTGAAGGCGGAACGCAACGGTCTCCACGGCATTTGAAGAAGTACGTGTGGCGCGTTTCGGATGGGAAAATTACAACGTTCCGCGAGTTTCAAGGAGATGAGCAGACTGAGGACCGCTTCTGGTCGTAGAAGAACGTTCATACGGGCAAATCTCTTGCCGTTGTCTAGCTTCATCCAAATTCAAAGTCGAGTCTCGATCATTATTCCGTAATTTGTCGGTGCGCAGGGGCGCACGTCCCAAATCTTTATGTCTCTCTACGTGCCACTCTGGTGCAAGAGTAATTTTTCCTTCCTCGACGGAGCGAGCCATCCGGATGAGCTGGTGGACGAAGCTTCTCGGTTCGGGCTGCCGGCGTTGGCATTGACCGATCGCGACGGTGTTTACGGCATCGTGCGCGCGCACGTGAAAGCGCGCGAAGTCGGTCTGAAAATTATCGTGGGTTCGGAGATGACCATCGCCGACCGTTCGACCATCGTGCTTTTGGCGCAGGATCGCGCCGGTTATGCGAATCTCTGCCGGTTAATCAGCCAAGGCCGGTTACGTTCGGCAAAAGGGGAGAGCCGTGTCAGCTGGGATGAAGTTTGCGGACACGCGCCGGGGTTGATTGCGCTCTGGGGCGGAAAATACGGAGACCTGGATTCCGGCTTTCGCCGGGATGAGGCAAAGGGACAGTCTCTTCGAGATGGTGGGAGTCTATCAGTAAACAACGTTAACTTTGATGGTATTACGGGTAACCTCCGCGATGCGTTCGGTGATCGGCTTTATGTCATGCTGGCACGGCATCGGCGTGAAGAAGAAGTCGTTTACGAATCAGAATTGCGCGACCGGGCGCGCCGCTTTGGCATCCCATGGATTGCCGCCAATGAAGTGCTTTATCACACGCCCGCGCGCCGCCGTTTGCAAGATGTCTTGACGGCAATTCGTCACGGCATTCCGGTCGCATCTTGCGGCCGGCGATTAAAGCCCAACGCAGAATATACATTAAAACCGCCTTACGCTTTCGCAAAGCTCTTCGATGACGATCCGGCGGCGGTAGCGCGCACGCTCGAAATCGCCGAGCGGTGCAGTTTTTCGCTCAGCGAAATCCGTTATCGCTATCCATCGGAGCAGTTACCCGACGGAACGACATCGGCGCAGTGGCTGCGGCAACAAACGTTCAACGGTGCGCGGCGGCGCTTTAAGGGAGAGATTCCGAGCGAGATTGTCACACAAATCGAAAAGGAGCTCGAGATCATCGAGGATCTCGATTATCCCGGTTACTTTCTCACCATGTGGGAGATCGTCGAGTTCTGTCGCGCTCACGACATTCTCTGTCAGGGACGCGGGTCAGCGGCGAATTCGGTCGTTTGTTACTGCCTCGGCATTACTGCGGTCGATCCGCAATCCGTCGGATTACTGTTCGAGCGCTTTATCTCCAAAGAACGCGCCGAGCCGCCGGACATCGATCTCGATATCGAACACGACCGGCGCGAGGAAGTCATTCAACACGTTTATCAAAAATACGGCCGCGAGCGCGCCGCCATGGTCGCCAACGTCGTACGCTATCGCTCGCGCTCGGCGCTGCGCGATGTCGGCAAGGCTCTGGGGCTGTCCGAAACCGCTCTCGATCGCGTGGCCAAGTTTCTGTCTTCCTATGAGCCGGTACGCTCCGAGGCGCTGGCGCAGATGGGTATCCATTCGGCGGCAGCCTTGCACGAGCATTTGATCGAGCTGTCGAACGAAATCCTGGACTTTCCGCGCCATCTTTCGATTCATCCCGGCGGTTTTCTGCTCGGCCACGAGCCGGTGCACGATCTGGTGCCGATCGAAAACGCCACCATGCCGGAGCGCACGGTAATTCAGTGGGACAAGGTCGATATCGAAGACCTCGGACTCTTCAAAGTCGATCTTCTCGGCCTCGGCGGTCTCACCCAGCTCGATCTCTGTTTCAAGCTTTTGCGCGAGCATCACGGTGTCGAATATACGATGGCGACGATCCCCAAGGGTGATCAGGCGACGTTCGATATGATTTGCAAGAGCGACACCATCGGCGTGTTTCAGATCGAGAGCCGGGCACAAATGGCGATGCTGCCGCGCCTCAAACCAAGAAATTTTTACGACTTGGTGATCGAGATCAGCATTGTCCGGCCCGGACCGATTACCGGCGGCATGGTGCATCCCTATCTGCGCCGGCGTCAGAAGAAAGAGGAAGTCGATTTTCCCCATGATCTGTTGCGGCCGGTTCTCGAGAGAACCCTCGGTGTGCCGCTGTTCCAGGAACAAGTGATGCGGCTGGCGATGGTTGTTGCGGATTACACTCCCGGAGAAGCCGATCAACTGCGCCGCGACATGGCGGCCTGGCATCGCACTGGAAGAATGGAGCGCCACCGCGAACGGTTGATCACACGCATGCAGGCGAAGGGCATTGCCGCCGAATTCGCCGACCGCGTGTTCGAGCAGATTCGCGGCTTCGGCGAATATGGTTTTCCGGAAAGCCATGCGGCGAGCTTCGCCCTGATCGCCTATGCCACCGCTTGGCTCAAGTGCCATTATCCGGCGGAATTCACCTGCGCGCTGCTGAACGCTCAGCCGATGGGATTTTACATGCCGGCGACGATCGTCGAGGACGCCAAACGACACCAGATCGTAGTGCGATCACTCGATGTCCAGATCAGCGACTGGGATTGCACCCTAGAGCCGTGCGTGGAAAGCAACCGCGGCTTCGCAGTGCGCATGGGACTCCGATATGTGAAAGGGCTCGGCGAAAGGGAAGGAGAAAGCATCGTCGAAGCACGCTCCGCCACGCAGTTTAGTTCGCTTCAGGATTTTGTGCGGCGCACCGGTTTGGACGAAGGATCGCTTAGCGCGCTCGCCGAAGCGGGCGCTTTTGACGGTCTCAACCTCGATCGCCGCACGGCGCTGTGGGATGTCCGGCGTTTCGCGCACACGGAAAAAGAGCCTTTGTCGCTACCCACGCGAGAACTCAAACCGGGATTTGCGCCTTTGACCGATTTCGAAGAAGTGAACTGGG
>Ga0070670_100003261_pt1 | contig 13409 bp, 11 predicted proteins | sample KBSS63metaG_FD_64665 | JGI IMG/M metagenome (GOLD analysis project Ga0070670, IMG submission 64665) | Switchgrass rhizosphere microbial communities from Kellogg Biological Station, Michigan, USA - KBS S6-3 metaG | ecosystem: Host-associated > Plants > Roots > Rhizosphere > Soil ... | reverse complement strand
GTGGCTCACGCGGGTAAATCGAAGCAACAACGTGGCACCAGCAAGAAAGACGACGTAATGGATGTGGTTATCAAGCTCGGCCATACCCAGGACTACCAGCCGTAGATGGGCGCGGCGTTCACGGTCGAATTTGAGAAGGCCCGGCACCTGAGCGGCGATGACGCCCGTAATCTTGAGGCATCGCTGGCCCGCGATCAGCAAGACAACCACGTATGGGTATGGAAGGACGCTGAAATGTAGTAGTCGCGACTCGATCTGACAGTTACCCGTTTTGGATAGGGTGTCTGTCAGTTCAAATTTAGTGCGGCGACTTTTTCGTTCCAGATCTCCTTTCCGGCAAGCATAGTAGCAAAGGGCGTGCGACCGCAACACATCTTGCCTTCGTGTGTGCGCTCATTGTTGTAGCGGTTGATCCAGGCGTCCAGGTCGTGCTGCAGGTCCTCGATTCCGACGTAGATCTTGGTGCGGAACGCCACTTGGTAGAACTCCTGCAATATGGTTTTGTGGAAGCGCTCGCAGATACCGTTAGTCTGCGGATGCCGCGCTTTGGTCTTGGTATGTTCGATTTCGTTGACCGCCAGATACAATTCGTAGTCATGGACCTCGGCCTTGCCGCAGAACTCGGTGCCGCGGTCAGTGAGCATGCGCAGCACGCTCATGCCCTGTTCCTCGAAGAAGGGCAGCACGCGATCGTTTAAAAGGTCTGCCGCCGTAATCGGCGTCTTGGTTGTGTAGAGCTTGCCGGCGGCCCACTTGGAATACGTGTCGACGAACGTTTGCTGATAAATGCGCCCGACGCCCTTCAAAGTGCCGACGTAGAAGGTGTCTTGCGAGCCCAGGTAGCCGGGGTGAGCCGTGTCGATTTCCCCGCACGCGAGATCGTCGTCGCGCTTCCTTTCCAAGGCAGTGACTTGGGCTTCGGTCAGTACCAGGCCGGCCTCGGCGGCTTTACGTTCCAGTGCCGCGAGTCGCTGCTTGAAGGTTGCCAGATTGTGGCGCAGCCACACGCAGCGCACCCCGCTTGGCGAGGCGAACACGCCACGCTTCCTCAGTTCGTTGCTGGCGCGTACCTGCCCGTAAGCTGGAAATTCGAGCGTGAAGGCCACCACCGCGGCTTCCGTCGCCTCGTCGATGCGATTCTTCGGATTTGGCTTGCGCCGGTTCTTATCGATTAACGCCTCGACGCCGCCGGCATCGATAGCATCCTTGTAGCGATAGAACGTGTCACGGGAGAACCCCATGACCTTGCAGGCTTTCGAGACATTGCCCAGCTCCGCCGCCAGGTTCAACAGTCCCAGTTTGTTCTTGATGATGCGTGCGCTAAGATGTTCCATGGTAGGGTTACCTTTCCATTTATTGGGTTTCGATAGGGCTTCGCAACCACTATCAAAACGGGTAACCCTGCCTTTTGCAACTCAGCAGTGTCAGATCAGATCGGAACTACTACAAATTAGTAGATGCAATGCTGCACACGCATTCTTGTCTGTCTTAACTTCTGCCCAATTTTTACTTCAATCGAATGCTATTTAGCAGCAAAGCGTTGATCGGCATAAAGCTCCAAAAAGCCGCATTTACTGCACCGCAACGCCCCGATGGGAATACCATCTTTAAATGACACATCGGTACGTCGCAGGAATGATTTTTTGGGCTTCCCTGCGTGCCAACTACCAATAAGTATCGAGCTGTGTGCGAAGTCCGGGACAAACCCTTCCTCCATTGACGCGCCGCACTTCGGGCAACCTGAATGCGATCCGGCCATAAAAAACTCCTTGTCACTTCTAAGTCATATTCGGTTGTCCTAATCGAAGGTTCACACGTTACGCGACTCAAGTCGATGCCGGCGCCGCCCACCTCGCACAGCGCGAGCGTTTGCGGCACGTCAGGCACGTGGGCGAAATCGGAACGAAGACGAAACCGGCAAATTTCAGTTGTTGTCGGTTGCCAACCGGTACCCGGTTCCCGCCTCCGTTAGAAACAGTTTCGGGCGCGCCGGCTCGGCTTCCAGTTTTTGCCGCAGGCATCCCATGTAAATGCGCAGGTAATGGTTGTGATCGACGTAACTTGGGCCCCACACTTCGAGCAGCAGCTGGCGGTGCGTCAGCACCTTGCCGGCATGCTTGACGAGCGTGGTCAGCAGCCGGTATTCGATCGGCGTCAGATGGACTTCCTCGCCGTCGCGGTACACGCGGCGCTGCGCGAAATCGACTTTGAGATTGCCCGAGCTGAAGACCTGACCCGCATCGGCCTGCTCCGGCTGCCCGGCGTGGCGCAGCGCGACGCGAATGCGCGCGAGCAATTCATCCATCCCGAACGGCTTGGTCAGGTAGTCGTCGGCGCCGGTGTCGAGCGCAGCGACCTTGTCGGTTTCCATGTTGCGCGCCGACAGAATGATCACCGGCCGCGACGTCCATTCGCGCAGTTTCTTCACCACTTCAAGCCCGTCGATATCGGGCAGCCCCAGATCGAGTATCACGAGGTCGGGCTTGCGCGTCGCCGCAAGTATCATCCCGAGCTTACCGGTTTCCGCCTCGTGTATCTCGAACCCGTGCGCCTCCAGCCCCGTGCGCAGAAAGCGCCTGATCTGCGGATCGTCTTCGATGACGACGATGACGGGATGCGGCTGGCTCATGACGACGCGGCGAGTTGCTCTTCTTCGGACGCGATTTGCGGCGGCTCGCCGGTGACGGGAATCGTAAAGGAAAATCGCGCGCCGCCGCCTTCCCGGTTTTCCGCGCGAATGCTGCCGCCGTGCGCTTCGACGATGGCACGACAGATTGTCAGCCCCAGCCCCACCCCGCTCTGCGCGCCTTCCTTGGCGCCGCGATAAAACTTCTCGAACAGCATGTCTTCCTTGCCGGCCGGCAGACCGTCACCGCGATCGGCGACCCAACAGACCGTCTTGCCATCGCCGACTTCGGCACCGATTTCAATGGCGGTGCCGGGCGGCGTGTATTTGACCGCATTTTCGATCAGGTTCTCGAACACCTGCTCGATCATCACCGGGTCGACGTGCACGAGCGGTAGTCCGGACGGCAGTTTGATCGCGACCGGATGGTGTGCGAGCCGGGCGTGCAAACGGGTGAGCACGCCTCCGACGATTTCTTCGAGCGGGCACCATTGCCGGTTCAACCTCACGTTGCCCGCTTCGAGCCGCGCCATGTCGAGCAGGTTGTTGGCGAGCTTCGTCATGCGCTGCGCTTCTTCGTAAATCGTCCTGCCAAGATCGAGCCGCGCCGGCTCGGAAAGCCGCGAAGAATCATCGATGAGGCTGCTCGACGCGCCGACGATCGACGCAAGCGGCGTGCGGAAGTCGTGGGAAATCGCGCTCAACAGGGAATTGCGCAGGCTTTCCGTCTCCGCTTTGATTTTCGCGGCCTGCGCATCGCGCGTCAGGCGCACGCGGCCAAGGGCCTGCACGATTTGCGCGATGAACGTGTCGATCAGGCGTTTCTGCTCGGGCAGGAACACGCGCCGCAGGTTGATCGGCAGCAGCGCGAGCACGCCGACCGTACCGTGCGCATCCGGCATTGGCCAGTACACGCCCTCGGTTCCCGGCAGCGTGTCCGTGCCGCGTCCCGCAATGCGCCCGTGGTCGAAAGCCCATTGCGCAACGCCAAGGTCGCTGCCATGAAACGAAAACTGGAAGCTTTGCGAGCGCGGATAATGAATCCGCCCCTCGAAGTCCGGCAGCAGGACTACGCTCTGGCCTTCGAACTCCTCGCCGATGTGCCTGACTGCGACCTCGCAGACTTCGGTCTCGGTCTGGGTGAGTCCGAGTTCGCGCGTGAACGTATAGAGCACGCCGGCGCGGCGCGCGCGATGCTGGGAAACCTTGGCCTGCGAGCGCAAATCAACGGTGAGCGTGGCCACGATCAATCCGACAGCGAGCATTACGGCAAAGGTGACGAGGTATTGCACGTCCGTCACCGCAAATGAAAAGCGCGGCGGCACAAAAAAGAAATCGAACACCGCGACCGACAGCAGCGACGCGAGCACCGAAGGACCGCGGCCGAAACGCGTCGCGATGTACATAACCCCGAGCAGATAAAGCATTACGAGGTTCACGAGTTCGAGAAAGCCGAACGCAAACACCGAGAGCGATGTAATCGCGGCCGTGACACCGACGCTCCACAAATAGCCCGGCCAGCGCTTTTTGCGGTGTTCGCTCTCAGATATTCCAAGGTATGCCCGGCTACGGACGAGCAGCGAAGTATCCGGCAGCGCCGGCGAGTCGAGGTCCTTGTCGCACGCAAGCAGGTAAACATCGAAGTCATGCGCCTCGCGGACGACAACGTCGACGACGCTGCCCAGGACCCAGCGCCGCCAGCCCGTGCGCGAAGGCTTGCCGAGCACGATCTTGGTCACGTTTCTATCGCGCGCGCACTCGAGGATTGTTTCGCTCATCCAGTGTCCCGACAGCGTGACCGTTTCCGCGCCCAATTCCTCTGCGAGGTGCAGGTAGTCGAGAATCCGGTCGCGCCGCTCCGCCGGCAGCCGCTGCAATTGCGGCGTCTCGACATAGGCGACGATCCAGTCCGCGTGCAGCGACGTGGCGAGTCGCTTGCCCGCGCGAATCAGGCGCGACGCAAGCGGGTTTGGTCCAATGCACACGAGCACGCGCTCGCCCGCGCGCCACACCTCGCGAATCGCCTGGTCGTCCCGATAGTCGCGCATTTGCGCGTCAACGCGCTCCGCCGTGCGCCGCAATGCAAGCTCGCGCAGGGCGATCAGGTTGCCTTTGCGAAAGAAGTTGCGGATCGCGCGCTCGGCCTGCTGCGGCAAGTAGACCTTGCCTTCGCGCAGGCGCTCGAGTAAGTCGTCGGGCGGCAGGTCGACGAGCTCTACCTCGTCCGCGTGTTCGAAGATCGTGTCGGGAATCGTTTCCCAAACGCGGATCTGGGTAATACCGCCGATGATGTCGTTGAGGCTCTCGAGGTGCTGCACATTGAGCGTCGTGTAGACGTCGATGCCGCTGTCAAGGAGTTCCTCGACGTCGTTCCAGCGCTTCGGATGGCGCGAGCCCTCGGCATTCGTGTGGGCGAGTTCGTCGACGAGAACCAGTGTCGGCCGACGCTTCAATGTCCCGTCGAGATCGAATTCGCGGATTTGCGCGCCACGATGGTCAACGATGCGCGGCGGCAGGACTTCGAGGCCGTCGGCCATTGCGACCGTTTCCGTGCGCCCATGCGTTTCGACTATCCCGACGACGACGTCGCAGCCTTCGGCGCGCTTTTCGCGCGCCTCCGACAGCATCGCATAGGTTTTGCCCACGCCGGCAGCGGCGCCGAAGAACACTTTCAGCTTGCCGCGGCGTTGCTTCGCCTCTTCGCGCTGGACTTTGGCCAGCAGTTCATCGGGATCGGGACGCTGCTCCATCTCAGAACGGCGCTTTCAATTGCACAACGCTATTTGGCACGATCAAGCGCAAGATTGAGTTCGAGCACGTTAACTCGCGGTTCGCCAAGGAATCCAAGCTGTCGTCCCTGTGTCGATTCTGCCACAAGGGCCCTTACCCGCGCCGGATCGAATCCGCGCACCCGGGCGACCCGCGCAACCTGGTATTCGGCGGCCGCCGGGCTGATGTGGGGATCGAGCCCGCTTCCCGACGCCGTCACGAGATCGACCGGGACTGCCGCCCTGTTGTCAGGGTCTGCGTCGCGCAACGCTTTGATGCGGCCTTCGACGGCTTCTTTCAGAGCGGGATTCAAGGGCCCCTGATTGGAACCGCCCGACGAACTCGCATTGTTCGGATACGGCGACGTCGCCGATGGGCGCGACCAGAAATGCTTGGGGTCGGCAAACGGCTGCCCGATCAGCGATGAGCCGATGGCCTTGCCATTCTGCTCGATGAGGCTCCCGTTCGCCTGGTCTGGAAAAACGAGCTGGGCAATGCCCGTTACGATCGCGGGATAGATGCCGCCTGTCAGGACGGTCAGGAGGATCAGCATGATTAGTGCGGGTCTGAATTGGGCAAACATGCTTGCAGGTCCTTGTCTCGAAACGTGGGGAGTCAGATCAAGCCCAGCACGACGAGCGCCATGTCGATCAGCTTGATGCCGACGAATGGCACGATCACGCCGCCGATGCCGTAGATGAGCAGGTTATCGCGCAACAGCACCGCCGCGCCGACCGCTCGATACTTGACGCCCCGCAATGCGAGCGGAATCAGCGCCGGAATGATGAGCGCGTTGAAAATCACCGCCGCCAGAATCGCGCTGTTGGGCGTTGCAAGATGCATCACGTTCAGCGCGTTTAGTTGCGGATAAGTCGTCGCAAACGCGGCCGGAATGATCGCGAAGTACTTGGCGACATCGTTGGCAATCGAGAACGTCGTCAGCGAACCGCGCGTGATCAGCAACTGCTTGCCGGTTTCGACGATCTCAATGAGCTTGGTCGGATTCGAATCGAGATCGACCATGTTGCCCGCTTCTTTTGCTGCCTGCGTGCCGGTATTCATGGCCACCGCGACGTCTGCCTGCGCGAGCGCCGGAGCGTCGTTGGTGCCGTCGCCCGTCATCGCAACGAGCCGCCCTTGCGCCTGATTTTCGCGAATCAATTTCAGCTTCGCTTCAGGGGTTGCTTCCGCGAGAAAGTCATCGACTCCCGCCTCGGCCGCGATCGCCGCCGCGGTAAGGCGGTTATCGCCGGTGATCATCACCGTGCGGATGCCCATGCGGCGCAGTTCGGCGAAACGCTCCTTGATGCCGCCTTTGACGATGTCCTTCAATTCGATGACGCCCAGCACGCGCGAACCTTCCGCAACCACGAGCGGGGTGCTGCCACGGCGGGCAACACTGTCGACGAGCGCGCTCACCTCATCTGGATATCGCGCGCCCATCGCCGTCACGTACTGACGTATCGCATCGGCCGCGCCTTTGCGGATTTCGCGCCCCTGGAAATTGACGCCGCTCATGCGCGACTGCGCCGAAAACGGCACGAAGGTCGCCCCGAGCGCGACGATATCGCGTTCGCGCATGTTGAATTTCTGTTTTGCGAGCACGACGATAGAGCGCCCTTCGGGCGTGCCATCCGGCAATGACGAGAGCTGGGCCGCATCGGCCAGTTCCTGCTCGGTGACACCGTGGGCAACGAGGAAGGTGGAGGCTTGGCGGTTGCCGAGCGTGATCGTGCCGGTCTTGTCGAGCAGGAGCACGTCGACGTCCCCTGCCGCTTCCACCGCACGGCCTGAGGTGGCGATCACGTTGGCGCGCAGCATCCGCCCGATGCCCGCCAGCCCGATTGCCGACAGCAAGCCGCCGATCGTCGTCGGGATCAGGCAGACGAGCAATGCGACGAGCACCGTAATCGTGATCGGACTGCCTGACTTCGCGGCTTCGACGCCGTAGATCGAAAATGGCAGCAGTGTCACAGTTGCGAACAGAAATACGAGCGTCAGCTTGACTAGCAAAATGGTAAGCGCGATTTCATTCGGCGTCTTCTGGCGGCGCGCGCTTTCGACCATCGCGATCATGCGGTCGAGGAAGGATTCTCCAGGATTGGTGGTTACGCGCACCACGAGCCAGTCGGAGAGCACGCGCGTGCCGCCGGTTACAGATGAAAAATCGCCGCCCGCTTCGCGAATAACCGGTGCGGACTCGCCGGTTATCGCCGACTCATCGACCGATGCAACGCCGACGATCACTTCGCCGTCGGCCGGCACGAAATCGCCCTGCTCGACGAGATAGGTGTCGCCTTTGCGCAGCATCGTCGCATTGACTTTGGTCACGGCGGCATGGCGGTCGGCGGTGGCCAGCTTCTTGGCCGTCGTATCGCGCTTGGCCGCGCGCAAAGCATCTGCCTGTGCCTTGCTGCGCCCTTCAGCGATCGCCTCGGCGAAGTTCGCGAACAGCACGGTGAACCACAACCATAACGTGACCGCGAGAATAAATCCTGCCGGTGCCTCACCCTGCCCGGTCAGCGCCTGCACCCACAGGAGCGTCGTCAGAAAGCTGCCCAGATAGACGACGAACATGACCGGGTTCTTCCACTGTTGCTGTGGCGCGAGCTTCAGAAATGCGTCGATCAGCGCCTGCTTGAAAATGCTGCGCGTCACCAGCGCCCGCGGCACGGCATGTTCAATTACCGGTGCAGGCACTACGTAGGATGTGCTCATATTGTGGGGACTCCAGGGATTCCGGATATTGGGCGTGCGGCCGGTCACGGGGCCGGATGATAAAGCTGCAGATGCTCGACGATCGGACCGAGCGCCAGTGCTGGGAAAAACGTGAGCGCGCCGATCACGATTACGACACCGACGAGCCACAGGACAAACAGCAGATCGTGTGTCGGCAGCGTGCCGGGACCGGCCGGCACTTTTTTCTTCGTCACGATCGAGCCGGCAAGCGCGAGTACCGGAATGATGATCCAGAAGCGCGCGAAGAACATGACGACGCCGAGCGCCGTGTTATAAAACGGCGTATTGGCCGACAGCCCGGCGAACGCGCTGCCGTTGTTACCGCTCGCGGACGAAAATGCATAAAGAATTTCGCTGAAGCCATGCGCGGCCGGATTGGCGACGCTCGATTTGCCGGCGCCGATCATCACGGCAATCCCGGTACCTATCAGCGCGGTGAACAGCGGCACGAGCACCGCGATCGAAGCCATCTTGATCTCAAACGATTCGATTTTCTTGCCCAGATACTCGGGCGTGCGGCCGATCATGAGGCCGGCGACGAATACGGCAACGATCACGAACATCAGCATGCCGTAGAGACCCGAGCCGACGCCGCCGAAGATGACTTCCCCGAGCTGGATCATCCACATCGGGATCAGGCCGCCGAGCGGCGTAAACGAATCGTGCATCGAGTTGACCGAACCATTCGATGCGGCCGTCGTTGCGGTTGCCCAGAGCGCCGAGTTCGCGATGCCGAAACGCACTTCCTTGCCTTCCATATTCGCCCCGGATTGCAGCGCTGTAGTCGCCTGATCGGCGCCCGCTTGTGTGAAAACAGGATTGCCCTGCTGCTCGGCCCACACGCAGATACCCAGCATGACTGCGAAAACGAGCGTCATCGTGGCCAGAATTGCCCACCCCTGGCGGGTGTCACCGACCATTTTGCCGAACGTGTAGCAGAGCGCGCCCGGGATCAGCAGAATCGCCAGCATTTCAAGAAGGTTCGCCAGTGGCGTCGGATTTTCAAACGGATGCGCGGAATTCGCATTGAAGAATCCGCCGCCGTTCGTGCCCAGTTGCTTGATTGCAATCTGCGAAGCTGCCGGGCCGACCGCGATGACCTGTTCTTTCTGCGTCGCCTTCTCGGTAACGGGATTACCCTTCTCGTCTTTAATGGGCTGTCCCGCAGGATCGAGCTTCGGATTGTCGTACTCGACGGATTCAACGAGCGGCACGGTCGGATAAGGTGAGAACGTCTGCACTACGCCTTGCGAAACCAGGACGAGTGCGAGCACGAACGACAACGGCAATAGAATATAAAGCGTCGAGCGGACAAGATCGACCCAGAAATTGCCGACCGTCTGACCGCTCTGGCGCGCAAATGCGCGGATCAGCGCGATCACGACCGCCATACCCGTCGCCGCCGAGACAAAGTTCTGAACGGCGAGGCCGGCCATCTGCGTCAGGTAGCTCATCGTGCTCTCGCCGCCGTAGCCCTGCCAGTTCGTATTGGTCATGAAGCTGATCGCCGTGTTGAATGACGAATCGGGGGACACTGCGCCCATCCCCGCGGGGTTGAAAGGCAGATGCACTTGGAGGCGCTGGAGTGCATATACCGTAAGCCCGCCCAGCACGTTAAATAACAGCAGCGCGACGGTGTACTGCACCCACGCCATTTCCTTCGCCGCGTCGACCCCGCACAGGCGATAGATCAGGCGCTCGACCGGCGCGCCGAATCGAACAGCGGCTGAGTTGCCTTCATAAACCGCCGCCATGTACGCGCCGAGCGGTTTCGCCAGCGCAATCAGGACGACCAGGTAAAACGCGAGCTGAATATAGCTGTTCGCGCTCATCAGAATTTCTCCGGATACAGTAACGCGATCACGAGGTAAACCAAGACTGCGGCGGCCAGCACGCCGCTCAATACGTATATCCAGCTCATTTCGGCCTCCGCAGACGCTCGCAGAAGTACGTCAGTCCGACGCTCAGCACGATGAAGCCGGCGATCAACCCGATATAGACAATATCCATGGCGCGTTATCCTTCATGTATTGCGTAAAGCTAACTTCTTCGTCGTAAAACTTTTGTAAAGATTTATATACCGAAGTTATGCAGCACTTCTTTGTGCGAGCCGGGTGCGCTCGAGCGCAATGGCGACCAGCGACGCCGCGGTATGCAAAAACTCCTGATTTTCATAGAGCGGATACGCGCTTTCGCGCGGCGATTCGACGGCCAGCACGCCGCGCACTCCGCCCGGCGCCTTGAGCGGAAAGTAGGCGACCGGATATTGCGCGTCGAGATCGGTGCAGGCATCGTTCTCGTAGGCGAACCTGGCGAGCAGCGGAGCGATCACGAGCGCACGTGAAAATGCCGGATCGCCTGCAGCTTCGAGGTGCCCGCCCGGCCCGGCAATCAAAAATGCCGTCCCGACATCGATTGCATGCCGCAGAGAACGCTGTGAAATCCCGATAACGTCCTTAACCGAAACTGCGCCGCTCAGTTCGCGCGCCATTTCATACAGGGCATGCGACCGCCGTTCTTTGGCGAGCGCCTCATCCGCCCGACGCCTCAGGTCTGCAGTGAGCTGCCCGATGATCAACGCGACCGCCAGCATCACCGCGAAGGTCATCAGGTATTGCGGATCTTCGACGGTGAAAGAAAAGCGCGGCGGCACGAAAAAGAAATCAAACAGGGCGACACTCAGGAAGGCAGCGGCGAGCGCCGGGCCGCGACTGAGCGTCGCCCCGATGCCGACGACCGTCAATAAGAAGAGCATCAGAATATTCGCGAGATCGACATGGCCGATCAGCGGTGTCGCCAAAACGGTCGTCAACCCGCAGGCCAGCGCAGTTATGCTGTAACTGCGTACGACCGGCGCCGTATCCCGCGCCTGTGGGTGAGACATGTACTCAGCAGACGACAAGCGTGGATCAGCGTCTGGAATGGATTTGGATTGGGTATCAGCCATATGTCATTGTCCCCATGCACGTATAAAAATTAAGTAAAAAAATGCATGTTGCGGACATGCGCTAATTTGGTTGTCCATCCCGTTGGAATCTCAGAGGATTGCACAGACGGCGGGACAAGCTTTACTTTGCGGTCATACGGGCGCCTGGCAGATATGTACAAAACTCTCAGGGACATGCGCCGGTTGCTGTGCGGTTGCGCGATTGCGCTCGCAACGCTCAATGGCAAAGCGCGGGCGCGATCGGCATTAATGCCCGGGGATTTCTAATATGGGGCGGCGGCTACTATTGGGAAAGGCCAACCTACGCGGAGGAGGCAGCCCCTGCCTTGCGCAAGTTCACCGGGCGATTATTGCAAGGTCGCGCTTAGCAACGGAATTTCCGCAAGCCGAATCTCTGGGCATCGCGAAACGTCTGGGTACTTGCCCGGCCGCCCAGGTGCGCGAAGCTTATCTACAGGCTTTTCAGCGTCCGGCGGTCGAAACTTTGGCGCGCACAGGTGGACGATGGGGACCGCCGGCTTATGGGCTCACATTAACGCGCGATTAGTACCGCGTTCGATGCGAACTACTCGATGACGACTTTCCCCGCGGCCGTGCGCATCGCGGTCCACCGCTGCGAGGCCTTGCCGGGCGCTTCCAACGAGCCTTCCATCGCATCGCCATTGATACGCCCGGTAAAACGCGCTTGACCCTTGGCGTCGGGCAGCACGAACGAAATGTCGTTGCCGCGCAAGGTCAGGTTTTGCGCCTTGACCGGCCTGCCGCCTGCGCTTGCTGTCCCTTCAATGACCTGGAACCGCTGGTTCAGCGCCACCTGATAGGTCTCGCCCGCCGCCGTTTTTAAGTCCCAGGTGCCGGCGACGCGTGCTGGCACAAACCATAGCAATACCGTCGCCTTTGGCACCCCGGTTACGCTCTCCTTTTCGGGCACCTCGAAGCTAATCGAGTCATCCGCCGACCAGTCGCCGAAATGATAGTCATGTGAAACCACGCGCGTGCCGGGCTTCAGCTCGTTGAATATCTTGGTGCGCAAATTCATCATCATCGACGGCAGCAGGTACAGCGTCAGCACCGAAGCCTTGGAAAGATCGGCCTTGAACACATCTTCCTGCACGAACCTCACACGCGAGGCGATGCCGAACTTCTGGGCGCTCGCATTCGAGAGTTTCACGAGGTCGGGGTCGATTTCCACACCCATGCCGCTTGCCTTGAACTGCCGCGCCGCGGTCAGCACGATCACGCCGTCTCCCGAACCGAGGTCGATCACGTAGTCTTTTTCGTTGACGGCGGCCATGCGCAACATACTGTCGACGACCGATTGCGGCGTCGGCACGTAAGGCCCGCCGGTTTTCAGGTCGGAAATATCCGCCGCGCGCGCGGGTGCGAAGAAAAAAACGGCGCATAGCAGCGTCGCTCTGAATAGTGTGCGTCTTTTCATTGGCTGGTCCTGCTTCCTGCTAGTTGGCCCGCGGAGCGAACGGTCATCCCGGGCGTACCGGAATGACCGTCAACGATCGATCAGAATCGCAACTTGTCGCCGGGATTGATCGGATAAACCTTGACCGGGTAACTGCCCAGCGCGTCCATATATTCCTGCGGCGTGCCGACCAGAAACGGATTGCTCGCGTAGTGCATCGGAATTGCATATTTCGGCTGCAGGAACTCTTTGGTGGCTTTCGCGGCGTCCCACGGGTTCATCACGAAATGCCCGCCGATCGGAATCATGATGAGATCGGGCTTGTAGTAATCGCCGATCAGTTTCATGTCGCCGAACAGGCCGGTGTCGCCCATGTGATAGATCCTGAAGCCGTTTTCGAGCTCGATGATGAAACCGACCGGCTCGCCGCCGGTCAGCGTGTGCTGCTTCTTCGTCGCCGGGTCGGTCCACAAAATTTCCGAGCTGTGCTCGGCATGCACCTGGGTGATTTTCACTCCCGGGAACGGCTGGATAGTGCCGCCCTTGTTCATACGAGGCGACAGCTCGGCTGGCAACTCGCCAAGCGTTTGCAATTGCTGGTTAAGGCCGGCTGGCGCCCACATCGGGACGTTGTTCTTCTTCGCCAGCGCCACTGCGTCGCCCAGGTGGTCGCCGTGCGCATGCGTCACCAGAATCAGGTCGAGCTTGCCGAGCGCGTCGAGATTCTTGAACTGAGGCGGGATCTTCGGATTGCCGAGGATCCACGGGTCGATCATAATGACCTTGCCGCCCGGCGTCGTGATGCGCATGGCCGACTGGCCGAGCCACCAGATTTCGGCGCTGCCGGCCTTGCCCGCATTACGCTCCGGCGGGGTTGCGCAGCCGGCCACCAGTGCCAGCACGGCCAGTGT
>Ga0070670_100003260_pt1 | contig 13410 bp, 10 predicted proteins | sample KBSS63metaG_FD_64665 | JGI IMG/M metagenome (GOLD analysis project Ga0070670, IMG submission 64665) | Switchgrass rhizosphere microbial communities from Kellogg Biological Station, Michigan, USA - KBS S6-3 metaG | ecosystem: Host-associated > Plants > Roots > Rhizosphere > Soil ... | reverse complement strand
CGGTAACTCTGGTTCGCATGCGCGGTAGTGTACGCTGGCTCGCGGTTCTCGGCCCGGCGGGCTCTTCGGCGATCGAACTGGCCCCCTTCCCATGGCTCGCAAGACGGCATTCAGGTCGTGGGAATCCTGGGGGGCACGCGCGCTTGATCTCAGGGCCCAACGGTTTCGTTGACCTGCTCGCCAGGGTGGTTCTCGCTTCGAGAAGAATGTGTTCGGCGGCGGCTATTAACTCATCCAGCTCGCTAGCGGGCCAATCGGCTTAGGATGTAGTTTTTCAGGGGCAGGGTCCGGCGCGGACAGAGCCATGGCAGCAGCATGTCACCCGATGGTGCCGATGTCAGTACAGCTGTGTGCCGCCTGGCCGGGCGCGTCACCAACGATTGAAGCGGCGCGTCGTCACGAGCGCAGTGGGGCGATCACCAGTTTCCGCACGGAAACCATCTAGACGGATGTAAGAAGGCGGCGCCGCTAAACGCGTAGACAGAGGGGCGATGAACACACGGCCAACGGTTGTGTCCCCTGGGCATGGTCCGATGCTCGACGGCGAGCGCCGGGTGCTCGAGCTGATGGCGACCGGCGCCGCACTGCCCGACGTGCTCGATGCAATCTGCCGCTGGATCGATGAGCAGTCGGGGCTGCGAAGCTCCATTTTTCTGGTAGACGCCACTGGGGACCGGCTCCTTCTGGCGGCCGCTCCGCACTTACCCGACGCATTCCGGGCACGTGTCGCGTCCATCCCGACGGCCGAGACCTCCTGCGGGGCGGCGGTCACGCGGCGCCAGCCGATCATCGTGTCCGACATCGCCACGGAACCCCTATTCATTGGCTATCAGCAGGAGGCAAAGGCGGCCGGTTTGTGCGCGGCGTGGTCAACGCCGTTCTTCTCGACGACGCAGAAGCCGCTCGGCACGTTCGCCGTCTATAACGACGCGGTGGGACTGCCACGCGAAGAGCACTTGGGTCTGGTGAATCGCGCCACGTACCTGGCTAGCATCGCCGTGGAGCGGCAACAGACACAGGACGGTCTGCGCGAAAGCGAGCAGCGGTTTTCCACAGTGTTCTACAGCGGTCCAGCGTGTATGACGATCACGCGCTTCGCTGACGGTCGATTCATCAACGTCAACGACCGGTTCGTGACCATGTTCGGCTATTCACGCGCCGAGGCGATCGGCCAGACCAGCCTCACCCTGGGGTTGTGGTCCGACCGCGAGACCGACGCGCGCCTGGCACGCCTGCTGAGCGCCGAAGGGTGGGCCCGCGACATCGAGGCAAAAGCGCGGACACGCAGCGGCGACATCATCGACGTGCAGGTGTGGCTCGAGCGCATCCAGCTGCTTGGTGAAGACTGTACACTGGCAATAACCTTCGACGTGACGGACCGCAAGCGCGCCGAGGCGACCGTCGCGGAGAGCGAACGGCTGCTCAGCGTCGTCCTCGACACGCTGCCAGTTGGAGTGGTCGTCGTCGACGCTGGTGGCGATATCATTCTGAGTAACCCAGCGTCGCGGCGCATCTGGGGCGGGTTGTTATCGGAGGGTGTCCAACGGTACGCCAACAGTAAAGGGTGGTGGCACGATACCGGTCGACCGCTGACGCCGAACGACTGGGGTTCAGCTCGGGCGTTGGCCGCCGGCGTGACCGCGCTTAACGAAGTCATCGACATCGAGGCATTCGACGGGCTTCGGAAGACCATCCAGAACTCGGCCGTGCCGCTGCGCGACCCGAACATGCGGATCACAGGGGCGGTCATCGTCAACGAAGATATCTCTGCGCGCGTCGACGCGGAATCGCAGCTGCGAGCGTCGCTGAAACAGATGCAGACCCTGACCGGGCGGCTCCTGAACGCACAAGACGACGAGCGCCGGCGGATTGCCCAGATGCTGCACGAGCACACCGCTCAGGATCTGGCAGCGTTGAAAATGCACCTGGCGCGATTGACGCGGACGGCTGCTGATCTATCCTCGGACGAACACGCGTCACTCGCCGAGACGATCGAGCTGGCCGACCGGTCGATGACTGGCATCCGCACGCTCTCGTACCTACTCCATCCGCCCTTCCTGGACGAATCCGGACTCCTGTCCGCGATCCGCTGGTACGCCACCGGCTTCACCCGTCGCAGCGGAATCAACGTGGAGCTCGATCTGCCGCCGTCGCTCGAGCGTCTGCCTCAGGACACGGAAACCACGCTGTTTCGCGTCGTGCAAGAAGCCTTGCTGAACATCCATCGTCATGCTGCCAGTCCAAGCGCGGTGATCCGTCTGCGCGCCGATCAGCACCACCTGACGCTGGAAGTACAGGACCAAGGGCGGGGAATGCCGCCTCGGGTGGCCGCGTCAACCCCGGTTGGCGCCGATGCGGCCGGGGTGGGCGTGCCCGGCATGCGGGAGCGGCTCCAGCAGCTGGGCGGAACACTGGAGATCGAGTCGGGTGGCCGCGGCACGCTGGTTCGGGCTCGCGTTCCTATAGCGGTGAGCGAGTGATGACGGTCTCGCCGCTGCGCATCGTGATCGTCGACGATCATGCAGTGGTGCGGCGTGGAGTACGCGCCCTGCTCGAGTCACAGTCGGGATGGGACGTCGTGGCTGAGGCGACGACGGGACGCGAGGCGGTGGCGGTGGTGCAACGACTGCGGCCTGACGTCGTCGTGATGGACCTCAGCCTGCCAGAGCTGAGCGGACTCGAAGCCACGCGCCAGATCGTCAAGGAGTCGCCACACACCGAAGTGCTGGTCCTGACCATGCACCACTCCGAGCAGCTCGCCCGCGACGTGCTGCAGGCAGGAGCCCGTGGCTTCGTGCTCAAGTCGGATGCTGACCAATCCCTTATCGCTGCGGTGGAAAGCCTTCGGCAGCACAAGCCGTTCCTCAGTTCGACGGTGACGGAGTTCGTCCTCGATGGCTACATTCGCGCTGCCGACGGAGCTGTCGGAGGAGGGCTGCACGATCCGACCACCGCGCGCGAACGCGAGATCATTCAGCTGATTGCCGAAGGACACTCGAGCAAGGAGGCAGCGGCTGTGCTGAACATCAGTGTCAAGACGATTGAAGCGCACCGCGCCAGCATCATGCACAAGCTGCACTTTCGCTCGGTCAGTGATCTGGTGCGCTATGCCATCCGGAATAAGCTGGTGCAGCCCTAGCGAGGCCGGAGCTTTCGAGCCAGATCCAGCGCCAGTGCCGCCACGTGTTGTAAATCCTTCAGGTCCGCACGAGTGACGGGATGAAGCGGATCTTGTTGGAGAATCAGTTCGCATTCTCTGATGACGATGCCGAGGCACACGTCCAACTGGGTGAACGCCGCCTGCTCTTCACTCTGCAAGGCGGTCACTGATCGCGATGTCAGCACGCGTTCCTCTCGCTGCATGGCTATCCTCACGACTTCTGGATACTCTGGACAAGACTGTTGACCACGAGGTGGGTCCACGCATCGACGAGATCGCGCCGACGCCGCCCTCGCCTCACCTCGGACGTGAGTTCTTCGAGCGCCTGGGCCTGTGTCATCGCCGGACGAAACGGTCTGTGGCTGGTCAGCGCATCAAAGCAGTCCACCACCGCTACAATCTGCGCCAGCAAGGGGATATCGTCGGCGACGAGTCCGTCGGGATAGCCGCTCCCGTCGATCCGTTCGTGGTGACTGCGCGCGATCGGCGCCAGCACCTGCGAGCTTAGCCCCCGACACAGCGCGTCTCCAACAACCGTGTGGAGGCGCATTTGCGCCAGTTCGTCGGGAGCGAGCGGGCCCGGGGTATCGAGAGTCGAGCTCGGTACAGCCACCTTTCCCACATCGTGCAAGAGGCCGCCACGCCACAGCGCGGAGATGCAGCCATCACTCAGCCCGAGAAGATCGCCCAGGGCAACCCCACCCGTGGCCACACGTTCGCAATGGCCCTCGTTCCGCTTCGCTTCGATGCCGACGGCGAGACTGACCAATGCCGCTTCGGCCTTGTCCAACCCCGTGCCGTAGCGTCTGGGCGCCACAAGTGACCGCACTCTCGCGCATATCTCATGCACTCTGAACGGCTTGATGAAGAAATCATCGGCGCCGGCCTCGATCGCGCGAATGATGGTGCCCGAGTCTGTGAGGCCTGTAATCAGGACCACCGGCAGCAACCGTGTCGCCGGGTCACTCTTCAGCAGGCGGCACGCTTCCAATCCACTGAGCTTCGGCAGCAACACGTCCAGTAAGACAAGATCGGGGTGTTCTCTGGCAACAATATCCAGCGCGGCAGCGCCGTCCGCTGCCATGTGAACCGCGACGCCCTCGCGACGGAGGCACGTCGACAGTAACGAGCGAGTGGCGCCGTCGTCATCCACGAGAAGCACGAGAGGCGTCGTCTCGCGAGACTCGCTATGCATCTAGCACCGATCGAACTTTTGGCATGAGTTCACCCGGCGAGAACGGCTTTTGGATGAAATCGATTCCCGAGGTCAGCACCCCTTTCCGCACGATGGCATCGTCGGTGTAGCCAGACGCATAGAGCACGCGAAGCGACGGTCGCGCGACAGTTAAACGCTGGGCGAGCTCGTGGCCGTTCATGCCTGGCATCACGATATCCGTGAGGAGCATGTCTATCCGCAGATCCGGATCACTGGCAATCCTGAGCGCGTCGTCGCCTCCCGATGCCTCGAGAATGGTGTATCCGTAGAGCGCGAGCGTCTGGCTGAGAATCGCGCGGACCTCGGCCTGATCCTCAACGAGCAAAATCGCCTCGGCGCCGCCGCGGATTGTGTCGCCGTTCGTGTGCTCGTGTTCATTGCGCATCTCGGGCGCTGCCTCGGGCAGAAAGATGCGAAACGTTGTGCCGACTCCTACCCGCGAGGTGACGTGAATGGTGCCGCCGCTCTGTTCGACAATGCCTTGCACGCTGGCAAGACCAAGTCCGGTGCCTTTACCAGCCTCCTTGGTGGTGAAGAACGGCTCGAACAGACGCGTGCGAACGGCGTCGCTCATGCCGACGCCGGTGTCAGTCACGGTGAGTACCACCTGTGGACGACTTGGAGCCTGAGTCCGAACGGTCTCGGAGTCGTCATCGAGAGTTGCGCGACCCGTCTCAATCGTGACGGTGCCGCCTTGAGGCATTGCGTCTCGTGCATTGACCGCCAGGTTCATCAGGACCTGCTCGATCTGGTTCGGATCGGCATGAATGTGAAGGCAGGCGGGCGCAAGACGGGTCATCAGCCGCACGTCTTCGCCAAGTGTGCGCCGCAGCAGCATTTCCATGCGACCTACGACATCGTTGATGTCGATGATCTGCGGCTGCAGTATCTGTTTGCGTCCGAATGCCAGTAGCTGCCGGGTGAGACACGCGGCACTGTGCCCAGCCGACACGATCTGCTGCACGTCCGGCCTGGACGGGTCATCGGCTGCCAAACGATGCAATGCCAGCTCGCCGAACCCGATGATGGCTGTCAGCAGGTTGTTGAAGTCGTGCGCCACGCCGGCAGCGAGGCGCCCGACTGCTTCCATTTTGTGCGCCTGCCTGAGCTGTTCCTCGAGGTGTCGACGCTCCGACACGTCCAATGTCACGCACATCGCGCCGGCAATCGTTCCGTCCGTGCCGCGGATGGGTACGTATCGACTCTCCATCGTGACGCCGTGCAGTTCGACCGTCCAGGTCTGGACCTCGCCAGCCAGCGCCTGGCTGATCACGTCGAGGATGTCCGGCGAGTCGCGATACAGCTCGAAGACAGACTGGCCGACGAGTTGAGAGCTGGAATAGCCCAGTCGCTCGACGAGGTGCCCTTCGGAAAGCGTGATTCGGCCATTCTGATCGATCGCCCAGACGGCAATCGGAAGGCTCGACACCACCGCGCGCAGATGTTCGGTGGTGCATTGATGGGTCCGGTCAGAGTCGTCCGGACGGCTGTCCCGGTCAGCCCGCTGGAGGAGCGCCCTTCTGTCGCCATGCTGACGATCGCCTATGTCCAGAAACGTGATGACCGTTCCAAGCACGGTGCCGCGCTCACGCAACGGGCGTGCCCGGTACTCCACCGGGAAATGCGTGCCGTCCTTTCGTTGGAAGACGTCGAACACGGCGTGCATGCTCGTCGCACTGAGCGCCGCTTGTGAGATGAAAGGCACCTTCCGCCAAATCAACTCGGCGGCATTCGCGTAGCCGAGCAACCGAACACACGCGGCATTGCACCAGATGACGTAGCCGTGAAGATCGAGTTCCGCGATGCCTTCCGATGTCGAGTCGAGCAGGCGGCAGTATCGGGATTCCGAGGCCCGCAGTCGTTGCTGCGCCAGGGCGTGCTGCCGGCTGATGGATGCCGCCCCGAGCTCGCGCCGGACCACGCCTGCGAGGCGGCTTAACTGCCCGTGACAGAGATAATCACGAGCGCCCACGCCGAAGGCGGCCCCGGCCAAATCCTCGGTCCCGGCTTCTCCGATCACGACAACTGGCAGTTGTGATCCGACGCCTCGGATTTGATCGACGGCCGACTTGAGGTCGATTCGGCAGCACGCCCGGGCGGCGATCACGAGTTCCCACGCGTGCGCCTCGAGGGCCAATTGCAGTTCTTCGGGACGCTCGACGCGATAGCTGAGAGGAACGAAGCCGGCGCGCGAAAGTTCCTGCAAGATTGCGTTCACGTCGTCTTCTGAATCGCCGATGCACAACGTCCGTAGCAAATCACTCATCGTCATCGGCAGAGGCACAGGGCGTGCCGGTTCCGTCAGCCAACCGAAGTCCCATACATTCAGTGACTTCCGCACTCACAACCGGCCGAGATCGGTGCCGACTGCGCCGGTGGTTCGGCAGATGCCGATGGCGCGGCTCGGTGCGCTCACCCTGTGGCCCGAGACCAACTGGTGACGATTTTGAAAACCCCTAAGCGTCCCTAAGTAGTGATTCCACCAGGGCTCGGTGGAATACCCGATTGGCCGTGCGCTCGCCCGATAGTCAAATGGCAACCCGGATCGCCTGTCTCGCGACACGACAAGCGACGACGTATCGGCCAACAGGCGCATCGCACGACAACCATGGAATTGGACGGACTGATCGGTCAAAGTCGTGCGGTGAAGCGTGTGCTGCGACAAGTGGGGACGGTTGGTCCCACGGATGCCACGGTGCTGCTGCTCGGGGAAACGGGGACCGGGAAGGAGATGCTGGCCCGCGCGCTTCATCGCTTGAGCGCACGGCGTAACGACGGCTTTGTCCGGATCAACTGCGCGGCGATTCCATCGTCAATTGTCGAAAACGAGCTCTTCGGGCACGAGCGAGGAGCCTTCACCGGCGCGGTGAACTCTCAAACGGGACGTGTTGAAGCCGCCGATAAAGGCACCCTGTTTCTCGACGAAGTCGGCGACCTTGCGCCAGACGTGCAGCCCAAACTGCTGCGAGTGCTGCAGGAGCAGGAGTTCGAACGACTCGGATCCACACGCGTCATCCGAGTCGATGTTCGGGTGATCGGTGCGACCAATCACGACCTCGCCGAGATGGTGGCACGGCGACAGTTTCGAACCGACCTGTACTATCGTCTCAACGTCTTTCCGATTCGCGTACCGCCGCTACGTGAACGCCGCGAAGACATCCCGCTCCTCGTAAGGCACTTTGTAAGGCAGTATGCCGCTCGTCTCGGTCGGCACGTCGAACATGTTCCGGATCTGGCGATGAGAGCACTCCAACGCTGGGACTGGCCGGGCAACATTCGAGAGCTGCAAAACGTCATCGAGCGGGCCGTGATCCTGTCGCCAGGCAGGAACCTGAACGTGCCGATCGAGGATCTCGGGAGGCGATGGGGACCCCGTACTGCCGCGGCCCCCAGTGAGCGGTTGATCGACATTGAACGAGCCGCGATCAAAAAGGCCCTACATGACACCGGAGGTGTGGTGGGCGGTCCAGATGGCGCCGCCAGCCGGTTGGGGCTGAAACGAACAACGCTTCAGTCACGAATGCGGGGCCTGGGTATCAAACGCCCCACATTCTGATGGCGACAACCCCGCTGCGTACCGGGGCTACTGGCTGACCGAGTCTGTCCTCGTTTGGCAGGTGAGACAATTCTCGTAGGCGATCCAGCGCGTCGATCTGTGGTGTGAGGCTCGCTCAATTCGTCAAGCCGAGCCCCAATCTGCCGTGCCTCGTCCACGATTGCTTTGAGAGGTGTAAAAGGTCCGTGAGATAGCAGAAACAGGACAGGGAGGTGAACGATGAAGGCGATCGTAGTGACGGACCAGGCTGCGGGAACGGCCGGCATGAGGCTCGTGGAACGGGCTGAGCCACAGGCAGCGATCAACGACGTCGTCGTTCAGGTTCATGCGTCGGGATTCGTTCCGACTGAGCTGACGTGGCCGTCGACTTGGACCGATCGCCTGGATCGTAGCCGGACGCCTTCGATCCCCGGGCACGAGTTGGCGGGAGTGGTCACTGCCCTCGGCTACGGCACGACGGGGCTGTCGGTGGGACAGCGGGTCTTGGGCCTCACGGACTGGTATCGCGACGGCACTCTGGCGGAGTACGCGACCGTCGAAGCACGCAACCTTGCGCCGCTGCCGGGCGACGTCGACTTCACGGTGGGCGCGAGCCTGCCGATCTCGGGCCTGACCGCGTGGCAGGGACTGTTCGAGCATGGCCGCCTTCAGGCGGGGCAGAGCGTTCTCGTGCACGGCGCGGCCGGCGCGGTCGGATCGATGGGGACGCAACTCGCACGAGAGGCCGGCGCCTACGTCATCGGCACCGGACGCGCCGCCGACCGTCAGACAGCGCTCGACTTCGGCGCGCGGGAGTTCGTCGACCTCGATAACGACGTCCTCGAAGATGTTGGCGAAGTCGATCTGGTGTTCGATGTCATCGGCGGCGGTATCGGAAGGCGGTCCGCAGGGCTGATTCGAGCTGGAGGCACCCTGGTCTCCATCGTCGGCCCGCCAGAGGCGCGGCCAGCCGACGGACTAGCAGTCGATTTCGTTGTCGAGTCCGATCGCGCCCAAATGAGCGAGATCGTCCGGCGCGTCCGGGACGGACGACTGCGGACGAACATCGGCAACGTCTCGACCCTCGACGATGCCGTCGCCGCCTTCAACCCCGCCACGCGTGCGAAGGGGAAGACGATTATCCGGGTTCGTCCGTGAGGATTCGGGGAGGCGAGCGGTCCCCAGAGGCCTTGGCCTGCGGCGCGGACCCAGGTGTCACAGACTCACAGCTAGGGTTCGCGCGTCGTGTCATTCCGAAACCTGCCCTTCCGCCACTCGGGACGACCGCCACATCTGCAGCGAGATTCCAAGCATCGTCATTGACGATTTCTGAGCGCGTAGCCGGTGCTAGACATGCTTTGCTTCGCCTAGCACTTTGAAGTTCGTCTTCGATCGGCGCTGGTCCCAATGTTTTCGATTTTGGTGAAGGCGACTATTTCGGTCGAGCGCTCACCGCCATGTCCAAGCTTCGCGTAAACGCTTTCACCGCGTCGGCTGACGGCTTCGGCGCCGGCCCTCGATCAGGGGCGATGACTACCACCTGGGCCGCGGCGGCGAACAGCTACATCACTGGTTGCTGTGATATGCGCGAAGGGGCACGGTGGTCGCGAGTGCGTCCTCCAACTACTTGCCGATGACACCGCACGCGATGCGGTCGCCCGCGTTTCCAGCCGGGTCGCTAACCATGTCATCGGCCTTAGCGTGGATCACAAACGCCGTTCCGCCACTCGCGAACACCGAGTGATTGTCGGATCCCAAAGTAACATGTGAATTCGCAACGGTGGTTTTTGCCCTACCGTTGGATGCGACGGTGAAATTGTTCATGTCGCCGGCATGTGACCCTTCAGGATTGTTGACGCCATGCTTCTTTGCGTCGGGGTTGAAGTGCGGTCCTGCCGACGCGAACGTCGGACCTTCACATTTGGCATTTTGATGAATATGGAAGGCATGCTCACCTGGCGGTAGATCTTTCACGTCGAGGACGATGCTCACGCCACTGGGTTTTGCCGCCGATATGGTCGCGCTACCGACCGACGCTCCTTGCGAATTTTTGAGGTTGACCTTCACTGAGTTCGACCCTGCTTGGAGACCGACAGTAGCTCCGCAGATCGCCATTGCGAGGGCGACCGCGAGCATCGTGGTGCGGTCGGGGTTTCTGTCCAGTGCTTCTTGAATCTTTGATTCTTGCGTCATGTGCGCCACCTCCAGCGGGAAGACCGTTGCATAAAGTACACCTTTATGTCGAACCAGGCTGAGCTCGCCTCGCTCGTCGAGCCTTGAGTCTTGGTCTTCCGCCCATTCGCTGCTGCCCAGCACATGAGGACTCTCGTCGTCGAGGATGGGCCCAAGACGGTGACGCTTGCGGACCAGGTCGCAGCCGTTGAAGCGCTCGGGAAGACCCAAAGCCAGACCGACTTCCCCCGGTTCTGAGTAGCGTTTCGGTTCAGAGCAGCCAGTCTTTCTTGAGGTTGCCCAGTTGTCAGACGGAACGTTCTTGCTTGAGCGATGCCGTGCCGATTGCGCGTATCGGCTCGCCGGCTGGCGCGGACTGGCCCTATCGAGGGTCTATGCCGCGCTCTAACTCGCTTTTTTCGAGGCGATTTCTGGCCGACATGCCGCATGCGCGAGGGTGTCGCGCGCCCCCCCGAGAGGCGCGCCGCCAATACGAGCCTCGTGGAGGTGTTTGTTCAACGCGAAGGCGTATCAGCGCTATTAAGTGACTTGGATAGAGCCACTTAGTGGTGGAGGCGGCGGGAGTTGGTCCACGAGAATCGCCGAATTCTCTAACGATCTGAACGAATCGAAGCGCCCGATCAGCAAGATCGGCCAGAAAGCCTTGGTCCAAGTACAAAACAAGTACAGCCGGCGGGAGGTCCAGAGCGAATCCCTTCCCGATCTCCCGTCGAACCCAGGCCACGGCCAACGGGGCTCGACGTAAACCTACTCGCAGCGGATCACCGACGTGTGATCCATATGGCTGAGACGGCCGACGTTGTTTCTGCGCGTTCCCCTCGGTGTCCTCAAAGAGACAGCGGACTCAGCCCAGTGGCCGTAGAGTCGCCAAGTGCGCGGCTCCCGCGCCGATGCCCCATTTGTGATTGGAATCTCTCCCGCGGTAAACCCTGAAGGGTGGGGTCGCCATGCTTGACGCGTTTGTTTCGGAGAACCGGGACGAGCTTGTACACCGCTGCCGTGCGAAGGTGGCGATGCGGTCGATTCCTACGCCCACGCCGGCGGAACTCGAGTACGGCGTTCCCCGATTCCTTGATCAGCTGGTCCACGCGTTACAGCATTGCTTGTCATCGAACGCGGAGATCGGCAGGAGTGCTGCGCTCCATGGCCGTGACCTTCATCTACAGGGATTCACCGTGTCTCAGGTCGTGCACGACTATGGGGACGTATGCCAATCCATCACCGACCTCGCTTTGCAGCTGAATGCGCCCATCAGCGTCGAGGACTTCCGTACCCTGAACCGTTGCCTGGACGACGCCATCGCGGGTGCCGTGACCGAGTTCGGCCGCGGCAATGAAGCTGCAGAGAGCGCGGAGTCCGCTCGCGAGAACGAGCGCCTCGGGTTCCTCGCGCACGAAATCCGGAACCTGGTGGGCACGGCCACCCTCGCGTTCGAGGTGCTCAGAACTGGGGACGTTGGCGTTGGCGGCAGTACCGGCAGCGTCCTTCAACGAAGCCTCTCCGGGCTCCGCGACCTGACCAACCGATCGCTCGCCGAGGTGCGCTTGCGGCACGACGTTCGGGAGCGGAGTCAGTTCGGCATCGGCGAGGTCATCGCGGAGGTGGCGCCAGGGGCGGCGCTCGAAGCACACGCGCACGGGCTTTCACTCAAGGTGGAGGCCGGTGATGCGGCGGCGCGGGTGGACGCTGACCGGCCGATCCTGGCCGCTGTCGTGACGAACCTGCTTCAGAATGCGTTCAAGTTCACGCGGCCCGGTACGACGGTCACCCTGCGCGGCGCTGCCACCGCTGACCGCGTGCTGATCGAAGTCGAGGACGAATGTGGCGGCCTTCCCGAGGGTACGGCGGACGTTCTGTTCCAGCCGTTCGTACAGCGAAGCGCAGACCGCACAGGGCTGGGGCTTGGTCTGGCGATGTGCCGGTGGGGCGCCGAAGTCAATGACGGTCACATCTCAGCGCGGAACCTGCCGGATCACGGGTGTGTGTTTACCGTCACGCTTCCTCGCCTGCCGGCTCTGGTTGGTCTCTAGGCCTCTCGGCTTCCTCACCGAGCGAGGCCGCGCCTCGCTGGGCGAGCGCGCCGCCGTGTCATGATGGGGACTCGGCTATCAGCCGGTCCGAAGGTCATTCGCACAACCCCGCCAAGCGCACGGCGGGGCCGTTCCCGAGAGTGTGGTGACGTCTGATGAGCAAGTCCAACCGCACCAAGCCCGGCGAACTCACGCCTCTCATTGACTGGGCCGGCGTTCACACGAACAGGGTCGACTACGATTCAGCAGCGGTCATCTTTGGCCAGGGCGACCCGGCGCCAAGCATCATGTACGTCGAGATGGGCACGGTGCGGCTGTCGGTCCTTTCCCACGCTGGAAAGGAAGCCGTGGTCGCAGTCCTCGACCCTGGCCACTTCTTTGGCGAGGGGTGCCTCGCAGGACAGTCGGTCCGGATGGCCACCGCGACCGCGATGGAGCCCTGCACCGTCGTGGCTGTGGAGAAGCCGGAGATGGTTCGGCAGTTGCGTGCCCGACCCGGTTTCGCGGAGCGATTCTTGACGCACATGCTGACGCGCAGTATTCGCATCGAGGAAGACTTGATCGACCAGCTCTTCAACTCCACCGAGAAGCGGCTGGCGCGCACACTGTTGCTGCTGGCTCGCTACGGGGAACCCGACGTGTCGCACCGCGCGCTTCCCAAGGTGTCGCAAGAGATCCTGGCGGAGATGGTGGGGACAACGCGATCCCGGGTCAACGGCTTCATGAACAAGTTTCGAAAGCTCGGGTTCATCGAGTACAACGGCGCCTTGAAGATCAACAACTCCCTCCTCAGCGTGTTGCTCCGCGACTGAGGGTCCAGTATCGCATCGAGCCGATCAAGTGCGTGGCAGCTGAAGAACTCAGGCTAATGAACGTCGCCCGGGTCGGTAGTCTTGATCCGTCTGACGGTCTTCCGGGCGTCCTCGAGGAACTGCATCTGCGCCAGGTTCGAGGCCAGCGCATCGGCGGTGGCAGCCACGGCCGCAATCGTCGCCTGGCGCGCTTCCTCGGCGGCGTGACGTAACGCCTCCCGTTCCTGTCGGACGGACTCCAACTGCGCCCGCAGGTCCTCATGAAGCACTCTGGTCTTCTCGGCAAGCACGCGGAATGCCTCCGCCTCCGTCCTCGCTGACTCCGCCACCGCGCGGTGATCTTCAGCGTTATCGCGCTTATCATCGGCCGTCTCCCGCGTGTCTTCAGCCTCTTCCCGTCCTGCCTCGGCCTTCACGCGTTTCAACTCGGATGAAGTCGTCTCACTGGACATGTTGCCCCAACT
>Ga0070670_100003257_pt1 | contig 13413 bp, 13 predicted proteins | sample KBSS63metaG_FD_64665 | JGI IMG/M metagenome (GOLD analysis project Ga0070670, IMG submission 64665) | Switchgrass rhizosphere microbial communities from Kellogg Biological Station, Michigan, USA - KBS S6-3 metaG | ecosystem: Host-associated > Plants > Roots > Rhizosphere > Soil ... | reverse complement strand
GCGTGCTCGCCCTGCGGCTCGTCTACGTCCTCGCGCTGGCCGTCTGGCTCGGGGGCATGACGATGCTCGGCGCCGTGGTCGCGCCCACCATCTTCCAGACGCTGCAGGCCGCCGATCCCGGCTCCGGGCGCGCGCTGGCCGGGCTGGCGTTCGGCGCCATCCTCACCCACTTCCATTTCGTCGCCTACGGCTGCGGCATCCTGCTGCTCGTGACGCTCGTCGCGATGGCGCTGCTCGGCCCGCGGCCGAAGCACGTCGCAATCCGCTGCGGCATCGTCGTCGGCATGCTGCTGGTCTCGGCGTATTCGGGCGTCGTGGTGCTCGGCGAGATCGACGCCATCCAGCGCGAAGTCGGCACGCTGCCGTCGCGCCTGCCCGAGGGTGATCCGCGGCGCGTCCGCTTCGACGCGCTCCACCAGCTGTCGACGCGCCTGATGATGGTCGATCTGATCGGCGCGCTGGCACTCCTCTACTGGGAAGCGCGCGAGTAGCGCGATGGCGCGCCACGACATCACGCTGGTGGCCGGCGACGGCATTGGCCCCGAGGTCACCGGTGCCGTGGTCACGATTCTCGAGGCCGCCGGCCTGCAGGCCGACTGGGATTCGCACCCGGCAGGCGTGCTCGCCCTCGAGCGTCACGGCGAGACGCTGCCGCAGGAGCTGCTCGACTCCATCCGCCGGACGAAGGTGGCGCTCAAGGGCCCGGTCACGACCCCGGTGGGCGGCGGCTTCACCAGCGTCAACGTCGGGCTGCGGAAAGCGCTCAATCTCTTCGCCAACCTGCGCCCGGTGTGGAACCTCGCCGGCGTGCCGTCACGCTATACCGGGGTCGATCTGGTCATCGTGCGCGAGAACACCGAGGATCTGTATGCCGGCCTCGAGCACGAAGTCGTGCCCGGTGTGGTCGAGAGCCTGAAGATCATCACCGCCGAGGCGTCCACGCGCATCGCGCGCTTCGCGTACGAGCACGCCCGGCGGCACGGGCGCCGCCGCGTGACGGCGGTGCACAAAGCCAACATCATGAAGCTCAGCGACGGCCTGTTCCTGCGCTCGGTGCGCGACGTAGCCGCGCAGTATCCCGACATCACCTCCGACGATCGCATCGTGGACAACGCCTGCATGCAGCTGGTCGTCAACCCGTCGCAGTTCGACGTGCTGCTGCTGCCGAATCTCTACGGCGACATCGTGTCGGACCTGTGTGCCGGGCTCGTGGGCGGACTCGGCGTGGTGCCGGGCGCGAACCTGGGCACCGAGATCGGCGTCTTCGAAGCCGTCCATGGCAGCGCGCCCGACATCGCCGGCAAGGGCGTGGCGAACCCCACCGCGCTGCTGCTCTCGGCGCTGCTGATGCTGCGTCACCTCGGCGAGGACGCGATCGCCGATCGCATCTCGCGGGCGCTCGGTGTGGTACTGGCCGACGACCAGATTCGCACGCGCGATCTCGGCGGCACGGCCACGACCGCCGAGTTCACCAGCGCCGTCTGCCGGCGGCTCTAGCGAGGCCTCGCCTCGAACTCGCACGCGTGCAGGCGAGACCTCGCTATAACCAGTGTTCGATTGCCCGCCTTCCGGGCGGGCGTTGGGGTGGATGGTATAGTCAGGGCTGCTGATGCTCGACGAGATCACGAAGGCGGTGCTTTCCCGCGAGGAGGTGTCGCGATACCTCGAGGGCACGCGGGGCGAGCGCGGCGACGAGGTGCGAGCCCGCATCCAGGGCTACCTCGAAGAGCTGAAGACGACGCAGCGCTACTCGATCTACAAGGCGCTGAAGCACCCGCTCTACCCGATTCTCCGCAAGATCGATCGCGTCGGCGAACACGTCGACCTGGTGAAGAACGCCGCGCGCGGGGGGCGCATCGTCTACGCGTCCAACCACCGCAGCCATTGCGACTACCTGATCGAGCTGCTCGTTCTCGACGAGAACGGTATACGGCCGCCGATCATCGCCGCCGGCATCAACCTGTTCGGCGGTCCGCTCGGCCTCCTGCACCGGCACGTCACCGGCGCGATTCCGATTCGGCGCAACAGCCGCGACCCCCTCTACCTGATCACGCTCAAGGCCTACGTGGCGGAGCTGCTGCGCAAGCACGACTTCTTCTTCTATCCGGAAGGCGGACGCAGCTACAACGGCGAGCTCAAGAGCCCGAAGACCGGCCTCATGCAGGCGGCGCTGCAGGCCGAGCACTCGCGGCTGGTGCTCATGCCGGTGGCGGTGTCGTACGACCTCGTGCTCGAGGACCGCATCCTGGCGCGGCAGGGCGTCAAACGCGGGCAGAAGACCTTCAGCCGCGAGCTGGCCGAAATGGTGCGCTACGCCGTCGGCTACCGCTCGCGCGCGTTCGTCACCTTTGGACAGCCGATCCCGCTCGGCGGCGTCGACGCGGAATCGCGCCGTGCGGTGCTCGACCTGAGCCACACCGTGATGACGACGATCGGGCGGCTCTACAAGGTACTGCCGCCGACGGTGATTGCCGCGGCGATGCGGCCGTCGATCACGCGGCGCGAACTCGAACACCGGGCGGACGCGATTCTCGACACGCTCCGCGCCACCGGTGCCAATCTCGGGGTGTCGAGCGGCGCCGAGGCGGCGGACCGGGCCATCGAACCGCTCGAAGCCCGCGGCATCGTCGCCGTGGCCGGGGGCCGCGTCCGCGTCCGCGAGCGCAACGTGCTGCGCTACTACGCGCGCGGGCTCGACCACCTGCTCGCGTCTCCGTCGCGCCACACGCACTGACGGCCGGGTCGTGATAGACGCCGTTCAGAAGGGCTTCTTCAACCTCCTCTCCCAGAGCGCGCTCCTCAAGCGGATGGCGTCGCGCTACGGCATGGCGTCGCCCGACAGCTTCGCCCGCCGGTTCATCGCCGGCGAGACGGCGCCGGAGGCGATCGAAGTGGCCCGCACGCTGCAATCGAAAGGTTTCGATCTCACGCTCGACTACCTGGGCGAGAGCGTCCGCACGCACCAGGAGGCCGACGCCGCCGCCCGCGAGTACGTCCACCTGATCGACGTGCTCATGGCCTCGGGCATCGAGCGCAACCTCTCGCTCAAGCTGACGCAGCTTGGGGCCGGCGTCGATCGCGCCACCTGCATCGACAACCTGCGCCGTATCCTCGAGGCCGCTGATCGCCACGGCTTCTTCGTACGCATCGACATGGAGAGCTCGGCGTACACCGACCTGACGCTCGACGTCTTCGAGACGCTGTGGAGCCGCGGGCACCACAACCTTGGAGTGGTGATCCAGGCGGCGCTGAAGCGCAGCGAAGCCGACGTGCGGCGCGTCGTGGCGCTCGGCGGCCGCATCCGCCTGGTGAAGGGCGCCTACAAGGAGCCGCCCGACGTCGCCTACGCGCGCAAGGCCGACGTGGACGCGGCGTTCGTGCGGCTGATGCAGCTGCTGCTCGATTCCGGGGAGTACCCGGCCATCGCCACCCACGACCCGAAGATGATCGACGCGACCCTGGCCCACGCCGAGGCCCAGGGGCTGCCCCCGTCGCACTACGAGTTCCAGATGCTGTACGGGGTGCGGCGGGACCTGCAGCGGGCGCTGGTGGCCGACGGCTACCGGGTGCGGGTGTACGTGCCCTTCGGCCGGGAGTGGTTCCCGTACTTCATGCGGCGGCTCGGTGAACGCCCGGCGAATGTAGCGTTTGTCGTTCGTGCCATGCTTGGTGATCGCGGCGCTTCGTAGCACCTCCGCTCCCGCCTGAACCCGCGGCTCTCCTCCTCGGCTCAGCTTTCGAACTGTTCGCTCCGTACGGCGACTATTGGTTCGGATTCCGGCGCCCGCTCGTTAAGTCAAGAAATGCACATGGTCGCACCTGACGACCCGGCACCGCGTAAACGACTGCTGGGACATCGGGTTGCGGGCGCGGCATCAAAAGATCGCGTACGTGTCTGAATGACGGATCTGAAAGCGGTGCACGTTTCGGCATCGCGCTCGCCTTGGCACGCGCGGGTAAGTCATGCGGTCACAGATGCTTGGAGGAAAAAGGCGGGGCCGTGGCATTCCGTTTGAAATAGATGGTCGTGAATCGGCTCCGCGCGACGGCTCGAGGGGGACAACTCAGCTGAAGACGCTCCCCAACGGCGCAAAGCGGACCGGACGAACGTAACCAGAGGAAAGGAACAATGACTACCGACGGGCTCTTCTCCCAGATGACGTTGAAGATTCGCCAGGGGCTGTGTGGGCTCCATGGGCATGACGCGCTGCTGCATTTCGACCAGGGGCACATCTCCCTGCTCTGCACGTCCTGTGGTCATCAGTCGCCCGGGTGGCAATTCGGAGGCGCCGCGGCACGGCGCACGTCGGCTCCTATCGTGACTACCACGTCGGCCACCGGCGCCGTGGTGATGCCCTTCGTCAACGCGCGGAAGGTGGCGTAGCGAGGGGGCGAGGCTTTGCCTCGCCGACAGTATCTGCGTTGCCCCGCCTCCGGCGGGGCGATCAGGCACCAGTAAACGCACGCGCCAGTTCCACGAGCGCGTCGCGGCACCGGCACACGTCTTCGACGATCACATATTCCTCGGTGCTGTGAAGGCCCGCCCCTCCGGGGCCGAACAGCACTGACGGGATCCCTGCGCCGCCGAGAACCGCGGCGTCGGTCCAGAACGTCATGCCGACGCGGCGCGGGGCTCCGCCCGCGGCGACCGCGGCTCGCATGAGATCCGCGGGCAGCGTCGACGCTGGAGCGATCTCGTAGGCGTCGCGGCCGAAGACGGCCTTGGCGTCGCCGTCGAATTCCGGATCGGCGGCACGCAGCATGTCGAGAATCGCTGACGCCTCGTCGAAGGCGACCGTCGCGGGCTCGCCCGGGAGCGTTCGCCGCTCGAACTCCAGCCAGGCGCGATCCGGGTAGCTACTCAATTCGCGCCCGCCGTGAATCAGCGAGGCATGCAGGGACGCCGCACCGAGCAGCGGATGCGTCGATCCGTTCTGGAGATGCCGGTCGAGCACTTCCAGGCTCGCCAGCACGCGCCCCATGCGCAGGATCGCGTCGCGCCCGTCGCTCGGACGGCTGCCGTGGGCGGCGCGCCCGCGCGTCTCGACGCTCACCCACTGAAACCCTTTGTGCGCCACCGCCACGTCGAGGCCGGTGGGCTCGGTGACGACCGCCGCGTCGGCGCGGTGCGTGGCCACGAGAGCGTCGGCACCCAGGCTCGAGTGCTCTTCGTCCACGACGGCCGCCACGATCAGGCGGCCGGCCGCCAGTCCACCGCCGTCCGCCAGGGTGCGCGCGGCCGCGAGCATGGCGGCGACGCCGCCCTTCATGTCCTGCGCGCCGCGGCCGTAAAGGCGCCCGTCGCGAAGCTCGGGTTCGAAGGGGCGTATCATCCCCGCCACGCCCACGGTGTCGGTGTGCCCGCAGAGCATCAGCGATCGACCGGGCGCCCGCCCCGCGAGGGTGCCGATCACATTGGGCCGCCCCGGCACGGCCTCGAGAATTTCCACCGTCAGCCCCGACGCACGCATCTCCTCGGCTACGCGCCGCGCGACCGCGAGCTCGCCGGCCGCGCCCGGCACGAGCGACGGGTTCACCGAGTCGATCGCGACGAGATCGCGCAGCAGGGCGACGACGGGCTCGGCGGAGTTGGCCACGGGGGCTGTAGTACAACACGAACTGCCGTGAGCGAAGCGCCCCCCGCGAAAATGTCGCCGGCCGACGCCGCCACCCTCCTGGCCGAGGCGGTTGGTGCCGCCGGCGGGCGGGCCCTCGCGGTGGGCGGCTGGGTCCGGGACCGCCTGCGCCGCGTGGCGTCGAAGGATCTCGACGTGGAAGTGTTCGGCCTCCCGCAGGATCGCCTGGTGGCCGTGCTGACGACGCTCGGCCGCGTGGAGGCGGTCGGACAGAGCTTTCCCGTCTACAAGCTCACGGGCCTTTCGACCGGCGATATCGACGTGGCGCTGCCGCGGCGCGAGTCGAAGCGCGGGCGCGGCCACAAGGCGTTCGACGTCCAGGGCGATCCCGGGATGTCGATCGTCGAGGCAGCGCGCCGGAGAGACTTCACCATCAACGCCATCGCCTGGGATCCGCTGACCGGCAGCTACGAAGACCCGTTCGACGGCCGTGCGGATCTGGAACGCCGCGTCCTGCGCGCCGTGGATCCCTCCACCTTCGGTGACGACAGCCTGCGCGTGCTGCGCGCCGTGCAGTTTGCCGCCCGCTTCGAGTTCGGGCTCGACGAGGCCACCACGGCGCTCTGCCGCGCCATCCCGCTCGACGATCTTCCGGCCGAGCGCGTGTGGGGGGAGATCGAGAAGCTGCTGCTCCAGGCCGCGCGGCCGTCGCTCGGTCTCGCGCTGGCGCTCGATCTCGGCGTCGTCGCGGCGCGGCTGCCCGAACTGCTGCCACTCGTCGGCTGCCAGCAGGAGCCGGAATGGCACCCCGAAGGCGACGTGTGGGTGCACACGCTGATGGTGGTGGACGAAGCCGTGGCGCAGAGCCGGGACCTCGATCGGCCGCAGCGGACCGCGGTGATGCTGGGCGCCCTGTGCCACGACCTCGGCAAGCCGGCAACGACCGCGTTCGTCGACGGACGCATCCGCTCGCCCGATCACGAGCAGGCGGGGGTCGAGCCGGCGCTGCGGCTCCTCGATCGGCTGAACGTCCACTCGATCGGCGGTTACGACGTGCGCGGGCAGGTCGTCGGGCTCGTGGCGCATCACCTCAAGCCGGGCATGTTCCACAAGGCGGGCAACGTGGGCGACGGCGCCTTCCGGCGGCTCGCGCTGAAAGTGGACCTCGAGCTGCTCGCCCGCCTGGCGCGCGCCGACTGCCGCGGACGCACGGGCGCCTTCGACTGCAGCGCGATGGACTGGTTCATCGAGCGGGCCCGCACGCTTGGCGTGAAGCCGCCGGCGCCGCTGCTGCTGGGACGCCACGTGCTTGCGCTCGGCGTGCCGCCGGGCCCGCGCGTGGGCGAGATCGTGAAGGCGATCTACGAGCGGCAGCTCGATGGCGAAATCGCGACGGTCGAGGACGCGATCGCTGTGGCGCGCTCGCTTTTGAACCCTTCCTGAGAGTCCGTGCCGGGGCGGAACTTAGTCGCGAGACCTCCGGAGTCAGGCGGCCTGGCGGCGCAATCCCGGCCAGATTCTTCGGTCTCGCCACGGCGCGCCGGGGTGCCGTTCTTGCAGCGGGTGCGACATGACCCGGCGCTGCCTGCTCGCGTGCTCCCTGGTGTTTCCGCTGCTGTTCGCCACCAGCGCGGGTGCCCAGTCCACACGCGACCCCGTCGCGCTGGCGAAAGAGGGCGCCGCTGCTCTCGACGACCGGCGGTTCGGCGATGCGCTGGAATCCTTCACCGCCGCGTCGGCCATCGCCCCGCGCGACCCGAGCCTGTGTACCGGGGCCGGACTGGCGGCGTTCATGCTCGGACGCGACACCGACGCCCAGGCCTGGTTCGAGAGGGCGCTGAAGCTCAATCCACGGTATCGCGGCGCATCGGAGTGGCTGGGACAAGTGCACTATCGCGCCGGCCGGTTGAACGAAGCCATCGAGGTCTACGAAGCGGCGTTGAAGCAGGCGCCGGGCGCCAGCGAGATCGAAGCACAGCTCGGCGAGTGGAAGAAGGAGGCGTCGCGCCAGAGTCGCTCCTACGAGGCGCGCGGCGCCCACTTCGCGGTGCGGTTCGAGGGCCCGGGCGACGAGCTCCTGGCGCGCCGCGCCGTCGAGCGGCTCGAGTCGGAGTACTGGCGAATCGGGCAGGCCCTCACGGCGTATCCGCCGAACCCGATCACTGTCGTGCTCTACACGCAGCAGCAGTTCCGGGACATCACCCGTATGCCTTCCTGGACCGCCGCGGCCTATGACGGGCGGATTCACGTGCCGATGCGTGGCGCGCTCGAACAGACGCAGGAGCTCGATCGAGTGCTCGGTCACGAGTTCGTGCACGCGGTCGTCGCCATGCTCGGCGGGCGGAACGTGCCGGTGTGGCTGAACGAAGGCCTGGCGACCATTCTCGAGCGCGGAGGGGCCGAGGAATCTGACCGGGTGCTGGCCGCGACGCGCGCGCGCCCGGCGCTCCAGCTGTTGCACGGGAGCTTCGCCGGCCTGTCGGACGCCGACGCCCAGGTCGCCTACGCGCTCAGCGCGCACGCCGTCGGTCGGATGATCGCGCTGCGCAGCCCGTCGGCGGTCGTCACGCTGCTGCAGGACCTCGCGCGCGGCACTGCCTTCGCCGCCTCGTTTCATCAGAACATCGGCATGCGCTACGACGACTTCCAGACGATGATCGCCCGCGACTGAGAGCTCGTGCACGCCTTTCTCATCGGGGTGTCGCGAAGAAGAAGGCCAGGGCGAAAAGCGCGTAGACGGCGACCAGCATCACGCCTTCGAACCAGGTCGTCTCTCCGTCGAGGGCAATCGCACTGACCACGAAGGCGGACCCGACGATGCCCATCAGCTCGAGCGGGTTGCTGAACACGAGATCCATCGGGTGGCCGAACGCATACGAGCCGAGGACCAGCGCGGGCGCGGTGAGCAAGGCAATTTGAATGCTCGAGCCGAGACTGATCGTCATCACGAGGCCCATGTCGTTCCGCCGGGCAAAATAGAGCGCCGAGGCGTACTCGGCGGCGTTGCCGACCAGCGGTAACACAATCAGGCCGACGAAGAACAGCGAGAGACCCAGGCTTTCGGCCGTCGGCTCGAGCGCACCTGAGACGAGCTCGGCTTCAAGGGCCACCGCGGCGGTGGCGGCCGCGAGCACGGTGATGGCCCGCCCCAGCGACCACGTCGGCGTCCCCGGCTCTTCGGCGCCGGCAAAGACGTCGCGATGCGTCACCAGTGTGTAAAACAGATTGGCCAGATAAACGAGGATCAGCACGACGGACACGCCGAGGCTGAGGCGCTCGTCGAGGACGTGCGCGCGTGCGGGCGAGACGAGGCCTCGTTCGGTGTAGTCGAAGGCCGCTGGCAGTACCAGCGCGATCACCGAGAGCATCAGCAGGCTGGCAAGCAGCCCGGCGCGCGCGCGGTCGAAGGTCTGCCGGGCTCGTCCCCACGACCCGACCAGGATCGACGCACCGAGCCCGAAGAGGCTGTTGCCGATGATGGCGCCGGTGATCGTCGCCTTGACGACCTCGACGTTGCCGGAGCGAAGGACGAACAGCGCCAGGATGAACTCGGCGGCGTTGCCAAAAGTCACGTTCAGCAGACCGCCGATGGCTGGTCCCGCGCGTTCGGCCACCTGTTCGGTGGCGCGGCGAATCCAGTTACTGAGCGGAATGATCGCGGCGGCGCCGCTGATGAACACCCACAAGGGCGCGACCGGGATCCACGCCAGCGCAAGCGACAGCGGGATGAGAAGCAGTGGCAAGAACGACGCGAGCATGCCGCCTAGTTGAGCACAGTCGCTACGCCGTGTATTTCGCGAAGTCCTCGGCCTCGACGTTGCCGCCCGAGACGATGGCCACGACGCCGTCCCCGCCGGGCCCCGATGCCAGCACGGCGGCCGTGGCCGCGGCGCCGCTCGGCTCCGCCACCAGTCCCGCCTCGCGGTGCAGCCATCGCACCGCGGCGCGAATCTGGTCGTCCGTCACCGTCACCATGTCGTCGACAAACGCCTGCGCGTGCGCAAAGGTGAGATCGCCAGGGCGCAGCGTGAGCAGGCCATCGGCAATGCTGGTCGTCGAGGGCAGCCGCACCGGCTCGCCCGCCTGGCGCGAGCGGGCCATCGAGGCCGACCCGGCCGGCTCGACACCGATCACCTTCACGGCGGGCCGCGTACCTTTCACCGCCGCGGCGACACCCGACAGCAGGCCGCCGCCACCGACCGGCACGAAGACGGCCGTCAACCCCTCGAGCGCTTCACAGATCTCGAGCCCCACCGTCCCGGCGCCCGCGATGATCTGGCGGTGATCGAACGGCGGCACCACGGCGTAGCCGTGCGCGGCGGCTTCGGCTTCGGCGCGCAGCCGCCGATCGTCGGAGGTCCGTCCCGCGAATATCACCTCGGCGCCGTACTTGCGCGTGCCGTCCACCTTCACACGCGGCGCCGTCTCGGGCATCACGACCACGGCACGCGTGCCCAGCAGCTGCGCGCTCAGGGCCACCGCCTGCCCGTGATTGCCGGATGAGTAGGTGATGACGCCGGCGGCGCGCGCCTCGGGACCGAGCTGCGACAGCACGTTGTAGGCGCCGCGCAGCTTGAACGCGCCCATCGGTTGAAAGTGCTCGCACTTGAGATGGAACGGTCGCGGCGTGCGGCCGTCGCCCACGCGCAACAGCGGCGTCTGCGCCACCGCCGCGCGGATACGCTCCGCCGCGGCACGGATTTCTTCGATTGTCACCAGCGCCAGGCTCACGGTGGGACCCTTGCTCCTCGGTTTGAGCGAGGCCTCGCTAGTATAGTGGCGTGATGGCTCGCTACACGCTCGTTTACGGCGTCCGGCTGGTGCCGGAAGGCTCCCTGAAAGGCACCGAAGACGCCCGGCTCCAGCTCGCCGGCGGCGACGAGGCCGGGCTGACGCTGCACACCATCGACGGCACGATCCCGCAGCTGCGGCGCGCGCTCGATCGCAGCCTCGACGCGTTCTTCGAATTCCTGCCCGGCGCCAGCGACGACGACCGCAAACAGTACGACGACAACTGATGGTGCAGACCTGGAACGCGTCGGATTACGCGGCCCACGCGCGGTTCGTGTCGGACCTCGGGCAGCCGGTGCTCGATCTGCTGGCGCCGCGTCCTGGCGAGCGCATCCTCGACGTCGGCTGCGGCGATGGCGCGCTGACGCATAAAATCGGACAGGCCGGGGCGACGGTCATCGGCGCGGATCCGGCGCCGGATTTCGTGGCCGCCGCCATCGCGCGCGGAATCGACGCGCGACAGCTCGACGCGCAGGCGCTGCCGTTCGAGCGCGAGTTCGATGCCGTGTTCACCAACGCCGTGCTCCACTGGATTCCCGATCTCGACGCCGCCTTGCGAGGCATCCATCGGGCACTCAAAAGCGGCGGACGCTTCGTCGGCGAGTGCGGCGGTCACGGCAACGTGGCGGCCGTGAGCACCGCGCTGCAGGCCGTGGCTCTGCGTCACGGCGTGCGCGCGCACCTGCCGTGGCGATACCCGACGGCCGATGACTTCACGGCGCGGCTGATCGCGGCCGGGTTCCGTCCCGTCTCCGTGGAGCTCATCCCGCGCCCGACGCCGCTCGCGTCCGGCATGGCGGCGTGGCTGCGCACCTTCGCCAGCCCGATCTTCGACCAGCTGCCCGCCGGCGTGCGCGAGGCGGCACTCGACGAGACCGTGGACCTGCTGCGGTGGTCGCTCTGTGACGAGCAGGGCCGGTGGACGGCGGACTACGTTCGGCTGCGTTTTGCGTCCGGCCTCACGTAACGAAATCGGCACCTTACAGGCCAAGCGGGCCGCATGCTTCTGTACGACGGCCAGAGCCAATTCGATCTCGACGGCGACGAGTTCGTCCGCGTGCAGCGCAAAGCCAAGGACGCGGCACCCGCAGCCGGACCTGCGGGTTCGATAAGAACGATCACACCTGCGTCGTCTTCGACGCGCCCGTGAAAGCGAGGGTCTCCGCGAGCCTGTCCGGCGTGACGCAGACCTCCAAGCGGATGAACAGCGCGTTGGCCGGAAAGCCGGCGCCGGAACTGAGCGTCACCACGCTCGACGGCAAGACCGTGACGCTCGAATCACTCAAGGGCAAGACGGTGCTTCTCGACTTCTGGGCCACCTGGTGCCCGCCCTGTCGCGTGGACGCCCCCGCACTCGACAAGCTGCACGAAAAATACGGCTCGCAGCTGGCCATCGTCGGCCTGTCCATCGGCGAACCGCGCGATGTGGTCGAGAAGTTCCTGAAAAAGAACCCGCACGGCTTTCCCATCGCCGTTACGTCCGAGAACGAGCTCGCGAGACCGTGCCTCGTCGAGGCGCTGCCGACCTACGGGCTCGACGTGGACTAGGCCGCGGCCTGGGCGCTGCGGAACTCTTCGAGCAGCCGGGCCACGTTGCCCGTGATCGAGTGGAGCGACGGGGACCAGCCGAGCGTACGCGCCCGCGTGCTGCGCACCACCTGATCGAGGGCCACGGCGTCGGCGTAGGGGCCCAGCTTCAACCGCGCCTCGGGAAGCGGCACATGGCGGACGTCCGGGCGGGTCCGCGCATGGCGGGCGATGGCCTCGACGATGTCGTTCACGCGCTCGTCGGCCTCGTCGGTGGCGTGAAACACGCCCTCGGCCTCGGGGTTGGTGGCCAGCCGCACGTACAGTTCCGCCAGATCGCGGTCGTAAATCGTTGGCCACCGGTTCGAGCCGTCGCCAATCACGCGGATCAGGCCGTTGGCGGCCGCCTGGAGCAGGTCCGTTACCGCTCCCTGAGCCCCGCCGTAGACGATGCCGGGCCGCACCACCACGGCCCGCGCTCCGCTCCGCTGCGCGCTCTCGAGCACGGCCGTTTCGTGGGCCGGACGCCACGACAGCCCGGCCGGCGGCCGGGGCGCGGCATCCTCGGTGGCGGCCATGTCCACGTTGCCGAGCACGCTGGCCGACGACGTGTAGATGACGGCCATACGGCGGCCCGCGGCGGTGGCGCGCGCGGCCACGTCCATCAGCGCCTCCACCGCGACGCGATCCACCGACGCCCCGCGCGCCGACGACTCGAACGCGGTGTGCACCAGGGCGTCGCACGGCGCAGCGGCCGCGATATACGACCCCGGGTTGGAGAGATCGCCGACGACCGCGTCGACGCCAGGAGGGCGCGACGACCCTTCGGAGGCGGTGCTCGAATGCCGGACCAGCGTCGTCACACGATGGCCCGCACGCACGAAGGCCTCGAGAACCGCGGATCCGATGTAGCCGGTAGCGCCAGTAAGAAAGACTCGCATGGGGGATGAGCGACAGATTGTAGTGGATCAGGCCCGCGATCGGATCGCGGGATTACCCCCAGGGCGCCACGGCACGCTAAGTGCCGCATCGAAGATAATTTGGCGGTGCGGCGCGAGACGCTGATCGACTTTTTTTCCGATATCGTCGGGCTGCGCGGCGAGTTTCTCGTCTTCGACGACGGCTACCGGCACCGCGCGCATTCGTACGAAGATGTCGGACGCGCGGCGCGCGGATTCGCCGCGCGGCTCGCGCGCGCGGGTCTGACCAAGACCGACAAGGTCGTGGTGTGGGGCGAGAACCGTCCCGAGTGGGTGGTGTGCTACTGGGGCTGCCTGCTCGCCGGCGTGATCGTCGTCCCGATCGACTACCGATCGGCGCCATCGTTCGTGGCGCGCGTGCGCGGGATGGTTGGTGCGCCAATCGTGCTCGTCGGTGACGACGTGCCGGCGTTTCCCGCCGACTCCGATCTCGGCGGCGCGCAGATCTGGCCGCTGGCCGATCTCGATTGGAGCGCCGACGCTCCGATGCCGGCGGTGGAGATCACGCGCGACGACGTGATTCAGATCATCTTCACGTC
>Ga0070670_100003252_pt1 | contig 13421 bp, 4 predicted proteins | sample KBSS63metaG_FD_64665 | JGI IMG/M metagenome (GOLD analysis project Ga0070670, IMG submission 64665) | Switchgrass rhizosphere microbial communities from Kellogg Biological Station, Michigan, USA - KBS S6-3 metaG | ecosystem: Host-associated > Plants > Roots > Rhizosphere > Soil ... | reverse complement strand
CCCGTCGGACCGAATCCTCAGGTCACCGTCCTGGAAGGCGACGAGACGTTGGCCATCGACGATGGCATGAAGTGGATGGTCGACTTCAACGAGGCGGAGCGGCTTGGCATGGCCGTGCGTCTGCCGCTGCCGGCGACCGCGGGAGCGGGACCACCACGCATCAACTTACTCCTCGTGTTCGGTGTGAAGAGATCGCTCGATAGCACCGCTTCGGCGACGCGGCTCAGGGAATTGATCGAAGCCCACAAATACACGGACGGATTGAGCCTTGTGACCCAGGGCACGCCGACCAACAACACGGAGGATGCCACATCCGGATTCACCACCGATGATCCGGGACACGATCGGAGCTTTCGTCTGATTCTCGACGAACTGCAGTTTCAAGCTGGTGATGGATCGGATGGCGACGAGCTGTCGAAGGCCCTTGGTCTTCCTCCAGAACTGCTCGCACGTACGGGCAATGCCGATGCGCGCGAGCAACAGGACGCGCGCAACATGAATCGTGCGCTGTGGCCGTCCACCTGGGGCTACTACCTGGAACAGATGATGGGGCTCGGCGACTTCAACGGTCAGCAGCCTGGAGCGTTCCCGGAGGCGAGTATCGATGCGAACCTGCAATGGGCGCAGCAGCACTTCGTCGATCATGTGCGCGCCGGCGGGCCGCTTCCCACGCTGCGCGCGGGAAAGCAGCCCTACGGCATACTCCCCGTGACCGCGCTCGAGTTCTGGGGTCCCACGCCCGAAGATGGAAAACAGGCCTCGAGGGACGCCGCCGTGGTGGCGTTTGTGCGGCGTCTCCTGGGCTACTGGGGCGATGAGAGCAGCACCGCACCGCGCATGGGCAATCACTCGGATCCGGACATCGACTTCGCTGAAGTCTTCGCCATGGACGGGCTGTCCACGAGCTACGCCATCCGGAACATCTTCGGGCTCTTCTACACCCAGGAACTCTTCGAGTTCTTGCACACTCCTCCGCCCGACGTGTGGAACCGCGTGCAGCGGTCGCAGGCGATCGGAGCGTTGGGACTCATCGCCGGTCTTCGCGGCGTCACACCGCGCGCAACGCTGACGTTGTGCGATCCCGTGCGTTCCGGGCTGAGGCTGCCGCTGGTGCAATCGTCCTCGAGCGCCGACTTCAGTTTCAACTACATCGATCAGTTGTTGAAGGCGCCGAATCTCGACGCATTGCTCCAGCATGCTTCCATACCGGCTCCATTCAGTTTGATGTACCTGCTGTTGCGTCATTCGATGATGGTCGAGTACGCGAATGCCGCGGCTCGAGTGCTGGGCCGCGAGCCGCATCTGCGCGCGGAGCCGGAACACGTCCGATTCACGTCTTTGCCGATGGAAACGCCGCTCGATCGCATTACGGCGGCGGCTTTACACACGGGACCGGCGTTTACGGAACCGGCCGACGGGAACGTGCAGGATTTCCGCAAGAGTCTCGAGGCGCTGAAGGTGTTGAAGACCGACAAGCTGTCCATGTTGATGCGCGGCGCTCTCGATCTGTCGTCGCATCGCCTGGACGCCTGGGTCACATCGTTTGCAACGAAGCGCTTGAAGACCATGCGGCAGAAAGATCCTGCTGGCGTGTATCTGGGAGGCTACGGTTGGGTAGAGGACCTGCAACCTGGGCCGCCCCGAACGGAGGTCACGCCGCCGCCTGCCGAACCGGGACCCGTTTTCGGATTGCGGAACGATCCAGGCTTTGTCCATGCGCCGTCGCTCGATCATGCCGCGACGGTGGCGGTGCTGCGAAGCGGCCATCTCACTCGTTTTGGCCGCACGCCAGATCCACAGGCCGATCCGCTTGCGATTGATCTGTCCTCCGAGCGCGCCCGCACGGCGCAATTTCTGCTCGACGGTGTGCGTTCCGGCCAGCCGCTCGGCGCCTTGCTCGGGTATCGCTTCGAGCGCGCCCTGCACGAGCGTGGGCTGGACGTCTTCATCGATGCGTTCCGTCACCTCGTGCCGATCAAATCAACGCGCGTCGACGAGACCGGGCAAGCGGTCGAGTCTGTGTCGGCGACCCACGTGGTGGATGGGCTCGACCTCGTGCGCCGAACGAAAGAGCCAGCGGATCGCGTAACTCTTCTCCAGTCCGCGAAGGCGTTAGCGAACGTTCCGGTGCCGCCCATCATGAACGTGGAGTTGGATGCACTGGCCAATAGCGTTGACGCACTCAGTGATGCCTTGCTGGCCGAGAGTGCTCATCATGTCGTGCTCGGCAATCCCAGCAGAGCCGCCGCAACTCTCGATGCTTTGGAACGCGGCGAAGCGCCGCCGCCGGAGCTGGAAGTCATCCGCACGCCGCGGACCGGTTCTGCGTTCACGCACCGGGTGGTCGTGCTCTTTCCTGGCGCTCCCGCCACGGTCGCGGATTGGACCGCGACCCATCGTTCCCGGGCCGAACCATTCCTCAATGCGTGGGCGGCGAAACTGCTCGGCAATCCCGACCGAGTTCACTGCGTCGTCGAACGGGTGAACACCACGACGGGCGCCGTTGTGGACAAGCAAGACATTCGACTCACGAGCCTGAAGCTCGCGCCGCTCGATGTGATTCATGCGCAGGAATCGACGGAAGATTCCCGGCTTTCGGAACTGGAGCAGCGCATCCTTTTCCTGGCGCGGCGAAACGTGGCGCTCACGGCGACTCAAACGCTGCGACTGAACCCATCACGCGATCCAGCCTGGCCCACGACGGACGTCAGTTGGTCGGAGTTCACCGAAGTGGTGCGCGCAGCGCGTAATCTGCTGGCGGGTGGCCGGGCGTTGCGAGCGGGAGACATCAATATCGCCGACGTCGCGCCCACGGTTCTGGATGCTGCGAATTTAAAGACCCGCGCGGACCGTGCGTTGGCCTCGCTCCGTCAATTGCAGACGACGTTGCAGACGGCCTTGAATGGCGCCACACCTACCACATTGGCACCGCTGCGGTCGGCGATGCATACGATCGCGGCCTTCGGCATCCCGGGAGCCATCCCGCTGTCGGTGGTCGGCCAGACCGAAGCGGATCTGAAGACCCTCGTCTTTCAAGCGCGATCGATCGACCGCGAAGCGGCAGATCGCCTCGCGAATGCCGATGCCGCGACGGATTCCGCGGAACGACTCAGGCATCTGTTCGGCAACAGCTTCGTGGCGCTTCCACGCTTCCGTCCGCCGAATCTGGCCGAGATTCAGCGCGCTCTGGCCGCGAGCACTGCTGTTCAAGATGGCGACCCGCTCGCGTCCGTGACGTTCCATCAACGGATGGCGCGAGTTCGCGAAGGCGTCGCGCGCCTTGACGATTCGCTGCAGTACGCCGAAGCCCTGGGCAACGGTGATGCACTGACGCTCCAGGTGGCGCAGCTTCCACAACGTGACGACGACCGCTGGATCGGGTTGCCGGCGAAACCAGGCACGCCGATCCCGCCGGGCCGCTTGTCACTGATTGTCCACATGCCCGAACCCGTCGATTTCACGCAGCCTGCGCTTGCTGGCCTGTTGATCGACGAGTGGGTCGAAGTCGTGCCCAATGCCAGCGAAACCACTGGCGTGGTGTTTCAGTACAACCAGCCGGATTCAGTTGCGCCCCAGGCCATTCTCGTGGCCGCCCATCCCAACCCCGTCGCGCAGGCGTTCTGGACGATCCCGTGGCTTCAGCAGGTGCTGCGCGAGACGATCGGTCTGGTCCACATGCGCGCCGTCACGCCGGATTTGCTGGACGAGACCTCGCACTATCTGCCAGCGGCGTATTTCGCCTTCAACGCGGAGAACCACACGGTCTCAACGGACTTCTTCAAAGAGAGACCCTGAGAGCATCATGCCATCCATCACCACCTGGTCGCGGTTGGAACCGAACGTTCGCGGTGCAACACAGCCCGAAACGCTGAAGGCGCGGATCTACGATCCCCTCTGGCTGCTCGCGCGGCAGTGGCAACTCGGTGAATTGCAGGGTGAGGACAATGGCACGCCCGTGTCCGCCCGATTGCGCGCCGAGTGCGCCGAGCTCACTCGGTACGTTCCGCAGGGCGGCGCAGCAAGGCCGGTGAAGTTCGATCCGAAGCGGGTTCCCCTGGAAACGTTCGTCGAGCGCGAGGCGGTGCACCCCAAGCCGGGCGCGCTCGTGCGCCTGCGTGTGTCTGTCGAAGCCGGTCAGCAATTCCTGCGCGTGTTGGGAGGTGCGCCGTTCGGCACGAAGTACCATCAAGGCTTTCTGGAGGCGTTTCCCTTGCCACCACGCAGTGCAGCGCTTGCCGCTGACGTCGATGGCGAGGCCCTGCGATTCCTGGACGTGATGTCTGGCCGCGTTCCGGATGGCGCGAGACTATACACCGAGCTCAAGACGAACCCGCTTCCGGTGGCGCCGACAATCGAACAGCCTGCTGATGTTCAAGCGTTCGCGGCCGCGCGAGACGCGTTCATTCACTGGTATGAGGTGTTGTTCAGTGAGCCGGCGGAACAGCCTGAAGCGTGGTCCTCGCAGCGGATGGAGTACGCCTTCTCTGTTGAAGCGCCAACGACACCGCAAATGGTCTTGACGTCGGAGTACTACGAAGGCGATCTCGACTGGTACGACTTCGATGTTCGGATGGGCGAAACGATCGGAGCCGGTGAAGACCGGGTGGCAGGAGTGAATCCGCTACCCATCACCAGAACCGTGATTCCCGCTCCGGCAACCTATCGCGGAATGCCGGCGTCGCGGTGGTGGGAATTCGAAGATGCGGCCGTAAATTTCGGCGCGGTGGAAGCGGACCCGGACGATCTTGCCCGCATGCTGTTGGTCGATTTCGCTGTCACCTATGGCAACGATTGGTTCGTCATCCCAGTGGATGTGCCGGTCGGCTCGATCTGCAAAATCAACTCGCTGGTCATCACGGATACATTCGGCGTCCGCACGCTGATTCCGTCCATCGACCGGTCTGCCCATCCCGCGTCGAGCCGCTGGCGGATGTTCAAAAACAGTGGCAATGCGGACACTCCGACGAATCTATTCCTGGCGCCGACCCTGACGCGCACGATGGAAAGCAGACCGCTCGACGAGGTGCTGTTCCTGCGCGATGAAATGGCCAACCTCGCCTGGGGTGTGGAGCGGATTGCCGAAGGCGTATCCGGCCGCCCACTGAACCGGCGCGACGACGACCTCGCCCGACAGCGCCGCAACGAGCCCGCCACGCCCGCACCCTCCAATGACGGGGCACTCACGTGGCGGCTGTCCACCGAAGTCCCCGGCTACTGGATTCCCCTCATCCCGGTTCAGTTTCAGGCAGGCCAGAAAGCGATTCGTTTTCGCCGCGGCGCGACATTGCGTCAGGACGGCACGCTCAAACCTCAACCCGCGCTGAGTCAAATCCTGAAACCCAGTGTCGGCCCGCTCGACATTTTCGAAGAGGAGATCCCACGCGAAGGCTGCCGGGTCACCCGTTCCTATCAATACGCACGCTGGTTCGACGGCAGCCCGTTGCTATGGATCGGCCGCCGCAAAACCGTCGGCCGCGGCGAAGGATCGAGTGGGCTGCGCTTTGATGTCGTGGAATAGCGGAGGGCACGGTCAGATTCACACGCGGGCGACCGGCAGCACGATCGAAAACTTTGCGCCGCGGTCGGGATTGTTCGCCGCCGATATTTTGCCGCCGTGGCGCTCGATGATGGAGCGACAGATCGACAGGCCCATTCCCAGTCCTTCCGGCTTGCTGGTGATGAAGGGATCGAAGATCGACTCGAGCTTTTCCGCGGCGATGCCGGTGCCGCTGTCCAGAACTTCGACCAGCACGTTCAATTCATCAATCGACTTCGTGCGCACAACCAGGCGTCGCGCGTCGTCGGCTCCGGTTCCAGTCATGGCGCTGAAGGCATTGAGCATCAGGTTCAAGATGACCTGCTGAAGCTGCACGCTGTCACCCGTCACCGGGGGGACGTCGGGCGACAGGTCGAGGTGGACCGTGACCTTATGCAGATACGCGTCGCCATGCGTGATGCGCTCGACGATGCGGATCACATTGTTCACATCAACGTTGGTCAAGCCCGCCGCCGTGCTGTCGCGCTTGAGCATGGCGCGCAACCATCGAATGACTTCGCCGGCGTGCTCGGTGTCCTCGCAGATGTCGGCCAGCGTGCTCCGCACCTTCTGGAGATCGGGCTCTGGTGCGTCCAGCAAACGCACGCCGACGTAGGAGTTGGTGAGAATCGCCGCGAGTGGCTGCGACAATTCGTGCGTCAGAGTTGTGGTGAGCTCGCCGAGTGTGGCAACGCGTGCGACGTGCTCCAGTTCTGCTCGCTTTTGCGCGGCTGACGCCTCGACCTGTTTGCGAGCCGTGACATCCATCGAAACGCCGAACAGCTTTGGTCCGGTGCCGTCGTCAGGCCCCACACAACGACCCCGCCCATGAATCCAGCGGGCCGTGCCATCTGCTCGCAGCACGCGATACTCCACTTCGTATTCGCCTCGCGTCTGGAGCGCCTGTTTGATCGCGCCGTCACGGGCGGCGCGATCCTCGGGGTGCACGCGATCGAAAGTTGCCGCAAAATCGAGGCGTGCGTCTGGCTCGAGGCCAAACAGCGAGCGCCCCTGCTCGGTTATCCACACATCGTTGCCGGAAACATCCCACACCCACATGGCCAGGGTTCCGGCTTCCGCGGCGAGACCCATCAGGTTCGCGCTCTCGCGCAACGCTTCTTTCGAGCGTCTTTCCTCTTCGATGACAATCGCGAGCAGCATGAGCGGAGTGGCTGTCACAAGGAGGAAGAGTTGTAGTGCCGTCGCATTCTCGGCGGGGGTTTGGGCCAGGAACGGGCCGTGCCCGCGCATGGTTCCCCAGATCGCCTGGAACGTCACGATCAACATCGAGACGCTGATTCCGCCAAGGCCGAAGCGGAGCGCCGCCCAGATGAGCAGAGGAATCGGCGTATATAAGAGAGCCGGCGATGTGTTGGGACCCGCGGGCGTTCTATCGAATACGAAGATTCCTAACGCCACCGTGCCCGCACCGACTAGAACGCCTTCCAGCATGCGTCGGGGAGACAGGGTTCTCGGGCGTCTGACGAACAGATGGTGCGCACCCAGCAGAAATGCCGGCACCAGGACGACGGTCGTGACCGCATTCGAGATTCCCAGGTTGCGCCATTCGATCCAATAGTCGGTGCCGAAACCGTAGGAGACCGTAAAGGAAGCACCCCAGAAGGCGGTACCAAAAGGAACGAGCACCACTGCGATGAGGACGAAGAGAATCGCATCACGAAGCGTGATCGCCTTGACAGGAGACTTGATCAGAAGGCGAATCCCCGCCGCTGCCGAGACGCATTTCACGGCGTCGAACGCCTCGCAGGTCAATGCGTACAACGGCGGCCAGTGCGCCTGCTGGGTCGCCATAAAATGAGCGCTGACGGCGGGGAGTACGTAGGCCCACCAGTGCCGAGTGGGGACGAGCAGGAGGATGCAAAGCAGAACCGCCTGCGGGGGAAAAAAGAGTGAGACCTTGCTATCGGGGAAAGTAAGCGTCCAGGCGATCTGCGTGGCGATGTAATAACTGACGGTGCTCGCCAGGATGTAGGACACCGTGCGGAGCGATGCCACGGTGGAGCGTCCCTCTGATCGGGCGCTTATCCGAGCCGCGAGTTCGCGATTCAGCAACGGTTCAACGCTGAGCATCGATCAGTGTTGCGTCTTCCTTTCCGGTGGAAACCATGACGTAAACTTGTTCTGAGCGACCCGCCGAACAGCCTTCAAATGTGGAAAGAAAACGTATCACATCTAACTGTGGCTCCTTGCGCAGCAATTCCCAGACAAGGAAGCTTGCGCTTCCTCCATAGAGCGCGGCATCAAGTCAACCGACGGTCTCTCGATTAGCCATAATGCTGAGCGCAGGCTCACCTTCCCGAAATCTGAAAGACGAGACACATGACACCGCCCGCGATCGCCCTGCTGTCCAACGGCTCGTACGGCGTGATGATCACGAGTGCCGGCGCTGGCTACAGCACCTGGCGCGGCCTCGATGTGACCCGCTGGCGCGAAGATGCCACGCGCGACTGTTGGGGTCAGTTCTGTTACGTCCGTGATGTCGGCGCCGGCAACCTATGGTCGGTTGGCATTCAACCGCTGCTCCAGCCCGCTGATGAATCCGGGTTCGAGTTTCACGCCGACCGCGCCGAGTTCTGGCGACGGGACGGCGATGTCGAGACCCGCTGCGCCGTCGGAGTCGCGCCGGATGGCGACGCTGAAGTGCGTGCAGTGACGCTCGTCAATCACGGCCGTCGCCAACTCGAACTCGAGCTGACGAGTTATGCGGAGGTGTGTCTGAACGACAGGCGCGCCGATCAGGCCCATCCTGCTTTCGCGAAGCTGTTTCTGGAAACGAGTTTCGAACCGCGCTGCGGCGCGCTCGTGGCCAGGCGCCGGCCCCGAGGTGCGCAGGAACAACCAATCTTCGCCGTTCACTCTTCAACACTGGGCGGAGTGACCAGCGAAGAGATTGAGTACGAGACCGATCGCCTGAGATTTCTCGGGCGCGGCCGCACGCCAGCCAATCCCGCCGCTCTGGACTCTGGGTCTCGGTTGTCGCGCACCACCGGCCCCGTGCTCGATCCGATATTCGCCTTGCGGCGGCGTGTCAATCTCGATGCCGAAAGGACAGCACGTATCGCATTTGTGACTGGAGCGGCCGACACGCACGAAGCTGCCGTCGAAATAGCCGAACGATTCCGCGAATTCGAAGCGATCGACCAGGTATTTGCGGATGTTCGTTCCCAGCGCGAGCTACGGGAACTGGAGCTCACGCCGGAAGACATTGCCCTGTTCGACCGCCTCGCGGCCTCCGTGGTGTTCACCAACGCCAGTCTCCGCGATCTTGCAGCCGTAGCCGGCAACCGAATGGGTCAGGCGGGCTTGTGGCCGCATTCCATTTCTGGCGACCTGCCCATCGTGCTGGCTCGCGTCGCTCAGGACGACGATGAGGAGATCGTTCGACGACTGGTTCAGTGGCGCATCTATACACGTCGTCGCGGATTGAAGGTCGATCTCGTGATCCTGGACGAGCGCGATGGGGAAGTCGCTGATCGGCTACGAGCCGAACTACAGCGAGGAGCCGCCGGCGAAATGCTCGGCAAGCCGGACGGTGTGTTCTTCTTGATTGCGGACAACATGTCCGCCGATGAGCGGGTTCTGCTTGCAGCCGCCGCGCGGGCTGTGCTCGGCGGCGGTCACGGGTCGCTCACCGATCAGATTGGAACTCGCGATGGCCCACCGCCCACTCGACCAGCGCCACTCATTCCGCCGATTGGGACAGCCGCTGTCGCCGAGCGCAGCCAACCGCCTGATGGGCTGAGTTTCTGGAACGGCTTCGGAGGCTTCACTCCGGATGGCCGCGAATACGTGATCGTGATCGATCACACCTCACAGCGCGGACCAACGTTGCCTCCGGCTCCCTGGACGAATGTGCTCGCCAATCCGGAGTTCGGATGTCTGGTCACGGACGCTGGTCTTGGCTACAGCTGGGCGGGCAACAGTCAGATGAATCGCCTGACTCCGTGGTCCAACGATCCGACTTCGGATCCGCCAGGCGAAGCGGTCTATTTGCGTGACGAGGAGACCGGCGACTTCTGGACGCCAACACCGTTGCCGCTCGGGCCTCGAGCAACTGTGACGGTTCGCCACGGGCAAGGCTACTCGCGCTTCGCCCATGCCAGCCGCAATCTCGATCAGAACCTTCTGGTTTCCCTCCCGACAGGCGATCCAATCAAGGTGGTGTGCCTGACGGTGCGTAATGACGACAATCGGCCCCGGCGCTTGACTGCCACGTATTACGCCGAATGGGTGCTGGGAACGGCGCGTGAGAACGCTCCTCTACAAGTCGTCTGCGAGCGCGATCGCGAGAGCGGTGCGATTCTGGCGCGGAATTCCTGGGCCGGCGCCTTCGCCGGGAAGATCGCGTTTGTGGCCTCTGGCCCGCCGGCTCAGTCGGTCAGCGCCGATCGAACCGAATTTCTCGGAGAGCACGGCTCGGTGTCAACGCCCGCGGCCATGAGGCGCCTCGCGCTGTCGGGCCGCGCGGCCCCTGCCCTCGATCCCTGTGCGGCAGTCAGGACGGAATTGACGGTGTCTCCCGGTGAGACGGGAGAAGTGGTTTTTGTCCTGGGTCAGGCGGACAGTCTCGCGGAGGTTCATCGGCTCATTCAGAAGTACGCGCAACCAGATGGAGCCGGTGCTGCGCTCGCCGAAGTGCAACAGCACTGGGACCACCGCCTGAACGCCTTGCATGTGACAACGCCCGATCTGGGTGTCGACCTCATGCTCAATCGCTGGCTTGTCTATCAGGTCCTGGCCTGCCGCGTTTGGGCTCGCTCCGCTTTTTATCAATCCGGCGGAGCGTACGGGTTTCGCGATCAATTGCAGGATGTGATGGCTCTCGTCTATAGCGCTCCAGCGGAGGCGCGCGCGCAGATCGTTCGGGCGGCGGCGCGCCAATTCGAGGAGGGCGACGTCCAGCACTGGTGGCACCCGCCGTCGGGGATTGGGGTCCGGACGCGGATTACTGACGATCTCTATTTCCTGCCACTGGTGGTTCATCACTATGTTGTGACAACTGGCGACACGGACTTGTTGGATGCGGTCGTGCCGTTTATCGCGTCACCGGTGCTTCGCGAAGAGCAGGAGGAAGACTTCAGCTTGCCCGCAGCGAGTGAGCAGCGCGCCACCGTTTACGAGCACTGCGTTCGCGCCCTCAAGTACGGCTATCGGCTGGGTCCTCACGGGTTACCCCTCATGGGCACTGGCGATTGGAACGACGGGATGAATAAAGTCGGTGCCCAGGGAAAGGGCGAGAGTGTCTGGAATGGTTGGTTTTTCGTGAGCGTGTTGAACGCGTTTGCGGACGTCGCCGAGCGGCGCAGCCAATCCGATGATGCCAATTGGTGCCGTGGGCGAGCGGAGGAGTTGCGGACGTCTCTGGAGGCGAACGCGTGGGACGGCGCCTGGTACCGCCGGGCGTATTTCGACGACGGCACTCCGCTGGGATCCGCCCAGAACGATGAATGCCAAATCGACGCCATCCCACAAGCGTGGGCGGTCATCTCAGGGGTGGCAGACAAGGCCAGGATTGAGTCGGCCATGCAGGCGGTTCAAGAACGTCTGGTGCGTATCGACGACAAATTGATCCAGTTGTTCGACCCGCCATTTGACAAAGGCCCGCTTCAGCCTGGCTACATCAAAGGCTATGTGCCTGGCATCCGCGAGAACGGCGGACAATACACTCACGCCGCTACTTGGGTCGCTTTGGCGACTGCGTTGCAGGGTCGTGGCGACCGCGCCATGGAGCTCTGGAACCTTATCAACCCGATCTACCATGCCACGACGGTTGATGAGGTGCAGCAGTACAAGGTCGAGCCGTATGTGGTCTGCGCCGATGTATATGGTGCCGCCCCGCACACCGCCCGCGGCGGCTGGACTTGGTACACTGGCGCGGCGAGTTGGCTCTATCGCGTCGCCATTGAAACGATCCTGGGGTTCCGATTGCAGGGTCGTACTCTTCGGGTCGAGCCATGCATCCCTGCTAGCTGGCCAGGATTCGAGCTGACCTATCGCTATCGATCTTCGACGTACCGCATTCTCGTCGACAACTCGGTTGGTAAAGGTCGCGGCGTCCGGTCAGTCGACTTGGACGGGGAGCTGTTGCCGGACCACGTCGTACCGCTCAGCGACGATGGCCAAAGCCACACCGTGCGAGTGCGATTAGGCTGAACGAGAGCAACCGATCCATGGTCGACACTTCCCCAACGAGCCGCGATCCCCATCGACTGCTGACCGACAACGATCTCGGTCTGCTGCAGTTCTCTACGGTCCTGTACTATCTGCACGAAACAAATCCCGACAATGGGCTGGTCCGAGATAAAACCGACCCAAACGCTCCCGTCAGCATCGCCTCCGTCGGCATGGCCCTGGCGACCATTCCGGTCGTCGTCGAGCGTGGCGTCCTCTTCCGGGGGTTCGCAGCCAAGATCACCCGAAAGCGTCTGCGTTACTTGATCGACTGTCCGCAAGGTCCCGAGCCGGATGCCTCCGGTTACAAGGGCTTTTTCTACCATTTCCTGGACATCGAAACGGGTCGCCGCGTCTGGCAATGTGAGCTTTCCACGATCGACTCGGCCTTTTTGTTCGCAGGCATCTTGACCGTGGGCACGTACTTCGACCGCGACACGCCCGAGGAGGCCGAGATCAGGAGCTTGGCCGATGCGCTGTACCGTCGGGTCGACTGGAATTGGGCGTGTGATGGGGGACCGACGCTCACACATGGCTGGCGACCGGAGAGCGGGTTCATCCAGCATCGCTATGAGGGTTACGACGAGGGTTTACTGCTCTATATCCTCGGGCTCGGTTCGCCGACGCACCCGCTGTCGCCGGAAAGCTATCGTGCCTATTGCGCGACCTACCAGTGGAGGAAGATTTACGATCGCGAATTGCTCTACTCAGGGCCGCTCTTTACGCATCAGCTCTCACATATGTGGATAGACTTTCAAGGTATTCGCGACGAATTCATGCGCGCGCATGACAGCGACTACTTTCAGAACACCAGACAGGCGACGTATGTGCAGCAGGAATACGCGATTCGCAATCCCTTGAACTTCGTCGGTTACGGCGAACATTGCTGGGGATTCACGGCGTGCGATGGCCCCGGTTGGATAAAACGGGTAGTGAACGGCACCGAACGCGAGTTTTTCGACTATGTCGCCCGCGGGGCTCCGCTCGGTCCCGACGACGGTACCATCGCCCCGTGGGTCGTGGTGGCCTCCCTCCCTTTTGCTCCCGAGATCGTCATTCCGACGGTGCGGAACTTTGCGCAAATGAATTTGGGGATGACGGGAAAGTATGGGTTCAAGCCATCGTTCAATCAGTCGTTTGCCGTGCCGGATAGCCCGACCGGTTGGTGGGTCACGCCGTACCATTTCGGCATCGATCAAGGCCCCGTCGTCCTGATGATCGAGAACTACCGCTCCGGCCTGCTGTGGAACATCATGCGCCGTTGCCCGGTGGTGGTGACCGGACTGCAGCGCGCGGGATTCACGGGTCGTTGGCTTTGAACCGAATGCCTTGGGCCGAAGCCTTGCAGCAGGTGTTGCCTTCGAGGACTCATTTGAGAAATCGCGCGGCTTGCACCCTTTTCATTTGCATTCTCGGAGGTCTATTAGTCGCCCAGACATCGACGCTACCCGAACTGCGAACAGCGGCCGCGACGATGACGGCGGGCAATCTGCTGCGCCATATCCGGGAACTCTCCTCTGATGCATACGACGGCCGACTCCCTGGCACTTCTGGCGAGGAAAAAAGCGTCGCATATGTCATCTCGCAGATCAAAAGCATCGGCCTCCAGCCTGGCACACCGACAAGCGGCTTTGTGCAGAAGGTGCCTTTGTACGGGACTCGCTCGCGAGGCACCCTCGCGATCACCGCCGGC
>Ga0070670_100003250_pt1 | contig 13422 bp, 9 predicted proteins | sample KBSS63metaG_FD_64665 | JGI IMG/M metagenome (GOLD analysis project Ga0070670, IMG submission 64665) | Switchgrass rhizosphere microbial communities from Kellogg Biological Station, Michigan, USA - KBS S6-3 metaG | ecosystem: Host-associated > Plants > Roots > Rhizosphere > Soil ... | reverse complement strand
AGTTCGAGCCCTTTCTGGCGGGCCTGCAGGGCGAACGGCTTGACCGCGGCGTCGATCGCCTCGCGCAGCACGAAGGGCGCGGCTTCGACGTCGAGCTTCCGCGACTCGATCTTCGAGAAGTCGAGGATGTCGTTCAGGATCGACAGCAGGCTCTCGGCCGACGTCTTCACCGTCGTGAGACTGTCGCGCTGATCGATGGTAAGGTCGCTGTCGAGCACGAGCTGCGTCATGCCGAGGATGCCGTTCATCGGCGTCCGGATCTCGTGACTCATGTTGGCCAGGAACTCGCTCTTGGCACGGTTGCCTTCCATCGCCTGGTCGCGCATCTCGATCAGCTCGAGGTTGCTGGCCTGAAGTTCGGCGGTGCGGGCGCTGACGGTGCGCTCCAGCCCTTCCTGCTGCTGCAGCAGCTGCTGGTCGCGCTTTTCGATGCCCGCCAGCATGGCGTTGAACTGTTCGATCAGCTCGCCGATCTCGTCGGCGTCGCCGGACGCGGCGCGCACGTCGTAGCGGCCACTGTCGCGCACCACCCGCGTCACGTCGATGAGCGGCTCGATCGGGCGGAAGATGAGGCGCACGGTGGCGCGCGAGAGGAACAGCGCGATCCAGAAGGCGCCGAACACCGTACCGCCCACGATGGCGATGAAGCGCTGGGCGCGCGCCGCGATCTCGCTGGTGTCCGATCGCACCGAGATGGTGCCGATGACGCCGCGGTCGAGCACGATCGGGCGGACCACGTGCAGCTGGTTGCCGTCGAAGACGGCCGCATCCGTGCGCCCGCGCAGCTCGCTGCTGGTGTCCGGTTCGGGTGTGCTCCCGGCGCCGCGCGTATAGCTGGCCAGCAGCGCACCATTCGGCATGTAGAGCCGCGCGCTTTCGATGTGTTCGTTGACCGCCGTGGCGCGCAGCGTTTCGGCGGCGGCGGTGGCGTCGTTGAACGTGAGCGGCGCGATGCTGTTGGTGCCGAGCATGTCGGCGAGCAGCGTGACGTCGCGAACCAGGCGCGAGCGGGCGTCCAGGTAATCGTATGCGGCGAAGACGACGCACCCGGTGATGAGCGTCGCGGCGCTCGTGCTCAGGATCGTCGCCGTCAGCTTGCGGCGGACCGGCTGGCGCCGGAACCAGCGGGCGAGGCCCTTGGTCACGTTATTTCGCCTGGAATTTCCAAGTCAGCCCGACCCGGGCCGTGCGGCCGTTCTGCTCGACGGCCTCCTGGACGTGCTGGTCCGATACCGGGTCCGCATAGGTCGTGTCGAACAGGTTCCTGATGCCGCCCGTCAGTTCCCAGGCGCGCCCGATCGGCTGCACCAAGGTGACGTTGACGGTTGCCGCCGCGCCCACTGAGCCGGTGGATACCACGCCGTTGCCCGGGTCCGGATGCGGCGAGGTCGCGCGGCTGCTCAGATACTGGGCTTCCAACGAGATGAAGGAGCGGCCAATCGGTCCCGGCAGGCTCACACGGCCCTTGGCCACGTGGCGCGGCGAGTTGGGCAGCTCGGCTCCGGTCTCGTGATCGGCGGCGTGCTGGAGCGCATAGCTGACGAGCGCACGGGACTCGCCCCGCAGCCGGACCTGCGCTTCGACTTCCAGCCCTTTGGCCCGCACCTGGCCCTGGTTGACGAAGGTGGCCCCGAGGAAGGTGTTCTCGTCGAGCACCAGCGTGATGAGGCGGTCGGCCTTGTACCAGTAGGTCGACACCGCCGTGCGCAGGCGGTCGTTGAAGTAGCGCTCCCACACGAACTCGTGGGTGTCGATCGCCTCCGGCCGCAGTGCGTGCACGCGGTCGCCGAAGTAGAAGTCGTTCAGTTCGTAGAAATTGGGCGCGCGGAACGCCCCGCCATAGAGGTACTTGAACGACTGCGCCGACGATGGCAGCACGATGATCGCGGCGCGCGGCGTCACGCGATCGAACTGCTCGTAGCGGTCGTAGCGGAGGCCGCCGTTGGCGATGAGCCAGTGGGTGAGCTTGGTTTCGTTCTGCACGTACAGGGCCTGCTGTGTCGACGAGTACGGCAGGTCGAAGAACGGCTCGGTGACGTTGACAAAGGTGGCGCGCTGGTCCTGGTGCAGATTGTCGATGAACTCCGCGCCGGCCCGCAGCGTGTGGCGGTTGCGGAAGGTCCGGGTTACGCCGGCCGTGGCGGTCCAGCGCGAGCCCAGCCCCTCGGTCTGTCCCACCATGGTCGGTGTCCCGTCAGATTCCACCGCGAAGGGATAATTGCCGGAGTATGAGAACCGGTCGTACGACCCGCGCAGGGTCAGGCGCGTGTCGCCGAACGACCGGCCGTAGTCGGCATCGAACAGCCCGTGGCGATCGGTTGTCTCCTCGTGCCACAGCTGCTGGTTGAACAACGTCTGCGACGACGCGGTCGGGATGTCCCGCCGTCGCGTGCCATACATCGTGGTGATGGTCAGGCCGCCTTTGCTCACCCGACCGTAGAACTGCTTCGAACCTTCGGCGTCGAGCCCTTCCGCAATGCCGTTGTTGGTCTCTGGCGCGTTGAACGCCGGGAAGAACAGCCGGCTGACGCCGTCGCTGTGCTCGTAGGTCCCGGAGAGCGCCAGGTCGACCCCATTCGGCAGACGCTGGCCAGTACTCGACCGCACCAGCCGTGTACCGAGCGTCCCGCTCTCGACAGTCACCGAGCTGCCGCCGAGCGCCGCTCCCGACCGGGTGATGACGTTGACGACAGCGAAGAACGCGCTGTCGCCGTAGAGCGACGAGGCCGGGCCGCGGATGATTTCAACCCGCTCGAACATCGCCGGGTCGAGGCCGAACTCGGCGCCGACTTCAGCCTGGCCAAAGACGTTGTCGTTGACGCGATGGCCGTTGACGAGCAGCAGGATTCGGCTGTTGTAGTCGCCCGGCTTGCCGAACCCGCGTATGCCCACGAGGCTGAAGTTGCGGTCGTTGCTCACGTAGACCCCGCGGACCGCGCGCAGCACGTCGGCCAGCGTGCGGTAGCCATAGCGGGAGATTTCCTGCGCGGTGATGAACGACACCGACGCCGGCGCTTCGATGGCCGGCTGCAGACGTTCCGACGCGCCGAATACCTGTCCGGCGTCGATCTGCATCAGATCCTCGAGGCTTAGATCGGTTAACGACTGCGCCGCCGCCACGATTGGCAGCGCGACCGCGCACGCCAGCGCGCACGCCGTACGCTTGAAAGAGAGAAGAGCGCTCATTGTGGCCTCGCCATGATGAGCAGCCGGGAGCTGATTTGCAGTCCCGCCCGCTTGGCGGATTCGAGACGGATCCGGAAACGAAGCTGGCCGTGCTCGAAGAAGAACTGCGTCATACCCCCGGCCGACACGAAGCCATCGATGTTGCTGATCGTGAGGACGGGCGCGTCATGCAGGTCGGCAACGACTTCTGCCGCGCGCGCGACGGGCAGTCCGGCCATGTAGAGCACCCGGCATGCCTTCTTCGGCGCCATCGCCGCGACCGAGGTCACGGACACCGGACGTTCCGTGAGCGAGCGCCCAGCCACGGCCCGTTCCAGCGCTTCGGCCACGGCCGAGTCGTTCAGGACGCAGATCTGGAAGCTGTCTACGGCTGTCGCCTCGGTCGGCCAGGTGGTGAAGCGCGCGAAGTTGTAGATGAAGGCAGCTTTGAGCGCGGGCTCCGTTACGTCCTGGGCGAGCGCGTTCCGGCTCAGCAGCGCGAGCACACACGCGGCGATTGCGAGCGAAACGAGGGCGTGGATGCGGCCGCGCACCTCCCGCTCATCGTCACTCCCGGGTCGAACCTTGAGGGAGCACCGCCCAAACCCGCTCTTTACGGCGCGTTCCGCTAACGATCGGGCTGAAACTGCGCCTGGGGCCACAGATTCGCACGCGATGGGCGCTGGTGTGGCGCGGCCGTGCGCCAGGCCGATTCAGGCCGGCTTCTTGGAGAGCAGCACCTCGAGCGCCTCGCGTGTCATCGGCCCTCTCAGCTGTGACACCGCCTGCGTCAGGTAGTCGTTGTCGAACACGAGCGCTTCGTTGACGAACACGCGCTCGAGCGACCGCCACGGCAGCGCCGGGAAGCGATGGTGAATGCCGTGGTAGTTGAAGTTCAGGATCAGTGGCGACACCCATCGCGGCAGCGCGAGATTGTGTCCATGCAGCCGATCGCCCAGTGGGGAGCCGTAGTGGTACAGGTAATCCAGGAACGAGATGAAGAACGCTCGAATGAGAAAGTGGATGGCGAGTATCCACCAGTACCGCCCGTACAGTCCGGCTGACGCGGCTATGCTGGCGAAGATCAAGCATGCATCGAGCCGGATGGCCCGCAGGCGGTGCGGCGAACGAAAGATCCGGCGCAGCACCTGGCTGGCCATCGGGTCGGCCTGGAACAGTTTCTCGACCCTTGGCTGCACGACGCGTTGAGGCAGCCAGAACAGCATGGGCACGATGAGTTCGACCGTATACAGCCCGCCCAAGAGAAAGAAGTAGTAACCCTTCACGAACGATCGCCGCTCGGCGATCGAAAGCGAGCCATCGTAGACCTCGAGGTGCTCATCCTCGGTCCGGTTCACGCTGTGATGCGTCACGTGCGCCGTGCTGACGAAATCGAACGGTGAGCCAAAGAAGATCCCCACCACTCGCCCGAGCAGATCGTTGAGCGGCAGCCCAATCAGCGGAAGCCGAGTGACCGGCGCCAATGAGCGGTGAATGGATTCGTGAAGCAGTGCGAAAAGACCGTTGCTGGTGCACGAAATGGCCACCACGATCAGGAACGCCCAGCCGGGAGAGGGAAGCAGCAGGAGTGGAAACCCGAACAGCGCAAAAACGTTGAGGAAGAGATGAACGCCGCAGAGCGCGTAATTGAGGGGATAGTTGACCGCAACGGCGTCGACGAGACGGTCCGCGATCTGCTGTCGATCGATCGACATACCCGAATCCTCTTTCACGAGTGTGGCGCCTGCTCGGCAAATCCGCAGCGCGCCACCATGTATCCCGGAAAGGCGACGTTGCGGTTGCCAAGTGGCCCGAAGATTCCCGGCCAGACGTTGAACTCCTCGATGACCATGTTCGCGGGATACGCCCGCACGAACGGCAGCGACGTCACGCCGCCGAATCCCGCCCGCTTCAACAGCGCGGACAGCGTCGGTCCGTTGTAGAAGCTCACGTGTTCGGGGACGACTTGAAAGGCGGGCCAGCGGGACCCAAGCAGGCGCCGGAAGATGCTGTCGACATTCGGCGTCGCGACCACCACCTTGCCTCCCGGTCGGAGCCGTTCGCGAAGGGTCCGTAAGTAGTCCACCGGGCTGTGAACGTGTTCGATCACACTGACCAGGATGATGCAGTCGAAACGCTCCTGAGCCGGCAAGGCGTCCAGATCGCCCTGATACACACAGTCTGCTCGCCCCGCCGCGCGCTCGACGGCCGCCGAGAGATCGATGCCGACGCGGTAGTCGAAGTAGGGTGTCGCTTCGTCGAGGAGAAAGCCGTAGCCGCAGCCGACCTCGAGCAACGCACCACCATCGAGCCGTCGGCGATGCAATTGCTGGAGAAACCGCCGGAACGAGTACCGTAGCGCTTTCTCCTGTTGAAGGTAGCCGACGTAGCCAACGTCGCCGTTCTCGAAATACTTGTCGTCTTGGTAAAAACGCAGCATCGTCGCCTCGTTCAGGCGTGGCGACAGGTACGACAGCCCGCAGGCGCGGCACTGGACCACTCGGTATGGTGACAAGTCGTACCGGAGCGTCGGGTTGTCGATGCCGCAGGCGGGACACGCGACTTGCTCGAGTTCGGCAGGAGCCGGCTGATACGTCATACCTCGCGGACTCGATGGTTGAACTTACGCTCGTAGTCCACTCCGAGGGCTTCGTGGAAGTCGAAGTACGGCACGGCGTCCACCAAGGCCGGAACATGTCGGTTGAACAGGGCCGACAACCGGGCTTGGATCGAGGCTGTCCGCCCGGGTTCGACCGCCGATTGCAACTGAACGCGGAGACGCAGCCGCCCTCTGCGGACCGTTGCAGTGAACTGGCCGGTCGTGAGCGCCGCCGCCGTGCGATTGGAGTACAAGACCGCGCGCAGAGACTCCAGGCGGACGGTCTTACCGTCGACGGTCATCGACTGGTCGGTTCGGCCCGCAACGGCAAGCATCGGGTTCGTCGAGGTCGGGATATAAGCCTCGTGCTTCAGCGCGCGGAGGATTCGGCTGACATGGCGATGGGAGAACACGTAGCCCCAGTCGCCGGTCTGATATCGCACCAGCGGCATGGCCGCCTCCATGTCGACGCTGGTGAAAACGAACGCTCCCCCGTGTGAACCGAGCTGCGGCACGGGCATCAACTCGATGAACCAGCGGCGCGGATCGTAGTGGCCGATCATCGGGATTGTGTCGATAGACCCGAACAGCGCCTGACGGACGCGTTCGTCGGAGGCCGCCAGCCGCCGCAGACGAACGGTCTCATGAGTCTCGAAGCACAGGTTGAACCCGAGTTCGGCCGCCCCCATCGAGCCGATAATGTGGGTCCTGGGACGCGGCCGATCCAGGTCCACGTCCAGGAGCCCGGCGAGATATTGCCGATAGCTCTCCGGGAACCATTCACCGCCCATCACGAATTGCACCGGCCAGCGGCTCCAACGCATGCCGGCGTTCCGGCCGTCTTCGATCAGCTTCTTGAGGAAGTACACGTCGCTCGTCACGACGAACTGTTGGTAGTACGGTCGCAGCGCGCGCAGCAGTGCCAGCGCTTTGTCGCTGCGCACTGAAAGGTTGATGCTCGGCAGCGTCGTCGGAATCGTGACGCCCATCGCACACGTGTTGATCACGAACGTCTTCTTGTCCGAGGTCTGGAAAAGCGCGTCGAGGTATCGGTCAATCGACTCGACCATCGCCTGCGTGCCCGCGCGATTAATCATGCCCAACGAGAACGACGACGCTGTTAGACCGGAGCTCGATATCAGCGTCACGACGTCGCCGACGGCGCGGTCGACCAGCAGATTCGCCAACGGCTGGGAGGAGAAGACGTCGCGTTTGCTGATGATGGGAACCGTCGCCCGAAATGCCTCGATGTCTGTCACGCGTCCTGGTCTGATATGACGATCGGCGAGCAGCCGCCGGTAGAATGGCACGCTCACCGCCGTTCGGCGGAACTGTTCCACCGCTCGCGTCTGCGAGCGCAACACCAGAGTTGAGCGGTCGATGTCTGACACGCCGCCTAGGTCACCATGCGGCCTGCCCGCTGTCGGCTGATCGCCGCGACAGGTCCGGCTTCCACTCGAGCCCTAGTCCTTTCAGGGAGGGGCACTGGCCGGCGGCGACAATCTCATCGAGCTCGCGAAGGCTCATGATGCACGGAGAGACCTGCCCGTAGTAGTCCACGGAGGGGCCGCACACGCGATATGGAAGCCCGAAGTGCACGAGCCACCGATGGAGAGCCGCGTCGGTCGCGCCAATGAGGTGCGTCGCTCCCGCGTATCTGGCGCCGCGGACCATCGCGCGGACGAGGGTGAGAAACGGCTCGGTGCGCTGGCGCGAACGCACGTAGTGGCGGCTGATCGCAACGCGGGAGACTTCGACGGGCACGGTGTGGGGCGTGCCGAGCATCTGCACCTCGGGGAACAAGGCGCAGTGTTGGAACATCGGGAAGCCGCGCGGATTGGCGCGAATCAGCCGCGCCGTGCCCGCCAGCTGCCCTTCCGCGTCCACGACGCCGAGGTGTATCGCGTCGTCGTCGAACTCGTCGGTCTCGCGCCCGGTGGGGTAGTCGGCCGCCTCGAGGAAGTGACGTTCGAGGCAGTAGACCTGGTAGCGAAGCCGGAAGCTGTCTTCCAGAAGCCGTGGCTCCTCGTCGATTGACCGGGCCTGGAACTCGGCGCTGCGTGGCATGAGGGGATGGTAGAAAGGACGAGCCGGAAAAAAAGCTGGGGAATGGATGGTTTGCACGATTTAGTGTGCAACCTCACGGCTCGACCCAGGGAATTACCTGGGATGTCGCTGACTTACCGAGCTCGCGCGGCGGCGCCGCTCGACGCCCGTGCGGCGAGATCGGTGAGGGCGTGGCGCAGCGTCGGCAGCGCGCGCGAAAGACCGCGCAGGCTCTGGGCGCGCGCCGACTCGATCGTCGCCCGGAACTCGCGGACGTCGTCGCGGTGCCGGCGCTCGCGGCTGGCGAAGCGATCGAGGCGCGCCAGCAGGACGTCGGCGTCGTGCACCTGGCCCAGGCGGCGCTGCAGCGAGCGCAGGGTCGGCTGCGACGCGACATGGACGTGCGGCGAGACCTCCGAGGCGATTTCCACCACGTAGCGAAAGTGCTTGATGGCGATCCGAAGCTTGTGCAGCGTGCGGGGGGCGCCGGTGTCGAACCGGGCGAGCCGGCTGCGAACATCGGTGGCCGCGGCGTCCACGGCGGTCAAGAGGAGCAGCGTCCGTTCGCCCGGCGTCGGCGCACCTTGACGGCGCACCACCCCCTTGCGCACCCGTCCAGCCATGGCCTCCGCGCGCCTGTCGTTGATCCCCGCCAGCGCCCGCCGGGCGCGTTTCCGGTGCCGCGCTTCACGGCTGTGGACGTGCTGCAGCAGGGCCTCCATGCCCCGGGTGCCTTCGGTCCGGCCGACGCGCCGGCGCTGCACCTGGTCGTCCCGCAAGGTCCCCAGCGCGTCCAATGACTGCGCCACCACCTTGTCGAGGCGGCGGAGGGCCTTGGGCGGTGCCGCGGTGGCGTGGCGCAGCACGGCGATCAGCGCCTGCAGCCTGCGGGCGTCGACGCGCAGCGCGTGGACGGCCGCACGCGTCGGCGCCTTTCTGCAGCTGTTCACGCCGCGCTGCCAGCCGGCCCAGGACCGGTCGAAGACGCGCACCAGGGTGAGCGAGGTGGTCATCGTCCTGCCGTGAGTCTAGCCGCTCGTCCTTAGCGCTATAATCCGCTGGCTTTCAAAGAGTTCCGGGTGCGTATTCTGGCGGCAGTGGCCGCGGCGGCCGTCGTCTTCAGCAGCTCTGCCTTCGCGCACGACGTCCCCGACGACGTCGTGGTGCAGGCGTTTCTCCATCCCAGCGGCACCCGCGTGTCGCTCGTGGTGCGCGTGCCGCTGACCGCGATGCGCGACGTGGACGTGCCGTCGCGTGCGGGCGGCTTCGTGGACCTGACCCGGGTGGAGCCGGCGCTGCGCCATGCCGCCACCATCTGGCTGGTCCAGGGCATCGAGGTGCTGCAGGACGGCCGCGCGCTTCCCCCCGGGCAGCTCGAGGGCGTCCGCCTGTCGCTGCCGTCGGATCGCGCGTTCGAGCAATTCGACGCGGCGCGCGCCCGGATCGATGGCCCGCCGCTCGACCCCGCCACGCAAGTAATGTGGGAGCAGGGCGCGCTCGACGCGCGGATCGAGTACGCGCTCGACCATCCCGGCGGCCGGCTGGCGTGGCGCGCCGACGTCCGCCGGCTCGGCCAGCGCGTCACGACGGTGCTGCGGTTGGTCACCGCGGACGGCGCGATTCGCGCCTTCGAGTGGCACGGCGACCCCGGCGTGGTGCAGCTCGACCCGCGCTGGCATCAGGCGGCGCTGTCGTTCCTGCGGGCGGGCATCGGCCACGTGTTCAGCGGGCCAGACCACCTGTTGTTCCTGCTGTGCATCGCGATTCCGCTGCGGCGGGTACGCACGCTGATCCTCGTGGTGACCTCGTTCACGCTGGCGCATGCCACCACGCTCGTCGCCTCGGCGTATGGCGTGGCGCCGTCGGGTAACTGGTTTCCCCCGCTCGTGGAGACGTTGATCGCGGCGTCGATCGTCTGGATGGCGCTCGAGAACATCTTCGACAGCGTGGCCGGCCGCGACCTCGAGGCGGCCGGCGGCCGCGCGGTGGCGCGCCGATGGGCCGCGACCACGGCGTTCGGGCTCGTGCACGGGTTCGGGTTCTCGTTTGCGCTGCGCGATCAGCTGCAGTTCGCCGGCGCTCATCTTCTGACGTCGCTCCTGGCCTTCAACGTGGGCGTCGAGATCGCGCAGGTGGCAGTCATCGTGAGCGCCGCGACGGCCGTGACGCTGGCGTTCCGCCGTCTCTCGTCCCCGCGCGTGGCGGCCATCGTGGTGTCGGCGATCGCCGCGCACACGGGCTGGGACTGGCTGATCGAACGGGGCGCCGTGTGGTGGCAGTATCCCTGGCCGGTTCCGTCGGCGGCGGCCCTGGTGGCCGTCGCCATCTGGTTGGGTCTAGCGGTGGTGGCCGCGGCGGGCGCCTGGGGCGTGCGCCGCTTATTCGACCGCCACGCCGGTTCGGCGCGATCCGCAAACGGCGCGAATCGCGCGGCAGTATCTGGCAAACCGGCGGAAGCCGGTTCGCTATGTGAAGCAACGGAGAGCGTGCGATGAATCGAAACGCAATCACCGCGGTGGCTTTTCTGGTCGTGTTCGTCGGCCTGGGCGCGGCCTATCTCCATTTGTCGCGAAACGTCGCGGCCGCCGAGCGCAACGCCGCGCAGGCGCCTGCCTTCGAAGTGGATCCGCTGTGGCCCAAGCCGCTGCCGAACCACTGGGTGCTGGGCTCGACGATCGGCGTCTCGGTGGACGAGAACGATCACGTCTGGATCATTCATCGCAGTTCCGCGACGCTCGGCAACAACGAGAAGGGGCTGGAACTGAAGCCGCCGACCGGTGAGTGCTGCGCCGGGGCGCCGCCGGTCCTCGAGTTCGATCAGGCCGGGAACCTGCTGAACCACTGGGGCGGGCCGGCCCCGGGCTACGAATGGCCGACGTCGAACCACGGCATCACCGTGGACTACAAGGGCAACGTCTGGATAGGCGGCAACGGCGAGGGCGACGCGCAGCTGCTGAAGTTCACCAAGAGCGGGAAGTTCCTGCTGCAGGTCGGCAAGGCCAACGCCCGGGCGGTGCCGGCCGACAAAGAGGGCGTGTCGAAGTTCGGCGGCAACAGCAACGACACCACCAGCTTCGGACGGGTGGCAAAGATCTTCGTGGATCCCAAGGAGAACGAGGCCTTCATCTCCGACGGTTATTTGAACAAGCGCGTGGTGGTGCTCGACGCCGATACGGGCGCCTTCAAGCGCTACTGGGGCGCCTACGGCAACAAGCCGGACGACACCAATCTGGGCCCCTACAATCCCGATGCGCCGCCGGCGCCGCAGTTCCGCAACCCCGTGCACTGCGCCGAGCTCTCGGTGGACCGCCTGCTCTATGTCTGCGATCGCGTCAACGACCGCATCCAGGTGTTCACCCCCGCCGGCAAGTTCCTGAAGGAAGCCTTCATCGCCAAGAAGAGCCTGGGTGAAGGCTCGGTGTGGGACATCGCCTTCTCGAAGGACCCGCAGCAGAGCTACATCTTCCTGGCCGACGGCCGGAACATGAAGATCCGCATCCTGAAGCGCGACACACTCGAGGAGCTGACCAACTTCGGGGACGGCGGCCGCCAGCCGGGGCAGTTCTACGCGCCGCACAGCATCGCCGTGGATTCGAAGGGCAACCTCTACACCACGGAAACCTACGAAGGAAAACGGGTGCAGCGCTTCGTCTACAAGGGGCTGCGTCCGGTGGCTGCCAAGGATCAGGGGGTGGTATGGCCGCGATGAGAACCAGTCTCGGCAAGCTCGTCGCCTCGGGGCTGGTGGCCGGCGTGCTCGGCACGTCGTCGTTCGCGCAGCAGGCGCCGCCGAAGGGCGAGTGGCGCACCTACGGCAGCGATCTCGCGAGTACTCGTTATGCGCCGCTCGATCAGATCACGGCGGCGAACTTCAACTCGCTCGAAGTCGCGTGGCGTTTCAAGACGGACAACCTGGGGCCCTCGCCGGAGTTCAATTTCCAGTCCACTCCGCTGATGGTCGGGGGCGTGCTCTACACGACGGCCGGATCGCGACGCGCGGTGGTGGCGGCTGATGCCGCGACGGGCGAGACGTTGTGGGTCCACCGCGAGACCGAGGGCAAGCGGGCGGAGGAAGCGCCGCGGAAGCTGTCGGGCCGTGGCTTGTCGTACTGGACCGACGGGCGCGTGGAGCGGATCCTCTACGTGACCATCGGCTACCAGCTGGTGGCGCTCGACGCCAAGACCGGCATACGCGTGCCCACCTTCGGCAAGGCCGGCATCGTCGACCTGAAGCTCGAGGACGACCAGGACATGGACCCGATCACCGGGGACATCGGCCTGCATGCGGCCCCGCTCGTCGTCAAGGACACGATCGTCATCGGCGCGGCGCATACCGAGGGCAGCCGTCCGGTGAGCCGCCGCAACGACAAGGGCTACGTGCGCGGCTACGACGTGCGGACGGGCAAGCGCTTGTGGATCTTCCACACCATTCCGCGTCCGGGCGAGTTCGGGTTCGATACGTGGCAGCAGGGGGCGGAGGAGTACACCGGCAACACCGGCGTCTGGGCGCAGATGAGCGCCGACGAGGAGCTGGGGCTTCTGTACCTGCCGGTGGAAATGCCGACGGGCGACTACTACGGTGGTCACCGGCCCGGCTCGGGCCTGTTCGGTGAGAGCCTGGTGGCGCTCGATATCAAGACCGGCAAGCGCAAGTGGCACTACCAGTTCATCAAGCACGGCATCTGGGATTGGGATCTGCCGTGCGCCGGCATCCTGGGCGACGTGACGATCGACGGCCGGCTGCGCAAGATCATCATGCAGCCGACCAAGCAGGGCTGGCTGTATGTCTTCGACCGCGCCACCGGTGAGCCGATCTGGCCGCTCGAGGAGCGCAAAGTCGAGGCGTCGGACGTGCCTGGCGAGATCGCAAACCCGACGCAGCTCTTCGTCACCAAACCGCCCGCGTACGAGCGCCAGGGCGTCAGCCCCGACGATCTGATCGACTTCACGCCGGCGCTGAAGGCCGAGGGGCTGAAGCTGGCGTCGCGCTTCAAGCTGGGGCCGATCTTCACGCCGCCGGTGGTGAGCCGGTGGGACGGCCCGCTGGCGACGCTGATGCTCCCGAACGTGACCGGTGGTGCCAACTGGCAGGGCGGCTCCTTCGATCCCGAGACCGGTCTTTTCTACATCTTCACCAACACCGGCATCTCGGACCTCGGCCTGGTGCCGGGCGGCGAGCAGTCGGACATGCGCTACGTCCGCGGCCAGACGTCGAATCCGCAGAACGCGAAGGCGCCGCCAGTGACGCTGACTGTCCAAGGGCTGCCGCTCGTCAAGCCGCCGTACGGACGCATCACCGCGATCGACCTCAAGACCGGCACGATGGCCTGGCAGATCGCCCACGGCGAGACGCCGGACAACATCCGCAACCACCCGGCGCTCAAGGGGCTGACGATTCCGCGCACGGGCCGGCAGGGGCGCATCGGCACGCTGGTGACGAAGTCGCTGCTCATTGCCGGCGAGGGCGGCCCGGTGATCACGCTGCCGGACGGCCGCCGTGGGGCGATGCTGCGCGCGTACGACAAGGCCACCGGTAAGGATGCCGGCGCCGTCTACATGCCGGCGCCGCAGAGCGGGTCGCCGATGACCTACATGCTCGGCGGCCGGCAGTA
>Ga0070670_100003241_pt1 | contig 13440 bp, 10 predicted proteins | sample KBSS63metaG_FD_64665 | JGI IMG/M metagenome (GOLD analysis project Ga0070670, IMG submission 64665) | Switchgrass rhizosphere microbial communities from Kellogg Biological Station, Michigan, USA - KBS S6-3 metaG | ecosystem: Host-associated > Plants > Roots > Rhizosphere > Soil ... | reverse complement strand
CACGAGCGCGCGGCGGCGTTCGACCCCGACGCGGTGCCCGAGGCGTACGCGCGCCCGACCGCGGCGCTCGCGTGGCCCGGGGCGGCACGCGCGTTCCAGGTGACGCCGGACGGCGACCTCGAGAACGGCGAGTGGCGCGTGCGCGTTGCCGCGTCGTCGGCCGGGGTGCGCGCGGCCGCGCCGCGTGCGATCGCGTTCGAGGACCGCTGGCTGCCGGTCGCCCACTGGCGCCGCACCGCGGGCGACGTGCGCTGGGACTTCGAAGCCGTCGCGCTGCCGCAACCGGCGCCGCGCGACACCGGGCTGTTCGTGTCGCTGCTCGTGACCGCGGTGAACCTCGCCGGCGCGCCGCGCGACGCGCGGCTCGCGCTCACGGTGACCGCGCCCGACTCGGCGTCGATCTTCCGGGCCGCCGACGGCCCGCGCGCCGACGCGACCACGGCCGACTGGTCGGGCGCCGGCGCGCCCGCCGCGCGCGGCTGGTGCGCGGCGCCCGCGCAGGACGGCGCGGCGGCGTGGACGCTGCCGCCGGGCGGATCGGCGTCCGCGCGGTTCGTGCTGTCGGCGTACCCCGCGACCGATGCCGAGCTCGCCGCGTGGGCGCGCGTCCCGCACGCGCGCCGTGCGGACGAGGCGCGGCAGGCGTGGACGCGGGCGGTCGACGCCGGCGCCGCGTTCTCGCTCGGCGACTCCGACACCGAGCGCGCGCTGCGCGCCGCGCTGGTCACGCTGCTCGCGTGTCGCGAGCGCCGCGGCGACCGCTGGGTGCCGATCGGCAGCCCGCTCCAGTACCGCGACGTGTGGCTGCGCGACGGCGCGCGCGCGATCCGCGCGCTGTGCGTCGCCGGCCACGTCGACGAGGCGCGCGCCTGCGCCCGCGGCCTCGAGCTGCTGCGCTGGGACGACGGCTCGTTCCTCAGCCAGCGCGGCCAGCTCGACGGCACGGGGCAGGCGATCTGGGCGTTCGACCAGGCGTTCCTGCGGCCGGCGGCCCCGGCCGCCGATGCGGCCACGATCGCGCCGCTCGCGGAGCATGCGTGGCTCGCCGTGAAGTGGGGCGAGCTGGAGCGTCACCTCGGCGTCACGGCGCCCCCGTTCGGCCGCATGCTGGCATGGTGCAACCCGCGCGACAACGAGCTCGTCGTCGCGCGGCTCACCGGCAACGACGCGTGGCTGATCGCCGGCTACCGGTCGGCCGCGCGGCTGCTGCGCGCCGCGGGGCGCGCGGTGGACGCCGACAGCGCCGACGCCGCCCGCGCACGCTACGTGACCGACTTCCACGCCGCCCTCGCGGCGAGCGGCGCCGCCGACGTGCCGCCGTGCTGGCCGCCGGAACGCGGCGGCCGCGACTGGGGCAATCTGGCGGCGTGCGTGCCGTGCGGCGCGATCGAGCGGGCCGACCCGCGCCAGGCCGCGCTCGCGGCGCGGGTGTGGGCGGGCGCCGGCGGGCCGGGGCTCGGCTGGTACGGCTCGCCCGATTCGCTGCACACCTACCTGTTCGCCGACCTGGCGACGTGGGCGATGCTCACCGGGCGCCGCGCCGCCGCGGAGGCCATGCTCGACTCGCTGCTCGCCGCGCGCAGCGCCACCGGCGGCATGGCCGAGATCTTCGCGCGCCCGACGCGCGACTGGGGTCGCAACGCGCCGCCGCACGCGACGAGCGCCGCCGTGCTCGTGTCGCTGGTGCGCGACGCGATCGTCTACGACGAGGACGACACGCTGCGCGTCACGCTCGGCGCACGCGAGCGGTGGTGGCGCGGCGCCGCGTTGCGCCGCGCGCCGACGCGCTGGGGCGTGATCGACGTCGCGTTCGAGCGCGACGGCGACCGTGCGTCGTGGCGGTTCGGCAAGGTCGCCGCGTGGGCGGCGCTCACGCTGCCGCCCGGCACCGTGCTCGCCGCGGCCGCGACGCCGCCGCTCGTCGGCGCCGCCGGTGACTCGCGCGTGCTCGCGCCGCCGGGGACCGCGGCGGTCACCGTGACGGTCGCCGCCGCGCGCTGACGGCGGCGCGCTGCCGGCCACGCCGCGCCGGCGGCGATGCGCTGCTCGCGAGCGCGTCGCGCAGCGCCGCGCGCACCGCCTGCCGCACGCGCAGCGGTGGCTTCGCGGCGCCCGCGGCGCGGCACCGCGACAGCGACGCGAGCAACTCCTCGCACGCCGCGCCACACGACGCGCAACCGCTGACGTGCGCCTCGAGCTCGGCGCACGTGCCGGCGCTCAGCTCGCCCTCGAGGTAGCGGCTCAGCACGAGCGGCAGGTCGGGGCAGCCGCCGGCCGGTAGTGCGCGCAGCCCCACCGGCGCGGCCGCCCGCGCCGCGATGGCCGCGGGCCGCGCCGGTGCACCGGACGTGAGCGCGTGGCGCAGCGCGATCCGGGCGCGGTGCAGCCGCGACTTGAGCGCGCGCGGCCCGATGCCCAGCACGCGTGCGGCGTCGGCGGCGGGCAGGCCCTCGACGTCGCGCAGCACGACCGCCTCGCGCCACGGGCGAGGCAGCGCCCGGATCGCGGCTCCGAGCCGCGCGCCCAGCGCGCCGCGCTCGAACAACCGCTCCGGGCCGGCCGCGGCGTCGACCGGCGATGCGCCGCGGGCGGCGACTTCGAGCATCTCGCGTTCGCGGCTGCGCCGGCGTCGCAGCCGTGCGCATGCACGCTTCGCGACCACGAACGCCCACGTCGACAGCGCCGCGTCGCCGCGGAACGACCGCAGGTGCCGGACGATCGCCGTGAGCGTTTCCTGCAGCACGTCGTCCGCGTCGTCGCGATCGCGGCAGAACAACCGACCGAACCGGTGGACCGGCGGCGCGACGAGGCCGACGAGCCGCTCGAGCGCACGGCGGTCGCCCGCCCGCGCCGCCGCGAGCAGCCGGCGCTCCTCCGCGCGGTCCGCCCGGGGTGCGGCCCGCGCAGGCGCTCGGGCTCGCAATCGATCAAGCGACAACTGTTTGGCGCGCACGCGGACCCTTTCCCCCCGGCACCGGCTCCCACCAGTGCCATGACCCCACGACCCCGGAACCACCGCATCGTAGCATTGCGCGCCACCCTGTTGGCCGCCGCGCTCGCGCTCGGCGGCTGCGCGAGCGCGCGCACGCCCGCTCGGCCAGCTTCGGCCACTACGCCCGTCGACGTCCGCGTCGCGAAGCCGTCCACGACGACGGACGCCGCCGCTTTCGTGCTGCCCGGTCGCGTCCACGCCGACGAGGAGGTCACGCTGGCCGCGCGTGTCGCCGCGCGGCTCACGCGCGTGGCGGCCGCCGGCGCGCGGTTCCGCGCGGGCGATGTGCTCGCGACGTTCGATTCGCCCGGGGCGGCCGCGGCGCTCGCCGCCGCGCGGACCGCGCTGGCGGCCGCGACCGCGCGCCGCGATCGCGCGCGCATGCAGGCGGCGCGGCTGGATTCGCTGTACGCGGCATCCGTCGTGGCGACGAGCGACGTCGAGCTGGCGCAGGTCGACCGCCGCGGCGCAGAGGCGGCGTACGATGCTGCCGCCGCGGCGCTCGCGCAGTGGACCGAGGGCACACGGCTCGCGGTGCCGTTCGCCGGCGTCGTCGTGCGCCGCCGCGCCGACGCCGGCGAGGCGCTGCAGCCCGGCGCGCCCGTGCTGGATGTGCGCTCGGATGGTGCGCGCGAGGTCGTCGTCGCGGTCCCGGAATCGCGGCTCGACGCGGTCGCGGTGGCGGGCGCGCCGGCCGCGATCGCGGTCGGCGACGCGGCGTGGCGGCCGGCGGTGCTGGCGCATGTCGACGGCATGACCGATGCCGCGACCCGCACGCGCATGGCGCACTTCACCGCGGCGGACGGCGGTGCGATGGAGCCGGGCGCGTACGCGCGCGTGAGGCTCGGCCCGCGTCACACGGGCCCGTCGGGGACGAGCCGCCTCACCGTGCCGGCATCGGCGCTGGTGCGCCGCGGCGGACTGGCGGGCGTGTACGTCGTGGCCGACGGCCGGGCGCGGCTGCGCTGGCTGCGGCTCGGTGACGCGGACGGCGAGCGCGCGGAAGTGCTCGCGGGGCTGTGGCCGGCGGACGAAGTCGCGCTCGACCCGTCGCGGCTCACCGACGGCGCGCCGGTGCGCGCGGCGCGATGACACCGCGCACCCGCACGACCGGACCCGCCGGCCGCATCGCGGGTGCGTTCCTGCACTCGCGACTCACGCCGCTCATGATCGTGGCGTCCGTGCTGCTCGGACTGCTCGCGCTCGCCACGCTGCCGCGCGAGGAGGAGCCGCAGATCCAGGTGCCGATGGTCGACGTGCGGCTCGCGTGGCCCGGGCAGCCGGTGACACAGGTCGAGCGTCAGCTCACGACGCCCGTCGAGAAGCACCTCGCGCAGATCCCCGGGCTCGAGTACCTCTACTCGACGACGCGCGACGACGGCGCGCTGGTGATCCTGCGGTTCAAGGTCGGCATGAGCCCCGACCAGGCGCTGACGCGCGTGCGTGCGCGGCTCGACGAGGCGGGCGCGCTGTTGCCGCCGGGCGCCGCGGTGGCGTCGGTGGCCCCGCGGTCGATCGACGACGTGCCGGTGCTCGCGCTCACGCTGTGGAGTCCGGCGCAGCCGAATCTCGACCAGAACGACCTGCGCCGCGTGGCGGTCGAACTGGCGACCGAACTGCGAAAGGCGCCGGGCGTCGCGCGCGTCGACGTATGCGGCGGCGAACCGCGCACCGTCACGATCGCCCCCGACCCGCGTCGCATGGCGGCCGCGAGCGTCACGGTGGACGTGCTGCTTCGCGCGCTGCGCGCCGCCGGGCTGTCGCTGCCCGCGGGCGACGCGACCGTCGGCGGCAGCGAGACGGCGCTCCGCGCGGAATCACCGCTCGCGACCACCGGCGACGTGCGCGCGCTTGCGGTGGCGGCCCCGGGCGGGCGGCCGCTGCGGCTGTCCGAGCTCGCAACCGTCACCGACGGACCGCGTGAGACGAGGGGGTACGTATTCCTCGGCGGCGCCGACGGCGTGAGCCACCCGGCGGTCACGCTGCAAGTCGCGAAGTTGCCGGGCGTGAACGCGACCACGCTCGTCCGGTTCCTGCACCGGCGCGTCGACGAACTGCGACCGCGGCTGCTCGGCGGGCTCGCGGTCGAAACCACGCGCGACTACGGCGAGACGGCCAAGGAGAAGAGCGACGACCTGATGTTCCACCTGCTGCTCGCGACGCTGTCGGTGATCGCACTCATCGCGCTGGCGCTCGGCCGCCGCGAGGCGGTGGTCGTCGCGGTCGCGATCCCGGTGACGCTGGCGCTCACGCTGTTCCTGTTCCGTTTCCTCGGTTATACGCTGAACCGCGTCACGTTGTTCGCGCTCATCTTCTCGATCGGCATCCTGGTCGACGACGCGATCGTCGTGGTCGAGAACATCGCGCGACACTTCACGATGCGCGACGGCCGCGGCGCCGACCAGCGGGTGGTCGAGGCGGTCGACGAGGTCGGCAACCCGACCGTTCTCGCGACCGTGACGGTGATCGCGGCGATCCTGCCGCTCGCGTTCGTCGGCGGGCTGATGGGCCCCTACATGAAGCCGATCCCGATCGGTGCGTCGTTGGCGATGCTGTTCTCCCTCGGGGTCGCGTTCGTGATCTCGCCGTGGGCGGCGCGGCTCGCGCTCGAGCCCGCGACGAACGCCCACGCGGCCGCGCCCGAGGGCCGCCTGGACCGGCTGTATCGCGCGACGATGCGGCGGCTGCTCGAGGACCCGCGCTGGCGCACCACGTTCTTCGCCGGGATGGTCGTGCTGCTGCTCGGCGCGACGAGCCTCGTCGCGCTCCGCGTCGTGACGGTGAAGATGCTGCCGTTCGACAACAAGAGCGAATTCGAGGTGCTCGTGGACATGCCGCCGGGCACGCCGCTCGAGAACACGCTCGCGGTCGCGCAGGCGATGGCGTCGCGGCTCGCCTCGGACCCCGACATCCGCCGCACGGTCACGTACGCCGGGCTCGGGTCGCCGGTCAACTTCAACGGCCTCGTCCGCCACTACGACTTCCGCGACGAGCCGCGTTACGCGACCGTGCAGGTCGACCTGCGCGGCGCCGGTGAGCGTCATCGGCAGAGCCACGCGATCGCGAAGCGCGTGCGGCCGGCGATGGAGGTGATCGCCGCGCGGTACGGCGCGCGCGTCAAGGTGGTCGAGGTGCCGCCGGGCCCGCCGGTGCTGTCGACGCTCGTCGCCGAGGTGTACGGTCCGGACCTCGGCGGCCAGCGTGTGCTCGCCCACCGGATCTGGGACGTGTTCCGCTCCACCCCGGGCGTCGTCGACACCGACCTGCTGCTCGCCGAGCACGCGCCGCGGACGCGCGTCGTGGTCGACCGCGAGCGCGCCGCGCTGGCCGGCGCCGCGCCGGCCGAGGTGACGGCGGCGACCGCGGCGCTGTTCGGCGGCGCCGACGCCGGCGTGCTGCGCGCGCCCGACGAGGCGGAGCCGGTGCCGGTGCACGTGCGGCTCGCGCCGGTCGACCGCGCCGACCTCACGGCATTCGACGCGCTGCGCGCCGGCGCCGGCGCGGGCACACCGCTCGCGGAGCTGACCACGCGCGTCGCCGACGAGGTCCCGCCCGAGATCCACCACAAGAACCAGCGGCGGGTCGTCTACGTGCTCGGCGACGTCGCCGGCAGGATCGAGGCGCCGGTGTACGCGATCGCCGATCTGCGGCCGAAGCTGGACCGGATCGTCGCACCCGACGGCCGGGCGCCGCACCAGCTCAGCACCCGGCTTCCCGACTCGGACGAGCATTATTCGGTCAAGTGGGATGGCGAATGGCACATCACGTACGAGGTGTTCCGCGACATGGGCGCGGCGTTCGCGGTGGTGCTCCTGCTGATCTACGTGCTCACGGTCGGGTGGTTCAAGTCGTTCACGACACCCCTCGTGATCATGCTCCCGATCCCGCTCAGCCTCGTCGGCATCCTGCCGGCGCACGCACTGCTCGGCGCGTTCTTCACCGCCACGTCGATGATCGGTTTCATCGCGGGGGCCGGGATCACCGTGCGCAATTCGATCATCCTCGTCGACTTCATCGAACTGCGCCGGGCGCAGGGCCTGCCGCTGCTCGAAGCGGTGATCGACGCCGGCGCCGTGCGGTTCCGGCCGATGGTGCTGACCGCCGCGGCGGTCGCCGTCGGCGGTTGCGTGATCCTGTTCGACCCGATCTTCCAGGGCCTCGCCGTCGCGCTGATCGGCGGCGAAGTCGCGGCGACGGTGCTCTCACGCGTCGCGGTGCCGGTCCTCTACTACCTCGTGCGCCGCGGCGACCGCGACGTCACGGCGCCGGGCACACCGCGGGTCCACACGGCCGCCGAGCCGCTGCCCGTGGGCGCCGCGTCATGACGAGGGATCGCGCGGCGGGCGAGCTCCATCCCCTCGGACGAACGAAGGAGTACGACATGAGCGTCAACGAAGGATTACGGGCGATCGCGGGGTTCTTCATCGTGGTCTCGGTCGCGCTGGGCGTGTGGGTCCACCCGTGGTGGTTCGCGTTCACCGCGTTCGTCGGCCTCAACCTTCTGCAGAGCGCGTTCACGCGCACGTGCCCGATGGTGTGGCTGCTGCGCCGGGCCGGCTGCCGTGACGACATCACCCGCGCCCCGCGGCGCTGACCGGAACGTTGCCGACGCGCGTCACCGCCACGCGCGGCAGCCCTTCGCTCGCAGGCCTTCGACCTCGTGACGCAGGTCGGCGGGCGGCCCGTCGGCGAGGATCAACTCGAACAGCTTGCACGCGTATTCCGCCGAGCCGCGCGACAGCAGGTCGCGTGCGGCGGCGATGCGCTGCTCGAACCGCGCACGCGCCGGGTCGGGCCGCGGCGCCGGGCGACCGCCCGCCGCGGGTCGCGCGCCTCGCGCGCCGGTGCGTTCGGCCGGAGCCGCAGCGCCGCCGGAGCCGGCCGCCATCGCCGCCGTGCTGCCGCGCGACTGCGCCGCGTTCGCGCGCAGCGTCGCGATCCAGCCGTCGCACCACTCGGCCACGCCGTCCTCGGTGATGTCGCGGCGGATCCTCGTCGCGAGCGTCTCGCCGTCCGCGAACCGGTGCGCGTGCGTCAGCTCGACGAGCTCGTGCTGCACCTCGTGTGCGATCAGGTGTCCCGCCTGCCCGCGCCAGTACGCGCGCTGGTCGCCCTTCGGGATGTCACGGTAGCGCGCGATCGCGGCGGCGCGATTGCCGGAGCGCAACGCGAGGATCGACAGGCCGCCGACCAGGTCGCAGCGCGCCGGCGACCCGGCCTGCGCGGTGAGCAGCGCGTCCACTCCGTCGGCGATCGCGGTCGAGTCGTCGAGGTACGTCATCCCGTACGCCGCCAGCCATTCGCCGCGCGACGGCTCGAGCGCGAGCGCACGCGACAGTAGCGCGCGGCCGCGCCGAGCGTCCTCGCCGGGCCCGGGCGCCGGCCACGCGAACGACGTGCGGCCCTCGAGCCGGCGCGCCTGCAGCAGCGCGCCCGCGATCCCGCACGCCCGCGCGTCGTCCGGTGCGCGCTCGACCGCGGCGATCCAGCGCGCCGCATCGGTGCGCTGGTGGCGGCGCTCGTCGAGCTGAGCGAGCAGCGCGGCGGACTGCGCGCGCGTCGAGTCGCCGGCCCACGCGGCATCGAGGTGCTCGCGCGCCGCGTCGAGCTGGCCGTCGCTGCCGTGCGCCAGCAGGTCGCCGAGCGCGATCCGGGCGTCGACGGCGTCCAGCACGCGCAGGGTGATGGGCGCGGCGGCCGCGTCGAACGCGTGCTCGACGTACGCGTGCGACGACCGTCGCGCGTACGACCGCAACGTCGCGAGCAGCGAGTCCGGGGCGCCGGCGCCGTACACGCCGCGCAGCGCGTCGAGCCCGGGCGTGCCGAGCGCGAGCGTCGCGAGCAGCCGATCGAAGCGGCCGGTGTCTCCGTCCTCCATGAACAGCATGTGGACGAGGCCCCACGACTCGGCATAAACGGTCGCGCGATTCGGCCCGCCGCGGTAATCGGGGTGGTCCTCGTCGATCGCGGTCAGGTGCGCGATCGACAGCTCGTGGTCGCGCAGGTGCGCGAGGTGCTCGGGGATCGCACGTCCGATCTGCGCGCCGTTCGCCCGCGCGGTGAACGTGGCGTAGAACTCGGCCAGGCCTTCGTTCGCCCAGACCGGCAGGTGGCCGAAGTTGCGGCGCACGACGGCGTGCGTGTACTCGTGCGCAGCGAACCGCAGCGGATCCTCGGTCGTCGTCTGGAAGTACGCGATGTAGTCGGCGTCGCGCCCGCTCACCTGGTAGCCGGCGTTGACGCCCCATTCGTCGTCCGCATCCGGGCGGTACGGCCGGAACGATCCGAGGTCGCGGAACACGTACACGCGGACGTCGCGGCCACCGTCGACGCGCAGGCCAACGGTGGTGCGCGCCATCGCGTCGGCGAGCCGCTCGAGGTGACGCGCCGCGTCGCGCGCCGCGCCTTCGCCGGCGTTCGAGAACACGTGGAACCGTGGCGAGCGCGCCTCGACCCACGTGTCGCCCGCGGCGGCCGGCATCGCGGCGCGCGCCGGCGCAACCGCCAGCAGCGCGAACGCGACGAGCGCCGTCGCGCACCGGGCCGGCCGTGCGCTCACGCCGCCGGCGGTCGCTTCGTGTGCCAGTCTGTCGCGGACTGCCACGTCTTCCCCAGCTCGACGAGCACGCGCTCGGCGAGCGGCGCGCCGAGGAACGCCATCGACACGGGCAGCGCGTTCGCGCCGAACCCGATGGGCACCGCGAGCGCCGGCAGCCCGCACAGGTTGCCCGCGGCGATCGTCGCGGGGCCGCTCTTCACGTCCGGGTACACCTGCGCGAACGGCACGTCGGCCGGGTACGCGACCGTGGCGCGCGTCGGCGTCACGACGGCGTCGTAGCGCTCGAACAGCACCGCCATCGCGCGCTTCATCGGCTTCCGCGCGCGCATCGCCTGCAGGTAGTCGACCGCCGGCGTCATCACCTTGGAGTACGGGTTCACGTGGTCCGACGCGCAGCGCAGCTCGCGCACCCGGCCCGACTCGATCAGGTCGATGAACGCCGCCGTGCCCTCGGCGGCGACGATCGTCGACACCGCGGGACTCCACGGCAGGTCCGGCCACTCGACATCACGCGCGACGTCGCACGACTTGCCGAGCACCGCCATCGCCGCCTCGAACGCCGCGCGCACCTCGGGCTGGGCGCCCTCGACGCAGCCCTTCGGCACCGCGAGCCGCGGCCGCCGCGCGAACGGCGGCTTCTCGGTGTACGTGAATGCCTGGTCGAGCGCGGTCTCGTCGCGGCGATCGCGGCCGCTGATCGCGGCGAGCACGAGCGCGCTGTCGTCGGCGGTGCGCGCCATCGGCCCGAGCTTGTCGAGCGTCCACGACAGCGCCATCGCACCGTGGCGGCTGACCCGGCCGTACGTCGGCCGCAGCCCGGTCACGCCGCAGAACGCCGACGGCGTGAGGATCGATCCCGACGTCTCCGAACCGATCGCGAACGGTACGAGCCCGGCCGCGACCGCGGCGCCCGGGCCGCTCGACGAGCCACCGGCCCAGAACGACGGGTTCCACGGGTTGAGACCGGGCCCGTTGAACGCGGCGTCCGCGTGGTCGTAACCCATGCCGCCCGCGAGCTCGACCATCGACAGCTTCGCGACGAGCACCGCGCCCGCGGCGCGCAGTCGCTCGACCACGGTCGCGTCGTAGTCGAACACCTGGTTGCGGTACGGCGCGGCGCCCCACGTCGTCGGGATGCCGCGCGTCGCGAGCAGGTCCTTCACGCCGTACGGGATGCCGTGCAGCAGCCCGTGAACCTCGCCGCGCGCGAGCTGGCGTTCGGCCTCGCGCGCCTCGAGCAGCGCGTGGTCGCGCAGCGTGCGGACGACGGCGTTCAGCTTCGGCCCAACCGTCTCCAGCCGGCGCAGCGACAGCTCGGCGAGCTCGACCGGCGACACCTCGCGGCGCCGCAGCATCGCGGCCAGCTCGCGAATCGGCTTGAACAGCAGCGTGTCGTCCATGGTCACGCCCGGAACTCGAAGTCCGGCTCGTCGCCGTTCGCGAACGGCAGCTTCCGCAGCGCGCGGCCGCCCTCGAGCCGGTCGTCGAGGTCCGCGACGAGCGCCGCCTGCTGCGCCGCATCGAGCCGCCCCGGCCACCGCGCGCGCACCGCCTCGCCGAGCGCGCGCGCCTCGCCCGACGGGGCCGCCGCATCCGCAGGCTCGGGCGGCGTGGCCGGCGCGGCGGCAGCCGGCGCGGCGGCGAGCGGATCCGGCGTGAGCGCGGCGATCGTCGTCGACGCGCACGCGAGACCCATGAGCATGAGGAACCGCCGGCGGCCGTCGTCGGCTTCGGTCATCGCTCCCTCCGGCCTCGACCGGTCCGCGCGCGCCGCGACCAGGCGAGCGCGGCCGGACCGACGAGGATGATGATCGCGAACGCGAACCACTGGATCGCGTAGCCCAGGTGCATCGCTTCGTCGTGACGCGGCGGCGGCTCGCGCGCCGGCAACGGCGGCGCGGCGGGCGACGGCAGCTCGGTCACGGTGAACGTCGCAACAGCATACGGCAGCCGGGCCGCGATCGTGTCACGGTCGAGCCGCTCGGCCGACCAGACCGTCGCCTCCCCCGCCACGATCGTCCGCATCGCGCCCGCCGCGCCGGCGCGGCCGAGCGTGTCGGAGAGCCCCGAGACGACCGTGTCGGCCGGCGCGTCCGGCGGCTGCGCGGTCACGCCGTCCGCGGCGGGCAGCCAGCCGCGATCGACGAGCACCGCCGTCGCGCCGCCCGCGAGCACGAACGGCGTCACGACGTGGACGCCCGGCTCGCCGAGGTGCAGCCGGCCGGCGAGCAGCACGTGCCGCCGCGGATCGAACGCGCCGCGCAGCGCCACGATGCGCCCGCGCAGCGCCGCCGCCGGCGCGGTCACGAGCGCGAGCGTCTCGGGCGGCGCCGCGAGCGCGCGGTCGAGCGCCACGTTCAGCGCGTGCTTGTGCGCGTGGCGCGCGAGCTGCCAGGCGCCGAGCCGCACGCACACCCCCGCCGCCGCGACCACCAGCAGCCCCACGGCGACCGTCCGCGCGCGCACGGCCCCGGCGCGCGCTACGGGTTGGGAGTCGGCTTCGGCGCCGGCGCCGGCAGGTCGAATGCCGCGATCGCCGACTCGAACCCGATCTCCTTGTGCGACGAGTCGCAGAACGGCTTGTTCTTCGAGTGGCCGCAGCGGCACAGCGACACCTTCGTGCGGCCACTGAGCCCGAACGGCCGGCCCTCCGCGTCGACGATCTCGAAGTCGCCTTCGACGCGCAGCGAACCGTTGCTCAACACCGTGATCCGGGTCGACGCCATGCTTCCTCCACTCGAACAGGGTGGAACGCCGCGCGGCGCGACGCTCGAAACGGGATTCGGCCCGTAACGTAACCCATTGTGCCGACGTCCCCAACGCGCCCCCCGCCGGCGCGCCGCAACCCGCGCCACGCCCGCATCGTATTGCTACACGTGCGCGGCCGATTCCCCCGCGCCGAAAGGAGCCGTCGCCGTGATCGAGCTGGTCGTGCTGGGTGTGCTCGCGTTCTGCGCGTTCGTCGTGTTCGGTGCGCTGTTCGCCGCGGCCTCGATGGTCGGCTGGATCCTCGTGCTGCCGTTCCGCATGCTCGGGCTGCTGTTCCGCGGCGTCGGCCTGCTCGTCGGCCTGCCGCTGCTGCTGATCGCGCTCACCGTCGGCGGCCTGGTGCTCGGCCTCGGCGCCGTGCTCGCGTTCGTGCCCCTGCTGCCGATCGCGCTGCTCGCCGCAGCCGTCGTGTGGCTCGTGCGCCGCGCGGCGCGCCGTCCCGCGCACGTCTGATAGACTCGCGGGCCCATGAGCCCGACGAGCGTCGCGAGCGCGCACCACCCCCGCCCCGTCCACCCCAGCATCTTCATGTTCCTCATCATCCCGTTCGGGGCGATGGGCGGCTACCTCGGCGTCACCGTCGCGTACCTGCTCAAGCAGCACGGCATCACCGTCGCGCAGGTTGCGGGCCTGCTCGCCCTGGCGCTGGTGCCGCACACGTGGAAGTTCCTGTGGGCGCCGATCGCCGACACCACGCTCACGCGCAAGGGCTGGTACCTGGTCGGCGCCGTCTCGTCGGCCATCGGCATCTTCGCCACCGGCGCGCTCGATCCGACGAAGGCCAGCCTGCCGCTGCTGTCGATCATCGTCTTCACCTCGAACCTCGGCTGCACGCTGCTCGGCATGTCGACCGAGAGCCTGATGGCCTACGACACGAACGAGGACCAGAAGGGCCGCGCCGGCGGCTGGTTCCAGGCCGGCAACCTCGGCGGCGCCGGCGTCGGCGGCGGCCTCGGCCTGTGGCTCGCGCAACGCCTCCCCGAACCGTGGATGTCCGGCGCCGTCATCGGCGCGCTGTGCCTCGCGTGCGCGATCGCGCTGCTGTTCATCGAGGAGCCAGCCGCCTCGCACCGGCACGACTCGCTGGGCCGGAGCCTCGCGTTCGTCGTCCGCGACCTGT
>Ga0070670_100003240_pt1 | contig 13440 bp, 8 predicted proteins | sample KBSS63metaG_FD_64665 | JGI IMG/M metagenome (GOLD analysis project Ga0070670, IMG submission 64665) | Switchgrass rhizosphere microbial communities from Kellogg Biological Station, Michigan, USA - KBS S6-3 metaG | ecosystem: Host-associated > Plants > Roots > Rhizosphere > Soil ... | reverse complement strand
TTCAGAAAGTGGCGCGCTCCGACCTTTGTGAACCGTAGGAGAAATAATATGAAAAATAGATTGTTCATTTTGCTGTTTTTGCTGGGCCTCTCATGCCAGCTCTTTGGCCAGACATCGGCGAAAACCTTTGACGGTTCGTGGCAAGGCACGCTCGAGGCGGGGGGCACGAAGCTTCGCATCGCATTGACGATATCTAAATCCGACGCCGGCGTTTATAGCGGAAAGTTCGACAGCCTCGATCAAGGAGCATCCATCCCGATCGATACGATAACAGTCAATGACGATGCCGTACGGATGGAGATGAAGTCCGTGCCGATCGTATACGAAGGCGTTCTCAACAAAGAACGGACGGAGTTGGCGGGAACATTCACTCAGGGTGGCCAAGGGTACCCGCTCACCTTCACGCGCGGCGAGCAGACCGCCGCGAGCGCGCCGGTGACTCCGAGCGCGCCGGCAACACCCGCCGCAAAGCCAAAGCCCGACTACTCCGCGCCCGCGGACGCTCCATATACCGCCGAGAATGTACTCGTCAAAACACCGGCCGGCCACACGCTGGCTGGCACGCTGACTCTGCCCAAGGGCGTAAGTAAAGCAAAGCCCGTCGGAGCTATTGTCACGGTCACAGGATCGGGCGCACAGGACCGCGACGAGGCTATCGGGCTACCCGGGTTTCAACCTTTCCGGCAGATCGCTGACGCACTCGCGCGGAAAGGCATCGCTGTGCTCCGCATGGACGACCGCGGCACGGGAGAATCGGGCGGCACCTTCAAGGGTTCTACGAGCGCCGACTTCGCCGAAGACGCACGCGCCGGGCTCGCGTATCTACGCACACGTCCTGAGATCCGATCGGACCGCCTTGGGGTCCTCGGCCATAGCGAGGGGGCGATAATCGCTCCGATGGTCGCTGACAAAGAGCCGGAGTTGCGCGCCATCGTGCTGCTCGCGGGCATTGCTCAACGCGGGCGCACCGCTCTCAACTTCCAGATCAAGAATGGATACGAGCGCGACACAAAACTAACACCGGAAAAGCGGGCCGAGCTCATTGCCGCGATTCCTGCAAGGATCGACGCCATGGGTGCCGCCGATCCCTGGATGAAGTTCTTTTTCGAGTACGAACCCGCGGCGACGATGCGCCGCGTCAAGACTCCGGTGTTGATCATCACCGGATCTAACGACCAACAGGCTGTGCCTGCGGAGGTGGCACTGATGGAGGCCGCATTCAAAGAGGCCGGCAACAAAGATGTGACGGCCCGCGTGCTGCCCGACCTTAATCATCTCTTCGTGCACGACACTGATGGCTTTCCCGGTAACTATGCGAAACTTCCGGCGCCGGTGATGGTGGAAACAAGCGTGTTGGACTTGGTCGCCGACTGGCTCACAAAGCGGCTCCGCTGAAGCCTTCGGGAGTTCTATAAATCCTCCCATCCCTTTCATATCGTTCGGCAGGCTCGTCAGCCTGCCGTTTTCATTTTCCGGGCGTCAGGAAATAAGACATCACTTCGTCGGAGCTTCGCTGCCTGGCCGATCACCTGCGACAGAAATTCGGCGCTCATCTCACATACGCACCGGGCTTGAATAGGCGGTACCGGTGTCTCGCGATTTGGCAAAACATCAATGGCACTCGCCGACTAAATTGAACCGCAAAATCGGAGCGGGTTCGACGCATTTTATTCATGAGTCGAACCCGCATCCTTGGTTAGTCAAAGCGAGTACCGACACCGGACGCGCAGTTGTTTGCAATTACATTTCCCGCGACGTCGAAAACCTGTGCCGTCGCGGTCGCGGTATAACTCTCTCCGTCGTCGCTTACTTCGATATGTTGTCTTACGATTTGTCGTCCCGCCGGAGTGCCGTCCGCGTTAAAGCGGAAAAATTGAAAGGCAGTCGTGTATACGCCGGGCGAGTCGCGTTCCCAAACGCCATGACTTGGACCACGGAGCGTAGGTGCGACATTGGTCCCAGCTTCCCAAAATGTTCCGCCGGCGGAAAATGTGAACATCGCTTGAAAGGTTCCCAGGACCGCCCCGGTCTGGCAATTGAGCCTGGTCGTCACATGATCCCATGAGCCCTCGATATTCTTGTTGTATTGTTCATCGTTTTTTGACTGTCCAAAAACCGAAACGTGCGTAAGTATGGTCACAAATAAAAAAACCATCGACAGTTTTCCCACAATTTTCAACATATTCTTCATTTCTCCTTTTCCTTTTTATTTCCTTAAAACTTTCGAGAGATGCTGATACGTTCACGATCTCCGCAACACATACAACAGTCTTTCGGCTTGCCTGAAATTGAACTTTATTCAATTCCGGCGCGCGATATAACTACGAATGTATGCGGGTAAGGAAAGAACGGGATCTAGACAATTTGCTCTCGAAGGGCCTTGGCTACCGCTTCGGATTTCGAGTGGACCTGAAGTTTTTCGTAGACGTTTCGGAGGTGAAAAGAAACAGTGTGGATACTTAGATCGAGATGATATGCGGCGGTTTTGTAGCTGTGACCTTCGACCAACAGTTTGAGTAATTCTTTTTCCTGCGGTGTCAGATGGTAGGACGCGTTCTTCGGCGGTGTGAAGTTTTGAAACAATGTGATGACGCGACGCGCGACTTCGGGCGACATCGGAGCTCCGCCGGCTTGTACTTCGCGCAGGGATTCCAGGAGTCGGGCGGGTTGCGTATTTTTAAGAAGGTAACCGACCGCACCGGCGCATAAGGCAGCGAAGATACGTTCGTCATCGTCATAAACCGAGAGAGCAATACATGGAAGATTCGGGAATTGTTCGCGCAAGATCTTTATGCCTTCGATACCATCCATTCCCGGCAAACCGATATCCGTCAAAACGATGTCGGGAGGTTCACGACCGAGCTTCGCGATCGCTTCTTCCATCGATCGAAAACTTCCGACACATGAATAGCCGCTAGTGCCATTGATCAGCATCGCCAAACCTTCGCGCACGTCGCGCAGGTCTTCGATGATGGCGACTTTGATCGCACTATTTGCCGGAAGTTGAGCTGCTCCAGAATTCGACATCTTTTCGAGAGTGTCTAACGAGTGTAGCCTTATTCGTCGGCCTTCTTACCCTACGAGATCAGGCGGGTAGATCTTATCTCCATGACCATGCGGACCGAAGCTTAACGCGCAAAATGATTCCCGTCCCCGCGCCGCTCGCCGAATCGATGTCCAACTCTCCACCTCGCTCTGCGGCTCTTTTTTTAATATTCGATAAGCCGTTGCCGTCGGACTCAACGTTCGGCTCGAAGCCGATCCCGTCGTCCCTGATCTTCAATACCAATTCCTTATCTACCAAGCCGAAGTCGATTGTGACATGAGCAGCTTGTGAATGACGCACGATGTTATTTACCGCTTCTTTGAAGATCAGATAAATATCTCGCCGTAGATTCGCACCGAGCTTTATGTCCGGTTCGACTACAGGTGCGTTGAACTCAAGATGAATGTCCCGGCGTTCGAAGATCTCTTCTGCATATTGCCGCATGCGGCGGGTCAGACCGATCAGGCTATCTTTCTTTGGATTGATAGCCCAGACAATATCGCCCATCGACGAAACCGATTCACGGGAAATTTCGGCAACCGAGCCGAGCAGATTTTCTTTGCCATTGGCATTCTCGCCGGACTCCTGATCCAACCTCTGCTGAGCGACTTCACTTAAGATCGCAATCTTCGTCAAATTCGCGCCGATGTCATCATGCAGATCGGTGGCAATTCGCATTCTGATATTCGCAACCTCGAGCAAGCGCGAAAGCCTGAAACGGTAGAGCGCATAAATCATCAACGCGATCATCACGAGCAGCGCTGCGATGAACCACGGGCGCTCCCAGATCGGAGCATCGATATGTAATGAGATGACGGCAGGTCGGCTGTAAAGTTGATCGGATGTAACGGCGCGGATCTCGATCTGAGAATCACCTGGCGCGAAGTTCGCAAAATTCATCGTTCGTTCCTCGGTCGGTGACCATTCCGACTCTCCCAAACGATATTCATATTTCAGTTTTTCTCCGAGACTCGCGCCGAGCCCTAGAAAATCTACGCTGACTTGTCTTTGATCCGAATTCAACTTGAGAGCAGGGATAGTGTCTTCGCCCAAAACCGACACACTTTGTGATTCGCCGTTTACGCGCAAACCCATTATCAAAATGTTCGGTAGACTTCGTGTTCGCGGAGGCTCGGGAACTAAACGGGCCAATCCCTCGTGCGTCCCGAACCAAAGGTTGTTCTTTCGGTCCCGATAGGAGTTTTCGACAAAACCTGTCGGCAACCCATCGGCGGTAGTAAAGCTTTCGATTTGTCCGGTATCGAGATTCAGACGATCAATGCCGCGCCATGTCCCGACATAGATCCGCCCGAATTCGTCCTCGACAACCGTCGCGGTTGAAATGCTCGTCAAACCGCTGGCAGTCGTATATTTCACAAATTCAAAGTGATCGGTGTCCGGCTCGTCGAGCCGCCACAATCCTTCGTTAGCACATGCGATCCAAAGCCGCGCATGACTATCAAGAAATAGATCCATAATGCCGGCCGAAGGAGATCCGTCCGCTGGCGTTAGAACGCGAAATTCCCCATTCCGGTAACGAATCAAAGCGCTGTCGCCATAGTTACTATCTGTACCGATCCAGATGTTGCCCTGCCCGTCTTCGATCAAAGCCGAGCCATACCGATATCCCGATGTCCCAACTTGTTCGGTGTAATCGTGCCAGGTATTTTTAGCGCGCTCCCACCGGAGGAGCTCGTGCGCGTCCCCGGTGGTAAGGATCCAAATGTCGTGCCGCGAATCTTCAAAGAGGCGGAAAACTTCAAGACCTTTTGCACCCGTTTCAATTTTTTCCAGCGGGGCGAGCGCCAGGTCTTCAAAACTCGTGCGGTCGGGCGAACGAAAGAGTCCTTTCCCGGTCGGGATCCACCACGCGCCGGCGCTGTCCTGCCGAATGGTTTGCTGCCAGGCAAAACCAAAATAATCCACAGACTCTGGTAGACGCAGTTTTACGAGAGTAAATCTGCCGTCGCTGAATTTGCCAATGGCAAGTCCGCCATTTGGAAAAGTGGTGACAAAGAGATCGCCCGTCGAATTCTCAAAAACTGAATTGATCTGATTGGAGTCCAGTCCATCCGCTGAGGTGAATGTCGTAAAACCGTACCGAACGATTTTCTTCGCACCGCATTGAGAGCCGGTCCACAGATTTCCATCCTTGTCTTCGGCAAGAGCAAGGACGTCGTCGCATAGATCATTCTTCGCCGTGTAGGTTTTACAAACGGACGCGCCGGCTTCGCCCTGCCACCGACACAGACCGGGAAGAGTCGCCAGCCACAATTGGCCGTCGCTCGTTTCGAGCATTTTGCGGATCCAGTTTGAACCAAGACCGTCTTTTGTCGAGTAGCATTTTCTTACCGGCTTCTCGACGTCTGTCTCGTCGAGCTCGCACACGCCGCCTTCATCGTCGCTGCGCATACTCATCCAAAGCCGCCCGTCGCGGCGTTCGACCAGATCGGTGATCTTGTTGTCTCCAAACCCATCGTCATAGGCGACGAACCGCCGAACGCTTCCGTCTTTCGACAGACGAAACAAACCGCTTCCGGTAGTTCCGACCCACAGCGTGCCGTTGCGGTCTTCGAGAATCGTCTTGACGGTAAGTGCGTTCGGCCCGCTCTCGGCCTTGCCTGTCTTCAGCGGCTCGCCCAGTTGAACCGCTTCGAACTCGATCCGAGCCGTTTCAATCAATTTGAAAAGCCCGTCGCTTGTTCCCACCCAGACTTGGCTATTTTTGTCTTGATATAAGGTCACGATCTTCGCGGCGTTCTCATTGTCCGGGATGAAAACCGTGAAAAGCGGATTGTCCTTAGAATCGCGAAGACCAGCCGGATTTAATCTTGCAAGCCCTCCATCGGTAGCAATATAAATCGCTCCATTGCTCGTTTCGAGAAAATCGTTGACGTGCCTATCGGGCAATCCGTCAGCAGCCGTAAAATTTTTAAACCCGTAGCCATCGAAGCGCGAAATGCCCTCGGCAGTACAGAACCACAGAAAACCTCGCGAATCCTGCTTGATCTTTTGGACACTGTCTCGTAGTAAACCGTCGGCAACCGTATAGGTTTTTATGGCGAGGTGTTCGGCGCTCGCGGACATAGAAAGAGCTAGAACGAACGCAACGCAAAACAATCGTGTGAATCGTCCAACGGACGTAAAGTTTTGATTTGCGATCAGCGGCTCCGGTCTATTTATGATCGGTAGATTGCAGTTGATGAGTAACTATCGCACCTCGATTTGTCCGTGACAAGAAATTTGTGGTGCCGATCGTGTTGGTCCATTCCTCATCCGATCGGTCTTCGGAAAAGCTCCGAACGACGGATGAAGCTGGTGCCTCAGCATCTGGAAACACTGTTACGCGCGATATCGTGATCAGGGTCGTTGAATTCGATATGCCGCTCGCGCCAATAATATTTCCGTTAACCCTAAAGGCGTGACGTACATCGTGAAACCAACCTGCCTCACCTCGAACTTCGCGCAAAACATTCGATCGTTGAGAGCGTCAAAGCTTGTCCAAAGCGGCCCACGTCTTCGGCCCGACGATTCCGTCGGGAACGAGTTCATGATCACGTTGGAAGATTCGTATTGCGGCTTCTGTCTTCGGGCCGAAATGTCCGTTAGCTGGACTGACGCCGAGTTTTGTCTGGATGCCTTTTACCAGATCACCCGACGCGTCTCGTCTAAGAGTTGGCCGACCAGACCCATCTTCTGTCGCTTCTTCCTTCGGGATCAATTCAAGCGGCGGTGCAGTACCGTTCAAGACGGCGGCAATCGAAGCCCGAAAACTGTTCATGTCAAAACTGGGATCAGGTTTCCGGCCAATCGGCCGAGCGTACTCTTTGTGACCCGCGCAGAACTCTGGTCCCTTTCCGATTTTTTCCAGTATTGCCGCGACGCCGCGTCGATACGCATCCATTTGAATCGCCGGCCACGGAAAATCACTTTTGAGACCAGAATTCTCCGCTTCGATTCCGATAAAGTTCGTGTTCCCGCTCGACAGGCCTTGCCATGTGCCCTTGCCGGCGTGATTCGCTCTGCCGGCTGCGATGACATAGAACGTTCCGTCCCGGCCGAGACCTAGTTGAGCCAAAGGACCGGGCAGGTCACTTCGTCCTCGAATAAGCATGTCGAGTGTGGGCATATTTCCCGCGGCGTTTGTCGCAGTGTGATGACAGATCACGCCATGGATCGTTCCCACATCACCTCGACCACGACTCTCCCAGCCGTCAACCAAAGCGACCTTCAAATCGGCGTTTCTCAAGACGCTCGGCAGCCAGACCAATGAGTGTGCCATATTATTTTATTCCTCCTTCTGCCGCGGGCAGGTTTTCATCGCTTGTCGCAGTCTCGTCCTTAACCTCAACATCGCATCCATCGACGTCGTCTTCCGGATCTGTCGGGCCTGGTATCTTCTCCCAGTCGGGAATCGATGCGCCTGGTGCGACAGCAGGGCCTGGTGTCGCATTCGAAACCGGTGGAACGGGCGCAACGGGGACTTCGGGAGGCGTGGTCTTATCGGCTCGATCTTCCGAACCCTCTTCGGGACTTTTTTCATGAGGCTTGACCGTCGATCTGATCACCATGAACTTGTTCAGGAGGTCGAACCAGAACGGAGCTCCCATAGTCGCCGCAAGACCAATGATCAACCACCCGAGAATAGGTCCGATCCAGTCATTCCAAACTCCGCCAGCGCCCGGCTCTCCGACACGCCTTGGCGCTCCCCAGCCTGCCGACCATCCAATTGGCAGACTCAAAGACCTCAGCGTTTCTGTCGCGGTGGCGTAGTCCTGAGGCGTCTGCGGGTCGGTCACTGTACCAGCGCGCGCAACGATCGCCGCCCGGGCGGTGTCGTTTCTAGATAGATAGTCGACGATTGTGATGGCATTAATATTTAGACCGACCGCAATCGCGAGGCCGATCACAAGGATGGTCCACTGCGTCGCTCGCTTGTACCATCCGGATACGCGATCCATGCCGCTGTCGTACCACTCCTCGATGTTCTTCTTCGCACGCTCGAAATCTCCCTGGGCGTTATCGACCGCCGCGAGCAATATTCGCTGAACTCTGGGATTGTCGATGTTCTCGATGTTTTCGCGAATCGAATCGAGCGAAACCGAGCTGGCGTTGGGGCCGCTCGACACGGCGTTCGTGTCGGGACCTCGCGCCGCGATATCGAACAGAGCTTCCGCGAAGTTTTTGGCGGGGATATATGAGGGAAGGTTTCCCCCGGATAATGAGGGCCGTGTGGTTGTGCTTCCGGGAACATAATCACCCGAGAATAGACCTTCGATGAGCGGGTGATTATAAAGTTTCCTCGCGATCCCGTCCCCGGTCCTGTCGTGTAAAAGCGCTCGGATTCCATGCTCGAGATATGAGGCACGAGTTTTTAACCAAGCCTCTATACCTTCACGTATGGCCGAAGATATGACGCTTACGAAAAGGAACACCACGATTAATCCGATAATTACTTCAAGGTTTTGAGAGCCGAACATGATTGACCTCCGCTTTCAGAGAAACGCCGTTGAGTGGACTGCTCGCGTCATCGCCGCAAAAAGCGCCCGACAGCGAGTGGCAATACCACACCCAAATGCAGTTCGATAGGAGCTTAAGAAACTGGGGATCGAAGAAGTGCGCCGCTCAGCCTCAAGCCGAAAAGATTAAGTGACAAAGGTTCGGGAGTCTATGAGAGACCCTAAAACCACTTAAATGCGCCGGATAATGCTGCTTGAATGGGTGGGACTATAGTCTAGGTGAATTTCAAATGCAAGATTTTTTTGTTGAGTCGAGGGATCAATCAAAAGGTCGAACTTAAGCTAACACGATTAGTTGCGCCGCCATTCGGACAGTGGATGCGTCGGCCCGGGCGCTCACAATTGTTACCCAACTATTACACCAAGCACTTCTAACAACCGTTATGCTGGAGTTGGCTCATTCGGTTAGACGAGCTTGGGTAAAATGAAAGATAACCTCACCTACGAGACCTTTGGTCAAAACTTCAATCGCAAAAACGTTGCTATCGTAACCGTGTTCCACTTGCTGGCGATCCCGGTCTTTTTTACATTCAGTTGGCAGAACCTGGCCGCGCTGTTGATCGTCAACTGGATCGTCGGAAGTCTGGGCGTCGGACTCGGGTGGCACCGGCTGCTGACGCATCGCAGCTTTGCCGTACCGCGGTGGCTCGAGTATTTGCTCACCACCGTCGGAACTATGTCGATCCAGGATTCACCCGACAAGTGGGTGGCGACGCATCGAATTCATCATCAATTCACTGAAACTGACGGCGATCCGCACTCGACGCGTTCGGGATTCTTGTGGGCTCAGGTCGGATGGGTCTTGTTGGGCACTGCTCAGGATCACGATACCGCGACACTTCGTCGCTATGTCCCCGATCTCATCAAGGATCCGGGTCATCGATTGATCTCGCGACTTTATTTTTTGCCGATCATCGTTTCAGCCGTCATTCTGTTTTTGATCGGAGGCTGGTCGATGGTCGTCTGGGGAGTCTTCGCGAGAGTCGTGGTCGGCTGGCACACGACGTGGTTCGTTAATTCGCTATCACACCTCTACGGGAAACGTCCGCATATGACAAACGACGCTTCCACCAACAACTGGTTCGTCGCGATCCTTACATTCGGCGAAGGTTGGCACAACAATCATCATGCGTTCCCGGCCTCGGCTCGACACGGAATCGAATGGCATCAGTTCGATCTGAACTGGATCACGATCCGAATACTCGAGCGAATAGGATGGGCGACAAAAATCAAGCTGAGCGATCCGAAGCCGGTCGAAGCATAGAGCGCTTCTTCACGTAGACTTCATATAGCAGGCCGAGCATGTTAGCGTGTTTGCGATGTCATCGTTCACTCACTGGCTACGCCAAAGCAGTCTGGTTCGAATCGTCGTTGGTTTTCTATTGGCCGCTACGGTGCTCGCGGCATTCGGCTGGTTGGTGACCGGTCCTTACAAAAGCATCGTCGCCGGCTTCGACTCAAATCTTCGCTACACCATGCGGCAGATCCAGTCGCCGATGTGGACGTCGCTATTCCTCACACTGACAAAACTCGGTACGACGTTGTATCTCGCGATCGTCGGATCGGTCGCGGGAATCATTTTTATTTTTCTGCGCTGGTTTCGTCCGCTGCTGCTGCTCGTAGTCGTGATGGCGGGGCAGGCGGCGTTGCACTTCGGCTTTAAGTGGTTCTTCGAACGTCCGCGTCCGTCGGCATTGATCAACTATCCGAACGCGGAAAACTTCAGCTTCCCGAGCGGGCACGCGATCGGTGCGGTCTGTCTGTACGGAGCGATCGCATGGGCTGTAGCCACGCGGGCGGAAAGTTCGGCCGCTAAGGCCGGTATCGCAATATTCGCAGCCGTCATGATCTTCCTTATCGGAGTCTCGCGAATTTACATCGGCGTTCATTATCCGACGGACGTCCTCGCGGGCTTTATCGCCGCCTCTATCTGGACCGCCGCGGGGGTATCTCTTGATCGCAGACCGCTTTAATTCCTCCGTGCAATTCGTGCTTTCCGTGCGTTCTGTGGTTCCCTTGCTTTCGTGTAGTTCGGTGTCTTCCGTGTGTTCCGTGGTTTTCTCGCTCTTCCCTAACTGGAACCACGGAATACACAAAAGACACGGACACGGAAAGAAAAGACCGGAGTCTCGTATCGAGACAACACGCAGACTATAATGGCGAGTGATGACCACTCGCTTTCTTACTTTGATCGGGCTCCTCTTACTCGTCGTCGGCACCAACGCGCAGGGGCCGCCGAAGAACTACTATTTCTACGTCCTCTCAGAATCCGCCGATAAGATATCGCTCGTGAAGTTCAACGGCGAGATAGCAACAGTGGAACGTTCGATCGACACCGGAAGCATGCCGACAGACATCGACGGGCCGCACGGAATCGCGATCTCGCCAGACAAAAAGTTCTACTACGTCTCACTTTCGAACGGGCGACCGAATGGTTCGGTGTGGAAATATTCGACCGCGAACAATGCGGTGCTCGGCCGCGTCCCGCTCGGTGCGTTCCCGGCAACAATGGATATCTCGCCCGACGGCGAGTTTCTTTACGTCGTCAACTTTAATCTCCACGGCGACATGGTTCCGTCGTCAGTATCGGTTGTCGCGACCGGTCCGATGATGGAGATCGCTCGCATTCCGACCTGCACAATGCCGCACGGCTCGCGACTCAATCCGCAGGGAACGAAACATTACTCGGCGTGCATGATGGACGACATGCTCGTCGAGATCGACACCGCCACGCTGAAAGTCTCGCGACATTTTCTTTTGACGAAAGAAAAAGAGATGGGAATGACGGGAGCACCGATGGTGATGCGGACGTCGACATCGCGGACAGCTCCGTCACCGGCACATCAACACAACGCCGGAGGTCACGGAATGGAACCGCCCAAGCCCGGTGATGTTTCCTGCTCGCCCACCTGGGCTCAGCCGTCGACTGACGGAACTTCGGTATTCGTCGCATGCAATGCATCGAGTGAGATCGTCGAGATCGACGTCGTATCGTGGAAGCTTAAGTCTCGCCTGCCCGCCGGCGGTGGCGTGTACAACCTTGCGGTCACGAAGAACGGCCGTCTCATCGCGACAAACAAACGCGATCAGTCAGTTTCGGTTTTTGATATTGGAACCAAGAAGGAACTCGCCCGGTTGAAAACAAAACGAAAGGTCCTCCACGGCGTGGTCGTCTCTCCCGACGATCGTTACGCGTTCGTTTCAGTTGAAGGTATCGGTTCTGAACCGGGGACGGTCGAGATTATTGATCTCACGTCGCTGAAGATCGTCGCGACTGTCGATGTCCCGCCCGAAGCAGCGGGGATAGATTTTCTGAGGACCGAGCCTTAGGTCGCACACTCAACAGACTGGACCGCAGGCATCCCGCCGACGCCCGAAGCAAATCCGCAATCCGCGATCCGCGATCCGCGATCCGCAATCCCCAATCCCCTACTGTCCCGGTTCCGTCGTCGAGCCCTTGAACTTCGGCTCACCGAGCTTCACGATCCACAGTCCCGAGTTGACGTCGTTGAAATAGACCAGCCCCTTGTGCGGCTGAGCTCCCCAAGTAAAGGGAAGGTTTGGACGCAATCCCTCGGGATGTCCCGTCCACAGATTTCCGATCTCGCGTCCCTGACGATAAAGATCCCCACGCAGCTCGCCTGATACATCGATCACCCGCGCACCGCCGGTGTAATAACCGAGATACATCTTGTCGTCCTCGACCCACATGTTGTGAGCACCGGCCTCGGGCACGGGATACTCGGCCACCTTTCGCGGATTAGCGATGTCTGAAACGTCAACGACGTGGAAGACGCCACGAACCGGGATACGGGCTTTCCCGTGTATATCGAAGAGCGGCGGAAACACCTCGTCGCCGACAAAGACGTAGTTCTTGTATCGAAATACCGAGTGTGTACCGGCGAGCCATCCATTGCCGTAAAGTTCGTGATGATTGAACCGAAACTGGCTGACTAACACCGGCTTCTCGGGACTACCGCCTTTCATGCCGTTACCGACGTCGAGAATGATCAGACCGTCACGCCAGTACGCGAGATATGCCAGTCCGTCTTTGATCTGCAGATCGTGCAAATATCGTCCGCCGATCTCTTCGCCTTCTTTTGTCTTGAACGTCGTCGCGACGTCGCTCTCGACTTGCCATCGCGCGACCTCTCTTGGACTTTTCACATCGGCGAAGTCGATCACGCGCATCGAGCCGGTAGCATCGTCGGTAAGGTAGACGTAATGCCCATCGATAAACGCGCTGTGCACGCCGCCGGTCACGGTTGCGGTGTATTCGGATAGGATCTTCGGATGCCCAGGGTCGGACGTGTCGAGAAAGACGATTCCGTTCTTCCTGTTCGACGCGCCTTCGCGAGTAATGACTCCGATCTTTCCATCGGGTGTCGTACTGACGTCGTTAATGATTCGAGCGTCGACCTTCAACGTATCGGTGAGCTTCGGATTCGCTGGGTCCGAGATGTCATACACGAGCAGCTTGTCGGAGATCGTCGACACGTACGCGTAGTTCCCGAAGATCCACTCTTCCGCCGTCGCCATGACTTTTCCGCTATCCGACATGTCCTTGCTCAGGACGTGTCCAACGACCTCGAGACTTCGCTCAGCGTTTCGCGGCGAAACAACGATCGACGCGCTCGCCTGGTGCGTTCCGTGGGTCGCCGTCACGACATAGGTTCCGGGCTGTTCAGCGACAAAACCTCCATCCGGATCGACCGACGCTCCCTCACCCTCGACCGACCAACTCACCGCGTAGTTATCAAAATCAGCGGATGCTCCGGTCCCCTTCGCATTGAGCCGAACTACATCGCCGGTCCGCGCTTTCGTTGAACCCGGTTCGATGGTGATGCTCTTAACGCTGCTTGCCGCAACGTTCAC
>Ga0070670_100003235_pt1 | contig 13453 bp, 14 predicted proteins | sample KBSS63metaG_FD_64665 | JGI IMG/M metagenome (GOLD analysis project Ga0070670, IMG submission 64665) | Switchgrass rhizosphere microbial communities from Kellogg Biological Station, Michigan, USA - KBS S6-3 metaG | ecosystem: Host-associated > Plants > Roots > Rhizosphere > Soil ... | reverse complement strand
GGGCACCGGATCCGCGGCGCTCGTGGAATCGCGTGCGTCCTGTCCGGCGATCGCCTGGAGCAGCGCAGCCATGTCCGCCGCCGTCCGTGCGAACGGCCCGATCTGGTCGAGCGAGGATCCGAACGCGATCAGTCCAAAGCGCGACACGCGGCCATACGTCGGCTTCAGGCCGAGCACGCCGCAGAGTGCCGCCGGCTGACGGATCGATCCCCCCGTCTCCGAACCGAGCGCCAGCGGAACCATGGCAGCGGCCACGGCGACAGCCGAGCCGCCGCTGGAGCCCCCCGGGATACGCTCCAGGTCCCATGGATTTCGCGTCGGCCCGAAGGCCGAGTGCTCGGTGGACGAGCCCATGGCGAACTCGTCACAATTGGTCTTGCCGACGATCACGGCTCCCGCACGCTCCAGCTGTTCGACGACGAAGGCCGAATACGGCGGGACGTAGTGTTCGAGGACCCGCGATCCGGCCGTGGTCGGGATGCCCGCGGTGCAGATATTGTCCTTCAGCGCTATTGGCACCCCGAGCAGCGGCGCGCTCGCCGGCCGCTCGCGATCGAGCTGTTCCGCGCGCGCCAGCGCCCCGGCCTCATCAACGTGGAGGAACGCGCTGAGCGGACCGTCGGTGTCCCTAATCCGCGCGAGCGCGTCGCGGCAGACCTCAGCGGCAGAGACCTTGCCGCTCGCGATCGCGGCGCGAATCTCGCAAGCAGTGGTGGGCAGGCTCACGACCCGAGCACCCGTGGTACCTTGAAGTGTCCGGCCGCGCGGTCGGCGGCGGGCGCCTGGCTCAGCACAAGATCGCGGTCCAGCGACGGAATCGGCGTGTCGCTCCGCCACGCAGTGGCAGGTGGGACGGCAGCCACGTCGGCGCCGGCGGTGTCGACCTGCTGGACCTGGTCGGCGTAGGCGAGGATCGCGGTCAGCTGCCCGGCGAAACGTTCGATTTCGTCCGCCGTGAGTTCGAGGCGCGCCAGCGCCGCGATGCGCTCCACGTCAGCGCGAGTGAGGATATCGGCCATGCGCACCAATTCTATCCGGCCCGCCGCGGTCGCGGGGACGTGGTACCCCGGCACGTCTGGCGCGCTGGCGCGGGATGTCGATGGCTATCTCGAGGCTGCGGATGCCGCGCTCCCTCCGGGATCCCTTCACGCCATCATCGCGCCGCATGCCGGATTGATGTTTTCGGGCCCGGTCGGCGCCTATGCCTACAAAGCCGCTGCGGCCGCAGGGCCCTTCGACGCCATCCTGCTGGCCGGTCCGTCGCATTTCGTCGCGTTCGACGGCATCGCCTTGTATCCGTCGGGCGCCTTCGACTCGCCTCTGGGTCCGGTCGCGATTGACGAGCCGCTGGCGCGCGAGATCGCGGAGTCGTCGCCGGTCATCCACGTGCTGCCAGAGGCGCACCGCCGCGAGCACTCGCTCGAAATGCAGCTGCCGTTCATCCGGCGCGTGTTGCCGGATGTGCCGATCGTGCCGATGTTGATGGGGTTGCAGACGCGGAACACCATCGAAGCCTTCGCCGCGGTTCTGGCCGCCGCCGCGGGCGGGCGCCGCGTGCTGCTCGTCGCCAGCACGGATCTCTCACATTACTTCGATGCCCGCTACGCGCGCGATCTGGATCGTCGCGTCGAATCCTGCGTGGCCGACAACGATCCCGCCCGGCTGCTGGAAATTTTCGAGCAGTACCCGGAAGGGGAGCGCGGCCGCTACGTCGCCTGCGGCGGCGGTCCGGCGATTGCCGTGATGATGGCGGCCCGCGAGCGTGGCGCGCGGCACGGCCGCGTCCTGAAATACATGCACTCGGGCGAGATTTCCGGCGACAACAGCGGCGTCGTCGGTTATCTGGCCGGTGCCCTGGGGACGTTCAGCGAATGAGCGATAGCGAATGAGCCACGCGAACGGAGCGCGCCGCTGCGGCGCGCGAGAGAGCGTGCAGGGGAGTCCGAGGGGCAAAGCCCCTCGGGAAGAAGATGTTCACTGAGGATCAACAGCGGACGCTCGTCGAGATCGCGCGGCGCGCGGTCGCGCGCTCGGTCAATGGATCGGGCGCGGGCGCGGTACCCGCGATCCCCGACCTCCCGGACGCGACCGGTGCGTTCGTGACACTGAAGCGCCGCGGACAGCTGCGCGGCTGCATCGGAACGCTGGAATGCCGTCGCACGCTGCCCGAGGAAGTCGCGCGCGTCGCCGTCAGCGCGGCGCGCGAGGATCCCCGCTTCGAACCGGTGCGGCCCTCGGAGCTTGCCGACCTCGACGTCGAAGTCTCCGTCCTCGGTCCGTTGGAGCCGATCGATCCCCTCGATCCCGGCGCAATCGAGATTGGCTGCCACGGTCTCGTCGTCGAACAGGGCTGGCGCCGCGGGCTGCTCCTGCCGCAGGTCGCGACCGAATGGGGCTGGGACCGCGAGACGTTCCTGTCGCAGACCTGCGCCAAGGCCGGACTTCCCCATGACTGCTGGCGCTCCGGCGCCAGGGTCTACCGCTTCGCCGCCGACGTCTTCGGCGACTGACGTACAAACCGTCCCCAGCCTCCCAGCGTCTAGCCTATGAACGTGGGTGCGTGGGCTCAGCCGCTGCCGATCGTGACCGCTGACGAGAACCTCGAAAGGGAATTCGAGGCGCGGCTGGCCGAGTCATCCCGGCTCGCGTTCCGTGTGGCCTACAGCGTACTGCGCCACCGCGAAGACGCGGAAGATGTCGCCCAGGAGGCATTCGCCAGGGCCTACCGGTCGTTTCGGAGCCTGCGCGATCGCGATCGGTTCCGAGCGTGGCTGGTCCGCATGACGTGGCGACTGGCGATCGATCGGCTCCGTTCCGACCGGCGCCGGTCGGCGCACGAGCAGGCCGTCGAGGCCCCGCCCGAATCGGGTGTCGCTCCCGATGTCGACGCACGGGAGCGCCAGGCGCACATCTGGGCCGCCATCGACGCTCTCCCCGATTCGCTTCGTGTGGTCACGGTGCTCGCGGCCATCGAGGGCCATGACCTCAAGGAAGTATCCCGGCTGCTCGGCGTGCCGGAGGGCACGATCAAATGGCGGTTGTTCACGGCTCGCAAGAGGATGCAGGAGAAGTTGCGATGGATGTCGATCGAGAAGGGCTGAGCGCGATCGAGCGGGCCCTCACGCAGGCGCTCGATGTCGAACTCTCGCCTGATTTCGCGGCGCGGGTGCGACAGCGGATTGCCGAGGAGTCAACGCGGGCGCCGGTGTGGCGCGCCTGGTGGATGGTCCCTGCCGCCGCCGCGACGCTCGCGGTCATCACGGTCGGCGTAAGTGTCCGCTCGACGTCCGTCCCGTCCACGCCGCGCCTGCTGGCTGCACGGTCCATGACCGTCCCACAACTGCACCCCGGCGAGGTCCATCCGAACCGGCTGCTCGCCGGCCTCCAGAGTCCCGTCGCGGCGGCGCACCCGCGACGGACGTCCGTATCGGCAGCCTCGCGTAAGGAACTGGAAGTGCTCGTACCGCGTGAGGAAATCGAGATGTACCGCCGCGTGATCGCGGCCGCGCAGAAGGCGCCAGGGGCTGTTGTCGTCGAGGCGCCGCCGGTGATCGTGGCCGGGCCGTTCATCTCGCAGATCGTCATCGATCCGATCAGGATCGATCCCATCGTCCCGCCGGCTGGCGGAGAAGGAGAGCGTCAGTGAAGAGCCATATCGCGCTTGCCGCCGTACTGATTGCGGCGCTTGGGATGCCGGGGCGCGCGCAGGAGGGGCGCCCGCAGGAGCAGAAGCCGCCGGCGCCAGGCGCCACGCTGAAGGTGCAGCTGGTTCTGTCACGCTTCCAGGGTGACAAGAAGATCAGCAGTCTGCCCTACACCTTGACCGTGAACACCGACGAACGCAACCGGAACACCGGCCGCTCCAGTCTTCGGCTGGGCACGCAGGTGCCGATCACGACGATGGCCCGCCAGAGCAACGAGGCCAGTGCGCCGCTCGTCCCGACCGTCCAGTATCGCGACGTCGGCACGAGTATCGACTGCACGATTTCCGGGTTCGAGGACGGCCGCTTCAAGCTCGACTTGACGGTCGAGGACTCTTCGATCGACGCCGCCGCGAGCGGGGCCAGCAACGCGCACCCCGCATTCAAATCGTTCCGGACGAGTGACTCGCTCCTGCTCCGGGACGGCCAGTCGGCCCAGTATTCGAGCGCGACCGATAAGATCAACGGCGACGTCTGGAAGGTGGACGTAACGCTGACGGTGGTGAAGTAGCAAGCAGGCAGCGCAAGGTCGTCAGGTTCTTCCTGTCGAGCGGATCGACGTCGCTCAGGCGCCGGCTCTGCGGAGTGTCAAGCTTCGGCGTCTCCAGCAGCATCGGCAGCCTGGCGAACCGTGGGTCGTTCAGGATCCGGCGGAAGGGCTCGAGGCCGAGGCATCCCTTGCCGATGTGTTCGTGCCGGTCCACCCGGCTGCCGCAGGGCTTCTTCGAGTCATTGACATGGAACGCCTTCAACCGCGGGAAGCCCACGATCTTTCCAAACTGCCGGAACGTTTCCTGATAGCCCTCCTCCGAGCAGATGTCGTAGCCCGCCGCAATCAGGTGGCAGGTGTCGAGGCACACGCCGACCCGTCGCGACCCGCCGAGGCGCTGGATGATCTCGGCCAGGTGTTCGAAGCGGTGGCCGAGATTGGTGCCCTGTCCCGCAGTGTGCTCGAGAAGCACGCGTGTCTTCGCCTCCGGCCGGCTCCCGAGAATCTCGGTCAGTCCTTCCGCGATCAATTGCAGGCCGCCGGCTTCCGTTCCCGATGTGTACGAACCCGGGTGCATGACGAGTCCGTCGAGGCCCAGCGCCTCGGCACGGTCCAGCTCCTCCCGGAGCGCGCCGATGGACCGCGTTCGCAGATCCGGATCGGCGGCCGCCAGGTTGATCAGATAGCTGTTGTGCGCAACGACAGGTCCGATCTTCGTTTCACGGACGCGACGGCGGAACAGCGCGATCTCGTCAGGTGGAATCTCTCTCGCGCGCCATTGTCCGGCGGACTTGGTGAAGATCTGCAGCGCTTCGCAGCCGCTCGCTTCGGCGCGATCAACGGCGCGTGGAAGTCCGCCGGCGATGGACAGGTGAGCGCCGAGTCGCGGCATGGATCAATGCTAACCTGTGAGTCGTATGCGCAAGGCCATTGCCGTGGCGCTCTGTTCGCTCGCGATTGCGTCCGCGCGTCCCACGCCAGCGCGCGCGTGGGGCTTCAGCGGCCACAAGTTCATCACCGATAGCGCCATCGATCTGCTGCCATCCGAGCTGCGGCCGTTCTTTCAGCGCTACCGGACCACCATTGTCGAGCATTCGATCGATCCTGATACCTACCGCACGATGGGGTTCACCGACGAGCCGCCACGTCACTTCGTGGACATGGACGCCTACGGTGCGTTCCCCTTCAAGGATCTGCCGCACGACTACAAAGAGGCCGTCGACAAGCGCGGCGCCGACTTCGTCATCAAGAACGGGACGGTGCCGTGGCGCGCCGAGGAGATCTACAACCAGCTGCGGGACGCCTTCAAACAGCTGCCGACGGCCCCGTACGCCAGGGACAACGTCAAGCTGTTCTCGGCGGTGCTCGCGCATTACGTCGGTGATTCGTTCCAGCCGTTGCACGCCTGTCTCAACTACGACGGCCAGCTGACCAATCAGCAAGGGATTCACTCCCGCTTCGAGTCGGAGCTCTTCGAACGCTACGAAACGAAGCTGCGCATCACGCCGGCGCCCGTCGCGATCATTCCCAATGCGCGCGAGTTCGTCTTCGCCACGCTCGGCGACAGCTTCCAGCAGGTCGACGCCGTGCTCGCCGCTGACCGCGATGCGGTCAAGGGACGCACGGAATACGACGATGGGTATTTCTCGACGCTGTTCGAGAAAGCCGGCCCGGTCATGGAACAGCGCATGTCCGGCGCCGTCACAGCCATTGCGTCATTGATCACGTCGGCGTGGACGGACGCGGGCAAGCCGGCGCTTCCGGCGGACAATCCGCCGCGCGCGCCGCGTCCGATTCGTCGCTGACAGCGAGCAATGGACGTCTTCCTCGTACCGGTCGCGGCCGATCGCTACGAGTTCTATTGCGAAGAGCCCGACGAGCCCGAGGTGCCTGAGGGCACGGACCCGCCGAAGGGGTTTTTCCGCCGGATCGCGCACAACGTACGTGCCGCGCTCGCCGAGGCCGAGCGCGAGCGGCGGAGCGGCGCCGCGCCTGCTGAGGCGCCCGCGTCCCTGTTCGCCCGACTGAAAACCCGCACGCTGCGCTGGGCGGCAGAGTGGATTGCCGAGCAGCGGCTGCTGTGGCAGTTGCGCAGCAAACAGGAAGCCGTGCTCGTGCATCCGGACGACCTCACCGACGTGCACGCCAATCAGCTGCTCAAACGCTCGCTGCAACGAGACTGGGAGCGCCACCGTTTCTGGCTGGTGATTGACAGCCTTGGACTGGTCGGCTCGGGGATGCTGATCCTGCTGCCGGGTCCCAATTTCGTCGGCTACTACTTCCTCGTCCGCACCGCGGGACACTATTTCTCGCTTCGCGGCGCGCGCCAGGGCCTGAGCGTCGTCACCTGGCGAACCGAGCCGAGCGCCGCGCTGACGTCGCTGCGCGCGATTGTGGCCGACCCCTGCGAGGCGCGCGAGGATCAGGTGCAGGCGGTGGCCGCAACGCTGCGGCTCGAGCACTTCGCGCGATTCTTCCAGCGGGCTGCGACACCATAGGCTTTAGGCTTTAGGCTTTAGGCTTTGGGCTTTGGGCTTTAGGCTGTCTGGGCGAACCATTCGATATACTCGGCTGCGGTGAAGCTCAGCGAGATCGCCGAACGCCTGGGATGCCGTCTCGAGGGGGACGGCGCCATTGAGATTCGGGGCATCGCGCCACTCGAAGAGGCCGCACCCGGCGACCTGACGTTCTTCACGAATCCGAAATACGCGCCGCAGCTTCGCGAGACACGAGCCTCGGCGGTCATCCTTGGCGACACGGCCGACGCGCCGTTGCCGCCGGGCGCAGCGGCGTTGCGCAGTGCTCATGCCTATGTCGCCTTTGCCCGCGCGGCGGAGATCTTCGCGCCCAGACCGGCCGCACCCGCGGGTGTGCATCCATTGGCCTGCGTGGATTCGTCGGCAACGATCGCCTCCGACGCCTCCGTCGGGCCGTTCGTCAGCATCGCGGCCGGTGCGCAAATCGGGGCTCGGTGTGTCGTCTATCCCCACGTCACGATCGGCGACGGCGCCATCCTTGGTGACGACTGCGTCGTTCACGCACGCGTGTCAATTCGCGAGCGCGTCACGATTGGGAAGCGCGTGGTGATCCAGGACGGCGCCGTCATCGGCAGCGACGGCTTCGGTTTCGCCACGGGGCCGGATGGCGCGCATCACAAAATTCCCCAAGCCGGGGGAGTGGTGATCGAGGACGACGTGGAGATCGGTGCCAATACGGCGATCGACCGTCCGGCCGTTGGTTCGACGCGCATCGGCGCCGGGTCGAAGATCGACAATCTCGTCCAGATCGCGCACGGCGTGAAAATCGGACAGGGCGTGTTGCTGGCGGCGCAGGTGGGTATCGCCGGCAGCTCGAAGCTCGAGGACAAGGTCACGTTGGCGGGTCAGGTCGGCGTCGCGGGACACCTCACGATCGGAAAAGGTGTCATCGCCACCGCGCAAACCGGCATCCCGAATTCAGTCGATGCCGGATCGTTCATCTCCGGCTACCCCGCGATCGCGAATCGGGACTGGCTCAAATCATCTGCCGTGTTCCGCAAACTGCCGGAATTGAGGAAGGCCGTGACGGATTTGCAACGTCGCCTCGAAGATCTCGAAGCCCGCCTCAACCGATAACGTTTCGGTCATCGGTCATCGGTCATCGGTCATCGGCCATCGGCCATCGGCCTTCCAGCATGGGATACTAGCCATCTATGGTTTCGTCCCGCGGTTTCCGACGGGCCGTCGCCTGTGCGACGGCCGCGGTCGCCGTGCTGCTGGTTCCCGGCAGCCAGGCGGCCGTGCGTCCGCCCAAGCTCGATTACACGATGACCACGCTGGCCAATGGCATGAATGTCGTGATGCTCGAGGACCATTCGACGCCGATCGTGCATCTCCAGATGTGGTACCACGTCGGATCCAAGAACGAAAAGCCGGGCCGGACCGGCTTCGCGCACCTGTTCGAGCACATGATGTTCAAGGGCTCGAAGAACGTGGAGCCCGAAGGGCATCCGTCCTATATCTCGAGCGTCGGCGGGCAGAGCAACGCCTACACCAACGAAGACGCGACCGTGTTCTGGGAAACGGTCCCCGCGCAGTACCTGCCGCTGGTGTTGTGGCTCGAGGCCGACCGGCTCGCCTCCCTGCGCATCGAGGAAAAAGTTTTTCAGACCGAGCGGGAAGTGGTCAAGGAAGAGCGGCGGATGCGCATCGAGAACCAGCCGTACGGGCGGCTGCAGGAGCTGATTGCCGACCAGGCCTTTGTCGCGCATCCATACAAACACCCGGTCATTGGCAGTATGAAGGATCTCGAAGCGGCGTCCATCGGTGACGTCCGGGAGTTCTTCCAGACCTACTACGTGCCCAATAACGCCACGGCCGTACTGGTGGGCGACTTCGATGCGAAGGAAGCGCTGTCACTGGTATCGCAGTATCTCGGCCGTGTGCCGAAGTCCGACAAGCCTGTGCCGCGCGACATTCCCAAGGAACCGCCGCAGACGAGGGAGCGCCGCGTCACGATCAACGAAGAGTGGCCGCTGCCGGCGGTGGTCGTGGCCCATCACATCACCTACGACGGCGACCCGGATTCCTATCCCCTGCACATCGCATCGAAGATCCTGTCCGACGGCCAGAGCTCGCGGATCTATCGAAAGCTTGTCTACGAGAAAGGGATCGCGCTGGCTGCCTTCGGCGGCGGGAACATCATCGAGGATCCCAACCTTTTCTTCGCCGTGGCCATCGTCCAGCCGGGCCACACCACCGAGGAAGCCGCCAGTGCCCTGATTGCCGAGCTCGACCGGCTGCGGACCGAGCCGGTCAGCGCGGCGGAACTGCAACAAGCCAAGAACCAGTTCGCGCGCGACTACATCCTCGGCCGTGAGTCGAACCAAAGCAAGGCCGAACAGCTCGGCCACGCAGTCGTCATCCACAATGACATCAAGACCGCGGACGGTGAGTTCGACATCTTCCAGGGCCTGACACCCGCGGACGTGCAGCGCGTCGCGCGGCGGTACTTCACGCCGGACAACCGGCTGGTGCTGACGATCCTGCCCAAGGGCTCCAGCGGGGCGCGGCGGTGATCCGCCCTCGCCCCTTCGGGGCTTCGGCGAGACGAGCCCGCCTGGCGCTTTCATCGCTCCTCATCCTCGGTCTCTGCACATCCGCGCAAGCGCAGACGCGCAACTGGCCGTCGGAACGGCCGCCGCGGCCGCTCGCCGAGCGAAGCGTGAAGTTTCCGCCGTACGCGGTGAAGACGCTGGCCAATGGGCTTCAGGTCATTGCGGTCTCTCATCACGAGCAGCCGGCGGTCAGCCTGCGCCTGCTCGTCCGCGCCGGCGCCGCGCAGGATCCGGACGACAAGCCAGGCGTCGCCGCGCTGCTCGCCTCACTGCTCGACCAGGGAACCGCGTCACGATCGGCGGAGCAGATTGCCAACTCGATCGATTCCATCGGCGGCGCACTCGGAACGGGCGCGGGCACCGACCTGAGTTTCGTCAACGCGATTGTCATGAAGGACAGCCTCAACTTCGGGTTGGACCTCGTGTCGGACATCGCGCAGCATCCGGCGCTCGCCGGAGAGGAAATCGAACGACAACGCCAGCAGAGCCTGTCGGGCATGCGCGTCAGCTATGAGGACCCGGAGTTCCTGGCCAACGTGGTCTTCGATCGTCTGGTCTACGGGCGGCATCCTTATGGGCGCCCGCAGAACGGCAGTCCTGAAACATTGACCGCGCTTACGCGCGACGATCTCGTGGCGTTTCATCGCAGGTGGTTCGGTGCGAACAACGCCATCCTGGCCATCGTCGGCGATGTCAGCGCGGAGGAGGCCTTCGCAGGCGCCGAGCGCGCGTTCGGAAAGTGGGCGCAGGTCACGGTGCAATCAGGAAAGCCCGCTGACCCGCCGTCGCCGACGCGGCGTGTGGTGGTCATCGACAAACCCGGGGCCGTGCAGACCGAGATCCGCGTCGGCAACATTGGCATTCCGCGCAAGAGCGACGACTTCATGGCGCTGGACTTGGCCGCCAAGGTGCTCGGCGGGGAAGGGGCCAACCGGCTGCATCGTGTGCTGCGTTCGGAGCGGGGGCTCACCTACGGCGCCGAGGCGGACTTCAACGCCCTGAAACAGTCGGGCGACATCGTCGCGAAGACCAACACGCGGTCCGAGACGACGGGTGAGACGTTGCGGCTGATGGTCGATGAGGTATGGAAGCTGCTCCGCGATCGCGTCGGCGACCGGGAGCTCGAAGGGGCGCAGGAATACCTCACCGGTTCATTTCCGTTGACCATCGAGACGCCGAGTCAGATTGCGCTGCAGATCCTGAACGCGGTGTTCTTCGGGCTGGACATGAATGACCTGCAGACCTACCGCGAGCGGGTGAGTGCCGTCACGGTTGAAGACGTGCAGCGGGTGGCGCGGAATTATCTGCATCCCGATCGGCTGACGATCGTGCTGGTGGGAGACGCGGCGGCGTTCACCAAGCAGCTGCCGGGTGCCGGCTTCGACAAGTTCGACGTGATTCCGGCGGCGGATCTCGATCTCTCGTCCACCGACCTCCGCCGCAAGCCGGTGGCGGCGCGCGGCGGGATTCGGCCGGTGGCGTACTATGGCGTGCCGATGCCCGGTGGCACACAAATGGCCAGTGCCGACGCGCGCGCCAAAGGCTTGCTCGACCAGGCCGTCAAGGCCAAGGGCGGGCTGGCCAGACTTCAGCGCATCAAAACGGTGAAGGTCGAAGGCACCATGACCTACGCCACTGCAGGCCGGCCGGTGACGTTCCCCTTCGCGCATTACATCGAGTACCCGTTACGGTTTCGCGCCGACGCCGATGGGCCGGGCGGAAAAATGACTCAGGTGTTTGCCGATGGGCGCTTCTGGGTGAACGATGGGGGCGACGTCAAAGAGCTTTCGGCGGACGACGCCGGCCCGATTCGTGCTGCCATCGATCGGGATATCGTCCGCCTGCTAATCGGGGCGGCGACAGGCAAGTTCACGGCCGCCACCACTGATGTCGCGGGCGACGATCCGCTGGTCGGCGCGCTGGAGATTTCCGGCGGCGGGATCAGCGCCGTGACACTGTTCATCAATCGCGATAACGGCTTGATCGAGATGGCACGTTACGACGCCGGCGCCAGCGGGCGCGGGACGGAAACCTACAGCGACTACCGCAACGTCGACGGCATCCAGGTCCCGTTTCACACCGTCCTTCGGCGGGGTTCGCTGTCGCCGATCGAACGCGATGTGAAGACCATTCGCTTCAACGTGCCGCTCGACGCGGCGCTCTTCGTGAAACCGGGCTAGCGCGGGGTGGCCGGCCGCCTGCGCATCATGATTTCCTGCGGCGAGCCGTCGGGCGACTTGTACGCCGGCGCGCTGGCGGCCGAGATCCTGAAGCTCGAACCTGACGCGTCGATTGCCGGTTTCGGCAGCGAGCGCCTCCGCGCGGCGGGCGCCTCGCTCATCCGCGACTTCCAGGGACTGTCGGTGACCGGCCTGACCGAAGCGCTGCGCGTCATCCCGCGCTCGTGGCAGAACTATCGCGCGCTGCTGAGCGCCGCGGACGCGGAACGCCCAGACGTCTTCGTCCCGATCGACTTTCCGGATTTCAATTTCTTTCTCGCGCGCGCCATGCACAAGCGCGGCGTGCCGGTGGTGTACTACATCAGCCCGCAGCTCTGGGCCTGGCGCCGTGGCCGATTGAAGACGATGAAGCGCGTGGCGGATCGCGTCCTCGTCATTTTTCCATTCGAGGCGCCCTTCTACGAACAGGCCGGCGTGCCGGTAACCTTCGTCGGGCATCCGCTGCTCGAGCTCACGCGTCCGCCGGTGCCGCGCGATGCCTTCATGCGCGAGCACGGGCTGGATCCGGCGCGACCACTGGTCGCGATCCTGCCGGGTAGCCGCCGCAACGAACTGCACGCGATCCTGCCGGATCTCGTGCGCAGCGCGCATGTCATCACGGAGCGGACGCCGGCCGTCCAATTCGTCGTCGCCCGCGCGCCGCATCTCGATGACGAATTGTTCGTGCCGCTGGCCGACTTCCCGGCGGCGTCGCGTCCCGTCGTCATCGAGGGAGAGACCGATGCCGTGCTCGCGAGCGCTGACGTCGCCATCGTGGCCTCGGGCACAGTAACGGTTCAGGCGGCGCTGCATGATTGCCCGATGATCGTCGTCTACCGTCTTGGCGCGCTGACCTACACGGTCGGGAAACCCTTCGTGCACGTGGACACCTACGCCATGGTCAATCTCGTCGCCGGCCGGAAGGTGGTGCCGGAGTTGATCCAGGAGGCCTTCACGCCCGAAGCTGTCGCTTCGGCAACGCTGCGGGTGCTCAACGATCCCGGTCACGCGGCCGCAGTCAAGGTAGATCTCGCGGCAGTACGGGCGAAGCTCGGGACAGCCGGGGCGAGCCGCCGCGCTGCCGAAGCCGTCATCGCGGCCGCGAGAGCAGGAAAGAAGTAGACTCGCTGAATGCGTTGTGCTGCCGCCTGCGCGGCTCTCGTGCTCACCACTGCCGCGCTCCATGCGACGGTGGTTCTTCCGATCGAATTCCGCGAACTCGTCACGTCGAGCGCCGTGATCGTGCACGGCCGTGTCACCGACGCCCGCTCCGCGTTCGTCGACGATCGACGGGCGGTCGACACCTTCGTCACCGTCGCGGTGGACGAGTATTTCAGGGGCAATCTCGGCGCGCACGTCACGTTCCGCGTGCCAGGCGGGCAAATCGGCCGCTACAAGACTGTCTTCGTCGGCGCGCCGGAATTCAATGAGGGGGACGAGATCGTCGTGTTCCTGAAGACGCCGTCAGGCGGGGTGCCCTTCGTCACCGGACTGAGCCAGGGCGCTTTCCGCGTGCTGCCGGACGCTCGCACGGGACGCCGCGTCGTGACGACACCAATCGTCATGGGCAAGACGAGCGGTGAGCCCGAGCGTATCGTCCGCGGCGATCCGGCCCGCCGGCCACTCGCGATTGAAACCTTCCGCGATCTCGTGCGCCAGGTGTTGTCCGAGGCCGCGGTCCGATGAAGCGCATTCTCGGAGCGGTGATCGTCGCCGTTACTGTGGCGGCGACAGCGCCTGCGGCGCTTGCGTATCTGAAGCTCGGTACGCGTCAGGGCACCGCCCTGATCACGCTGCGCTGGAACAGCATGCCGATCCGCTATTTCGTGACGAACCGTGACGTGCCAAATGTGACCGCTCCACAGCTCCGCGACGCGGCGGGGCGGGCTTTTGCGACGTGGGCGGCGGCTCCCGAGGTGTCCATTTCCTCGCAGTTCGTCGGTTTCAC
>Ga0070670_100003231_pt1 | contig 13460 bp, 10 predicted proteins | sample KBSS63metaG_FD_64665 | JGI IMG/M metagenome (GOLD analysis project Ga0070670, IMG submission 64665) | Switchgrass rhizosphere microbial communities from Kellogg Biological Station, Michigan, USA - KBS S6-3 metaG | ecosystem: Host-associated > Plants > Roots > Rhizosphere > Soil ... | reverse complement strand
CTGGATCGAGATGAGCTTCTTCCCGTACGCCGTGCTGCTGCAGGTGACGCCGATCGTCGCCATTGCGCCGCTCATCATCATCTGGGTGAAGGACACGCGCGTCGCGCTCATCCTGTGCGCCACCGTCGTCGCCATCTTTCCGATCATTTCCAACACGACGCTGGGATTGCGGAGCGCGGACCATGGGCTCGTCAACCTGTTCCGGATGTACCGGGCAACCCGCTGGCAGGTCCTCGCGCGACTGCGCATTCCCGGCGCGCTGCCCTACTTCTTCGGCGGCTTGCGCATCGCGAGCGGCCTCGCGCTCATCGGGGCCGTCGTCGCCGAGTTCGTCGCCGGGACGGGTGGACAAGGCGCGGGGCTCGCGTACCAGATCCTTCTCGCCGGCATGCAGCTCAACATCCCGCGACTCTTTGCGGCGCTCTTCCTCATCGCCGGCGCCGGCGTCGCGTTGTACGCTGCTACCTTGTGGCTGTCGCATGTCATGCTGTCGCGCTGGCACGAAAGCGAGGCACCGGCGCCCGACTGACCCGCGCCGCAGCTGAACGCGATGGAACACTACGACGCAATCGTCATCGGTGGCGGAGTAATCGGCACGTCCATCGCGTGCCATCTCGCGCGCCTTCGAGCCGGTCGCGTGCTCCTGCTCGAGCGCGGTACGCTCGGCGGCGGCACGTCCGCACAATCGTCCTGCATCGTGCGCACGCATTACTCCGTGCCGGCCAACGTTGCGCTCGCGCAGGCTGCGCTCGCGATCTTCGAGGATTTTCCCGCCTATCTCGAGGACGCCGACGCCGAATGCGGCCTCAATCGCTGCGGTCTCATGCTGCTCGCACCGGAGGGCGGGCAGGCAGCAGCGTTGCGCGCGACGCTCGCCGTACAGCGCGGCGCGGGCATCGCGGCACGCGAGATTTCAGCGGACGAAGCAGGGCGCATCCACCCACTGCTTGACCTCACCGACGATCCCGTCGTCGGCTGGGAGCCTTCGGCCGGCTATGCCGACGCGTATCTCACGCTGTCCTCCTATGTGCGCGCTGCTCGCCGCGCGGGCGCTAAGCTGCGCGAAAACGTAAAAGTTACCGGCCTGGTGCGCGACGGCGCGCACGTGACGGGGGTCGAGACGGCAGACGGCCGCATCGGCGCCGGTATCGTCGTCAGCGCACAGAATATGTGGTCGCGCGAGCTCACCCAGTGGCTCGGCATCGACGTGCCGCTCACGCTGTCGCGGCATCGCGTGATGACGCTCGAAACGTCGAGCGCTTATCACAACCGCCTGCCGGTGGTGATGGACTGGACGGTGCCCGGCGGCATCTACTTTCGCTGCTATGGCAGGCGGCAAGCGATGGTGGGCGACACGGCCGATGGCGAGATCGTTCCCGAGCCCGACAACGAGCAGGCCGACGTACCGCTCGAATATGTGGCCGATATCGGTGAAAAACTCGCGCGGCGAATGCCCGCGTTCGCCGACGCCGGGCTCGCCGCGTCGTGGACCGGCATCTACGACGTGACGCCCGACTGGAATCCTGTGCTCGGCCGGCTGCCCGGGATCGATGGCCTGCACGTCGCGTTCGGCTTCTCGGGGCATGGCTTCAAGCTGTCGCCCATCATCGGCCGCATCGTTGCGCAAGCGGCGCTCGGCCTTGCGCCCGACCTCCCGCTCGCGCCCTATTCCATCGAGCGCTTCGCCGGCGGAAACCTTTTGCTTGGCGGGTACGGCGCATCGGTCGTCTCGTAGCGTCGCTCGCGTTGACTCGTCGGCGTCTTCGCATCTCTTTGAAAAATTTACGCGGCGCGCGGACACGTTGATGGCGCCATTCGATTTCATCTGCCGCGCAAGGCGCGGGACAGGATACTATTTCACGGGCTGAAAGCCCTCCTCGCCGTCATGCGACTGTCGCTCCGTTTCGTCATCCCGCTGTTGCTCGCGATCGCCGCGTTCGCGTACATCGCCGTGCTCGTCGCCGACACGCTGATGCTGCGCTGGTTCGTCCGCGACCTCGACATCCGGTCGAACCTGATCGCCACGACCGTGCAGGAACCGCTCGCCAACATCATCGTCACCGGGTCCGTCCCGCGCGTCATGCTTTACTTCAACCGGATGCTGCTCGACGAGCGCCTGTACGCCGTCGGCCTCTGCGCCAACGACAACGCAACGCCGATCGCCACCGCCCAGTTCCCGCCCGAGATCAAGTGCGCGTCGCTCGACAAGTTCAGCGACGACGGCGAGCACGTGCTGCGCTCGCCGCGCGGCGTGCTGCACATTTCAGTCCGGCCGATCGAGACGGGCGCAACGCCGGATCCGCGGCTCGTGCTGGTCCACGACATGAGTTTCGTCGAACGGCGCAGCGAGGAAACGCGCCGCTACCTGTTCTACTTCTTCATTGCGCTGGGCGCATCCATCGCGCTCATCACCGTCGTCATTGCGCAGCTCTCGTGGCGCGGGTGGGTGCAGGGCCTGCGCTCGTTGTTGCGCGGCGAGGGCATCGTGCGGCCCGCGCGGTCCACGACGGCGCCGGAGCTGCAGCCGATCGCGCGCGATCTCAAGGACCTGATACTCGACCTCGAGCGCCAATACCGTCCGCTCGACGGCAGCCAGCGCATCTGGGACCAGGAGGCGCTTCGCGCGACGCTGCGCAGCGAATTGCACGGCAACGACGTGATCGCCGTTTCCAACCGCGAACCCTACATTCACGTCCAGACGCCGGACGGCATAAAGCTGCAGCATCCGGCAAGCGGGCTCGTCACCGCACTCGAGCCGGTGATGCGCGCGTGCTCCGGCACCTGGATCGCCCACGGCAGCGGCAGCGCCGATCGGGACACCGTCGATCGCCACGACCGCGTGGCGGTGCCGCCCGGCCATCCGCTCTACCAGGTGCGGCGGCTGTGGCTGACCGCCGAGGAAGAGCGGCGGTACTACGGCGGCTTCGCCAACGAGGGCCTCTGGCCGCTCTGCCACAACGCGCATGTGCGGCCGACGTTCCGCAGCGCCGACTACGAAACCTATCGCGCCGTCAATGCGAAGTTCGCCGATGCCGTGGTCGAGGAGGCGAACACCAAGGACCCTGTCGTGCTCGTTCAGGATTACCACTTCGCGCTCTTGCCCCGGATGATCCGCGACCGTCTGCCCGACGCCACGATCATCACGTTCTGGCACATCCCCTGGCCGAATCCCGAGGCGTTCGCGATCTGTCCGTGGCGCATCGAGCTGCTCGATGGACTGCTCGGCAGCAGCATCCTTGGATTCCACACGCAGTTCCACTGCAACAACTTCGTGGACACCGTCGATCGCCTGATCGAAGCGCGCGTCGACCGCGAGTCGTTCAACGTCACGTATCGCGGCGGCACGACGGCCGTGCATCGCTACCCGATCTCGATCGAGTGGCCGCCTGCTCAACTCGCGACGGCGAAGAGCGTCCCCGATGCGAAGCGGGCGGTCCGCGAGCGCCTCAACCTGCCGCTCGACCATCGGCTGGGAGTAGGCATCGACCGGCTCGACTACACGAAGGGCGTGCTCGAACGGATGAACGCCGTCGGACGGCTGATGGAGCTCGAGCCACGGTGGATCGGCCGCTTCTCGTTCGTGCAGATCGCGGCGCCGACGCGCAGCACGATCGACGACTATCGCGATTACGCGGGGCGCGTGCGATCGCTGGCCGCCGAGATCAACGAGCGTTATCCCGACGCAAAGTACCCGCCGATCATCCTGCTCAACGAGCATCACGAGCCCGACCTCGTCTACGAATACCTGCGGGGATGCGACGTCTGCGTCGTCAGCAGCCTGCACGACGGCATGAACCTCGTCGCCAAGGAATTCGTCGCGGCGCGCGACGACGAGCAAGGGGTGCTGATCCTCTCCCAGTTCGCGGGCGCATCGCGCGAACTCCCCGAAGCGCTCGTGGTCAACCCTTACGACGCCGACCAGTGTGCCGCAGCTTTGCAGATCGCGTTGACGATGCCGGAGAACGAACAGCGGGACCGCATGCGCTTCATGCGCGGCGTAGTCCGCGAGTTCAACGTCTATCGCTGGGCGGGACGCATGCTGCTCGATGCCGCCGTCCTGCGGCAACGCGGGCGGTTTCGCGCGACCGAAAGCCTCGCCACCCATGGCTGATCGCGATCCGACCATGGCGCCCGAGCGCGGTCGCGCGGATGACGCCGCTCGGCCCAAGCGACGCGGCCCGCCTCCGCCGCTGCACGAGAGGTGCGCGCTTTTCCTCGACATTGACGGCACGCTGCTCGAGCTTGCCCCTACGCCCGAAAGCGTGAGGGTCGATGCCGGAATCTCCGCACTGCTGCCCGCGGTGGCCGAGCGCCTCGACGGTGCGATCGCGCTCATTACCGGCCGCTCGATGGCCGATGCCGACCGCCTGTTCCGCGGGCTCTGCTTGCCGATGGCGGGCCAGCATGGGTTGGAGCGGCGCGCGGCCAACGGCTCGCTGCATCGTCACCTGCCATCGTTGTTCGGCCTGCAACGGCTGCGCCGCGACCTCCGCAAATTCGTCGCGCGCCACGACGGCCTTATGCTGGAGGACAAGGGCGCAACGCTCGCGGTCCACTACCGGCAGGCGCCGCGCCTTGCATCCCACGTCCATCGCACTCTGCGCTCTCACCTGGCCGCGGCGCTCGCCAACGAAACGGGGTGGAAGCTGCAGCCGGGCAAAGGCGTTCTCGAGGTCAAGCCGGACGGTCGCGACAAGGGCACGGTCATCCTGGAGTACATGGGAGAAGCGCCGTTCGCGTCCCGGCTGCCCGTATTCGTCGGCGACGACAGAACCGACGAATACGGATTCGTCGCCGTCACCATCGCCGGCGGGTGGGCGGTCAAGGTGGGCCGCGGGACGACCAACGCCGCCTATCGATTGCCCAACGTCGCCGCCGTGCACAAGTGGCTCTCCGCACTGGCAGCGGGCGCTGCGGGCAGAAAGCGAAAGAACCATGCCGCGTAATCTCGATCTCGCGCTGGTGGGCAACGGCGCCATCGGACTTCTCATCGATTCGGCGGGCGCCGTCGTGTGGGGCTGCTTCCCCCGTTTCGACAGCGACGCCACGTTCTGTGCGCTGCTCGACGACGCCGCGCCCGGCGAGGAACGGGGGATCTACGACGTAGAGCTCGTCGATTTCACGCGCGCCGAGCAGTCGTACCTTACGAACACCGCGGTACTCGTCACGCGCTTGTACGACAACGCTGGCGGCGCCATCGAGGTCACCGACTGCGCGCCGCGGTTCCTGCAGCACGGGCGCGTGTTCCACCCGATGTCGCACGTGCGCATGGTGAAGAGACTCGCCGGCAGCCCGCGCATTCGCATTCGCCTTCGCCCGGCGATGAACTATGGTCGCGCGCATCCGACCGTGACAGTGGGCAGCGCGCACATTCGGTATGTTCTCTCGGGCCTCACGCTGCGCCTTACCACCGACGGCTCGCTCACCTCGATCCTCGAGGAGCGGCCCTTTTTCCTGAGCGACTCGGTGACGCTGCTGCTGGGGCCGGACGAGACGGTGCCGAGCGCGGTTGAAGAGATCGGCCACCGTTTCATCGAAGAGACGACGAAGTATTGGCGCGATTGGGTCCGCCGCCTCGCGATCCCGTTCGAATGGCAAAGCGCGGTGATCCGCGCGGCGATCACGCTGCAACTGAATGCGTTCGACGACACGGGCGCCATCGTCGCCGCAATGACAACGTCAGTGCCCGAAGCGGCGGGAACGCCTCGCAACTGGGATTATCGCTATTGCTGGCTTCGCGACGGGTACTTCGTCGTCGACGCGCTCAACCGGCTCGGCGCGACCGAGACGATGGAAGGCTATCTGCAGTATATCGTCGGCATCGCTGCATCCGGCGCAGAAGCGCTGCAGCCGGTCTATCGAATCAACGGCGACCGCGCGCTCGGCGAGGAGATCGTCAAATCGCTGCCCGGTTACCGCGGCATGGGACCGGTGCGCGTCGGCAACGACGCGTATCGGCAGATCCAGCACGACGTGTACGGCTCGGCGGTGCTCGCTTCGACGCACGTGTTCTTCGACGAGCGGCTCGTCAAACGCGGCGACGCGGCGCTGTTCGAGCGGCTCGAGGCGCTCGGCCGCCATGCGATCGCGGTATTCGACCAGCCGGACGCGGGTCTCTGGGAGCTCCGCGGCAGCCTGCGCATCCACACGTTCTCGAGCGTCATGTGCTGGGCCGCGTGCGACCGGCTCGCACGCATCGCGACGCGCCTTGCGATCGACGATCGCGCTGCTGCGTGGCGGACCCAGGCCGACCGCATCCACCGCTTCGTCAGCGAACAATGCTGGAGCGAAAAGCGCAATAGCTTCGCGAGCACCGCCGGTGGCCAGGAGATGGATGCGAGCCTGCTGCTGATCGCCGACCTTGGATTCGTCGCGCCGAATGATCCGCGCTTCGACGGCACTGTGCGCGCGATCGAGTCGGAGCTCATGCGCGGCGACTACGTGTTCCGCTACGTGGAGCAGGACGATTTCGGCGTGCCCCAGAACGCGTTCATCGTCTGCACGTTCTGGTACGTCAATGCGCTCGCCGCGCTCGGCCGCCGGGACGAGGCGCGCGCGCTATTCGAGAAGCTGCTCGCGTGCCGCAACAAGCATGGTCTTCTCGCCGAGCACGTCGACGTGCGTACCGGCGAGCACTGGGGGAACTTCGTCCAGACCTACAGCATGGTCGGGATCATCAGCTCGGCGATCCGCCTGTCGGTCCGGTGGGATATGGCGCGTTGATGCCGCGTTGATGGCCTGTGGATGGCGCGTGGATGGCGCGTTGAGGGCGGGTTTGCAGCCCGGTTCGTTCAGCCTGCGGCGCCCGCAGCCGCTTCCGTGATCGCCGTCACGAGGGCGGGAGCCTCGTGCGCACCCGACACCGCGACCCGCCCGTTGAAGATGAAGAACGGCACGCCGGTCACGCCGAGCTCGCGCACGCGGCGGTCCATCGCCTCGATCGTGTCGATGCCTGCATCCGATTCGAGATACGCGCGAGCGTCATCCGCCGGAAGACCCGCCTCGCCTGCGATGTCGGCCAGCACGCCGCGGTCGCCGACGAAGCGGCCTTCGAGGAAGTACGCGCGAAAAAGACGCTCGACCAGGTCTTCGGCGCTGCCAAGCGACTGCGCCCACGAGATCAGCCGATGCGCATCGCGCGTGTTCGGCTGGCGCGCGATGCGTTCGAATGCAAAGTCGATGCCCACCGTCCGGCCTGCGGCGCGCACCCGTTCGTAGATCTGCGCAGCGCGTTGCGCCCCGCCGAACTTCGCTTCGAGATACGCGCGCCGGTCAATGCCTTCTGTAGGCAAGTCGGGGTTGAGCTGGAACGGATGCCAGCTCACGAGCGGCCGAACGTCGGGCTCCTTCTGCGCGTAAAGCGCAAGCGCTTCACCGAGGCGCCGCCTGCCGATGTAGCACCATGGACAGACGACGTCCGAGATCACGTCGATCGTCATGCCGGCGCTGGCGTTGGAGGTATCTGCATCGGACATGACCGGCATTATGCCGGCACTCTCGCGGACTGCGGGCGATAATGGCCGCGCTCCGGACACCTGCCACGCGCGTCACGGTCCAGCTTTTCATCCGCCCTCATGCCGCAACAACAACGCCGGTGGGACGTCTTCGGCAAGGTCGTCGACAACTTCGGCGACGCCGGCGTCGGCTGGCGCCTCGCAAGAGAGCTCGCCGCTGAACACGCGCTCGAAGTGACGCTGTGGCAGGACGATCTCGCGACGCTCGCCCGCATGGCGCCGGGCATCGATCCGCAGCTCGACCGGCAATTCGCAGCCGGCGTGACCGTTCGCCGTTGGCGCGAGCCGTTTCCGGACGTCGTCCCCGCCGACGTGGCCATCGAAACGTTCGGTTGCGGGCTGCCTTCCAGCTATGTCGCGGCGATGGCGCGAGCGGCGCCGCCTCCCGTGTGGTTCGTGCTCGAGTACTTGAGCGCGGAACCGTGGGTCGGCGACGTGCACGGCCTCGCGTCGCCGCATCCCGAGCTCGGCCTTCCCCGCCGCTTCTGGTTTCCCGGTTTCACGGCAAAGACCGGCGGGCTCATTCGGGAGGCCGGCCTTCTCGCCGCACGCGACGAGTTCCGGCGCAACGAGGCGGCGCAACGGACACTCTGGTCCACCCTAGGCGTTTCCGCACCGTCGAAGGACGAGGTTCGCGTCACGCTCTTCTGCTATCCGAATGCGGTGCTCCCGGCATTGCTCGACGCATGGGCGAACGGAGACGACACGATTGTCTGCATCGTGCCCGAAGGCGTCGCCACCCGTGCGCTCGCTGCATGGGGCGCGGGCAGCGTGCCGCACCCAGGCCGGCCGCTCCGGCGCGGCCGCCTGTCGCTGCACTCGGTTCCGTTCGTGTCGCAGGATGATTACGACCGGCTGCTCTGGTCATCGTCGCTGAACTTCGTGCGGGGCGAAGACAGCTTCGTGCGCGCGCAGTGGGCGGCTTCGCCCTTCATGTGGCACATCTATCCGCAGGCCGACGGCGCGCACTGGGCAAAGCTCGGCGCGTTCATGGATCGCTATACCGCCGGACTCGATGCCGACGCGAGCGCGGGGGTCCGCCGGTTCTGGCGCGCATGGAACGGCGCCGACGGCGCCGGCCCGATCGACGCCGCCTGGCTGGAATTCGTGTCGGCGCGGGAGGCGGTCGGGCGGCATTCGCGCGCCTGGGCGGCGCACCTCGCCTCGCTGCCCGAGCTCGGCGCCGGGCTCGTGGACGCTGGCCGCTCGTGGTATGATTGAGGGTTTCTCCAATTCGCCCTGCGGTCCTGTGGCTGCAGGCTTTATGCAAGGTGCAGTCATGAAAATCGCCCAGGAAGTGCGCGCCGGCAACGTGATCATGGTCGGCAAGGATCCGATGGTCGTGCAGAAGGCCGAATTCTCGAAGTCCGGCCGCAACGCGTCCGTCGTCAAGATGAAGCTCAAGAACCTCCTCACCGGCAACGGCACGGAGACGATATATCGCGCGGACGAGAAGTTCGACGTGATCCAGCTCGAGCGAAAGGAAGTCACGTATTCGTATTTCGCCGACCCGCTGTATGTGTTCATGGACAATGAATACAACCAGCATGAAGTGGAGCGCGACAACCTCGGCGACGCGATCGACTACCTCGAGGACGGCCTCGCGTGCGAGCTCACGTTCTACGACGGCAAGGCCATCTCGGTCGAGCTGCCCACCTCGGTCGTGCGTGAAGTGAAGTACACGGAGCCCGCCGTCAAGGGCGACACCTCCGGCAAGGTGATGAAGCCCGCGAAGCTCGCGAACGGCGTCGAGATCCAGGTCCCGCTGTTCGTGACGACCGGCGACAAGATCGAGATCGACACGCGGAACGGCGAGTACCGCCGCCGCGTCTGACGCGCGCCGGTTGAACCGTCCTGGGGAAGCTAGGTTCCGAAGAGCTTCATGTCGCGCAACCCGAGGAGATGTTCCCGGCCTTTGCTCGCGCGACGCTCGGTCATCCAACGCAGGAACTCCGAACCTTCGAGCGGTTTGCTGACGGCGAAGCCCTGGATGCGATCGCAGCCCATGCTCGCCAGCAGGTGACACTCGGTGCGCGTCTCGACGCCTTCGGAGACGGTTTTGAGCCCCAGCTGATGCGCCACGGCGATTGTGTGCTCCACCATCAGGCGATATTTCGGGTCGGTCGCCGCCGCACAGACGAACGAGCGGTCGATCTTGATCTCGGTGAACGGCATTCGCGACAACGCCTGCATCGATGAATAGCCGACCCCATAGTCGTCGATCGCGAGGCCGAAGCCGCGCATCCGCAGGCGAGTAAGATTTTCGAGGGCGGAAGCGATGTTGAGGATCGCCTCCGTCTCGGTGAGCTCCAGGATCATCTGTGCAGGCTCGAGGCCGTGGCCGGTCACGATTTGCGTCACAGCCTCGGCGTAGCCCGGATCGGCGAGCGACGTCGCAGACACGTTCACCGACACGGTGACCTTGAGATCCGCGGAGCGCCAGAGGCCGGCTTCCATCGCGGCAAGCGACAGCATGATCCACGACAGTTCGTCCAGGTAGCCGGCCCGCGCCAACGGCGGCAGGAACACGTCCGGTCCAAGCAGTCCGTGTGCGGGGTGCCGCCACCGCGCGAGCGCCTCGGCACCGACGACGTCGCCCGTTTCCAGGTCGAGCACGCCCTGGAACGCGGGCTCGATCTGCCCCGCTGAAATGCCCTCGAGGACATCGTGCGCGCTCGGCGCGAATTCAACGCCGGATGACGCCGTTTTTTCTGGCGCGGGATTGCGAAACTGCTCGAGCACCGCGTAGAACTTCCCCCGCGTCGCCGGCTTGTCGATCGTGCCGATGACGCGCACGCCGTACGCTTGCGCCATCGTCGCCGCCGATGCCAGCAGCACGCTGTCGAGACCACTGACGATGATCACGGCGATGGGCATCTTGCGCTCGCCGACGCGACGCAGGAGCTCGAGGCCATCCATGCCAGGCATCTGCAAATCGGTAACGAGAATGTCGACGGCGGCGCCGGCGCGGTCGAGCATCGCGAGCGCATCGTGTCCGGACGGCGCTTCCATGACGCGAGCCGTACCCAGTCCAGCGAGCGTCTTGGTGAGCAGATAGCGCTGGTCGCGCTCGTCGTCGACGACGAGGAAGCGCAGGCTCCGAAAGTCGATCGCAGCGGTGCTGGCGGCGACGAGCTCGATCATCACAAGAGTCCGCCCGACATTGGCCTACGCGACCGCGAGTAGCCCGCACGGAAGCCGCGCGCACGCCGCGCTGACTCGTCGTATCCCGTCTTTCCGATCGACATCGTCATCGCGCTTCCCACCCTGACACTTGTCTCTCGATGTGTAGTCGACAATTCCCCGCGGCCGCACGGTGGGGTGACGCTTCGATTCGATTACACGTGCAGCTGAGCACGCAATCGCATCCTTCATGCCAGTGGAGGAACTGCAAGTGATCCTGTCGAAGCCGCGTGCAAGCTACGGATTCCCCGTAAATTCAGAATACTAGAACGAATCGCCGGAGCGAAAACCGGCACAAGCTGCCGTAAAATGCGGTGGCGGGCGCCGCCAGGCGACGCTTGCTTGGCACCTCACCGCGCAGCAGCGGTCGGACGGCCGCGTCGGCGCATGAGCTCTTCCTTGAGCGCGCGCCGATCGATCTTGCCCATGTCGTTGCGCGGCATCATGGCAACGAATTCGATGTGCACCGGAACGCGCTTGATCTGCCCAAGCTCCGCGTCCGCGGCAGCTTCGATCTCCGCATGCTCGAGCTTGCGTCCCGCCTCGATCAGGATGGATCTCGTCGTGCATCGCCCGTTCGTTTTCACTCGCGATCGACACGATGCAGATTCCGTTCGCGCCGAGGCGATCCTGCAGCGCCTGCTCGATCGCGCCGGTGGCGATCTTGATGCCGAGCACGTTGACGACATCGGAGACGCGCCCGCGCAGCGACAACCGTCCGTCCGGCGCGAATTGGCCCATGTCGCCCGGATAGAAATAACCGTCGCGAAAGAACTCGCGCGTCGCGATCGGGTCGTCGAGATAGCCTTCGATGCCGTCGTCGATTCGTATCCGCACCTGGCCCTCTGACCAACCGGCATCGGGCTGCCGCGTTCGTCGACCACCTGCACTTCGCGCGACGGATCGATGCGATGCCACAGAAGGTCGTCCGAGTGCTCGATCGGGGTAATCGCCGCGACAAGCGCTTCCGTGGAGACGAGCATCGCCGAAACCTGCCGCGTGACGCACTGCTTCGCGGCGAGCCACATGGCTTTCGACATCGCGCCGCCGGTCACCATGAGTCGCGTCGCGTCGTTCCGCCGGGCGACGCCTTTGGTCGCGTACATGAGCGCGTACAAGCTCGCCGGCGTCGCGAAGATGTGCGTCAGCGAATGCCGGAACAGCGGCTGATGCAGGTCGGCGGCCTGGTGAATGATCACGGTCGCGCGGGCGCTCCACGCGATCAGCGCCCAGCGGTAGCCGCCCGCCGTCCACAGCGGAAAATTGCCGACATACACCTGCGATCGTTCCGTGAAGCCATACATCTCGACCGCCCGTTGGGGCAACGCAAGCGCCTCTTCGGCGGCGGGGCGCAGAATCTTCTTGCTGTCGCCGGTCGTGCCCGACGTGAGCAGGACGTGGGCTTCCGTTGGCAGGAACCTCCGGCGTGACGAGCGTCTCGTCGATCGATGCCGCCTCCCGCAGGTCGACCAGAACGCGGACGACGCGCACGCCGCACTCGGCGGCGATCTGTTCCGCGTTCGTTCGTTCATCGGCGGAGGTCACGACGGCAGCGACGTCGCGCAGGCGAAGCGGCTTCACCTGCGTGGCGCTGCTCAGGGCGATCGTCGAAACGCCGAGGCAGCGGAGCGCAAACAGCAGGACCCACGAATCGAGCAGGCTGTCCGCGCAGATGATGGCGAGCGACCGGGGCCGTAGCGCCTGCGGCAGGAGCCGGCGCCGAGTCCTTTCAATGGCGCCCGCCAACGCTGCATAGGTGTAGGGGATGCCGTTGTGCACGACGGCGGCTTTGTCGGGTGTCGTTCGCGCTTGTGCGAACAGGGTGGCAATCGCCACGTGGGTCCTCGTCTCTTTTTCGGTCGCCCGACATTGTCGTCGGCGGTCCATTCTAGGGCCTGAAGGCGGACGCGGTGGCTTTTGCTACACTCTCGGCGGAAAGGCGGACGGTGCTGCATCCGCGCCAAACCAGGAAGGCGGAACGGAATATTTCCGTCCTCGTCGCTGTTCGATCAGCCATCGCCCGCGCCGCGGCCGAAATCACAACGAAGGGGTATCCCATGCGTAGCAAGCTAATCACGGGAGGTCTGGTCCTCGCCGTCGGCGTCGGATGTGCGGCCGGGGCCCTGGCGCAGGCCAAGCCGGAGACCCTGGTCGATCAACGTGTCGCCGCGATGCGCCTGCAGGGCAAGTATTTCGGGCCGCTCGTTGGCATGGCGCAGGGCCGCGTACCGTACGACGCGAACATCGCCGTGCGCAATGCGGGCTACCTCGAAGTGCTGGCGAAGATGCCTTGGGACGGCTTTGATCCGTCGACCAAGGACCTGAAGACGCGTGCGCTGCCGGAAGTCTATTCCGAGCCCGCGAAGTTCAAGGCCGCGCAGGACAACTTCAACGCGGAGGTCGGCAAGCTCGTCGCGGCCACGAAGTCGGGCAACGAGGCCAGCGTCAAGGCTGCGGCCCTCGACGTCAGCAAGGCCTGCGACGGTTGCCACAGCAACTTCCGGGCGAAGCAGCAGTAGACCCGGCCATCGGATCGAGACCGTCGACCCGGACGGATTTGGCGTGGGCGACGCTTGCGCTCGCGGTGCTCGCATTCACTGCCGCGAACGCGTGGGGCGCCGGAGACGCCGCTCGGGGGCTCTACCTCTCCAAGGCGGGCGGATGCATCGCCTGCCACACCGAGGACAAGAAGGACGCGCCGCCGTTCGCCGGCGGCCGGCCGCTCAAGACGCCCTTCGGCACCTTCTACGGCCCCAACCTCAC